>Ga0213840_1001661_pt1 | contig 16437 bp, 13 predicted proteins | sample SWPATP22_FD_160132 | JGI IMG/M metagenome (GOLD analysis project Ga0213840, IMG submission 160132) | Coastal seawater microbial communities from Marineland, Florida, United States - SWPA TP2 #2 | ecosystem: Environmental > Aquatic > Marine > Coastal | place: USA: Florida | collected 2016-08-14 | reverse complement strand
GAACGATATGCTGCAGTCCAGTATTCTTTATCAAACAGGTTACCTACGTTTACGCGGAAGGTGAGGGCGTCTGAGTAATAATAGTTAGCAAATAAATTCACAACGTCATAATCCGGAACGACTATAGAGTATTCATTTGTATCGGTATTAAAGCCTGCTGCCGTGTCGGGTTGTCCGCCAAACATTTCAGATTGATAACTGTAATCACCACCGAAGGCAAACTTTTCGTTAGGTTGATAGCGCATTTGAATGTAAAAACTTTCATCTGCAAAGTTACTCAATGCCAATCCTAAATTACTGTCGTTATACGATTTTAAGACTTCTGAATCCATAAAGGCTGCGGAAGCCTGAATACTAAATTTGTCGGTTATATCGCCACTTAGACCAAACTCAATACCTTCAACGCGGTTTTCTCCCGTGTTCAACGTCCCAAGGGTTGAATATGAATCACCAACACTTTCATGAACATCGCTTTTAGTGATTCGGAAAATGGCTGCATTGGCTACAAGTTTCTCGTTAAACAACGACCACTTTGTTCCAATTTCAATATTTTCTACCTGCTCTGGATCAGCCTGTGCTGCTTGTTCTGGTGTTCCACACAAACCGCCATAACCACAGTTGGCACCTAAGTCTGACTCACCGCCATTAATATTGGTGGCGGTACTGTATGATGCGTAAAGGTTGCCGTGTTCTGTTAACGAGTAAACAAGACCCAAATGGCCGTTGTACAGGTCGTCTTCAAAGGCAAAAAGTTGGTCACCACCACGCCCTGATGTTGCATTGCTATAATCGTAGCTATCTGCGCGTAGACCAAAGAACATATCAAGTTTTTCGGTAAGCGCGAATGTGTCCATTACGTACCAAGAATACGTTTCGATATCATATTGTGCATCGACGTTACCGCGCGTGAACGTTTTTCCCATCAACGCTCCGATGTTGTCTACTGCATTACCCTCAGCATCCAAAATACAGTAGCTTGAAGAAACACCGCGACGCCCTCCAACAAGACAATTTGTTGGATTGTTGTTCTCAACACTGAATACGCCGTTGTCTACTGACTCATCAGTATATTCAAAACCGAATACTAGACGGTGGTCTAAGCCTAGAAATGCAGTATCCCAAAACAGGTTGAACTGCGATGTAACGTACTCTACATCTTGCCAGCCTTGATGCGTGCTAAGTGATAGCGTGTAAGCACCAGGTGCAATTGGGTCTGTGGCATCTCGGTTTGTGCCACGCATGCCTGTAGTAATGTATTCGTTTTCGGTTTTTCCTACGCGCGTGGCGTTATAAAAACGAAGGTTGTCACTGATGTCATACTCGGTACGAAGCGTAAATGTGGTCACTTCTGAGTTAAGAAAATCCTCATCTTGTGCGTATACAGGAATATCTTCAAGTGGATATCCTGCGTCTCTGTCGTAGTAGCTGCCCAAATCAGGTTTATCTTCAGCATTAAGGTAATAGATATCACCTGTGAATGATAAACGGTCAGTTGGCTGGTTTACGTATGATAACTGAACACCTTCGCGGTCTCGCTCAATTCCTTCACGGCCAGGCTTGTCTTCTGAAGAATAAAGGCCGTTTAAACGCACTGCACTCGTTTCAGTAAGGGTTTTATTTAAGTCAACAGTAAGGCGATTGTGTTCGTCGGTGCCTATTGCTGCGTCAACACGCCCAAAATTATAGGCTGTAGATGCCTTCTTCGTTATTGAGTTAACCGCACCGCCTGAAGAGCCTCGCCCAGCAAAAGTTGAGCTTGGCCCCTTGGTTATTTCCACACGCTCGGTTGCAAAACTTTCACGTGTTGTCATACCAGGGTCACGCAGTCCATCAACAAACACGTCGCTGCGTGCTTCATGACCACGAATAATATATCGGTCACCAAAAGCATTACCATTCTCACCCGTTCCAAGGGTAACGCCTGCTTGTGCTTGCAGAATATCTTCAAGATCGGTTCTGCCACTTTCTTGAATTTGATCTTGAGTAAGAACAGTAATGGTTTGTGGTGTATCAACGAGGTCGGCTAAACGTCTTGGATCGCCGGATTTGTCGTAGCGATAAATAGACTGCTGAACGCCATGAATACGAATGAGTTCAATGGCGTCATCAGATGGCGCAGCGCATTCTGTTGTTTTTTTATCATTGCAAACGTCGGTGTTATCTTGCGCTAAAACCGCGGTGTGCCCAAATGCGAGCGCCGCAGCAATAGTGTGTGCGCCCATACTTAACTTTTTGTTGTTCATTGTTTTTCCCAGTGTGTGTGTGAGGGCGGCGAGTGTATAGGAAAAGTAAAGTCACGTAAACATAAATGATAACAATTATCATTTATGTTAGTTATATTAAGAAGCTTCTCTGAGAGTTATGATTATATTTTTATGCAAGTGGAACTGACGCAGTAACTGTCACCCCTGTTTTATCTTCGCGATCGTTAAGACTTAGCGAACCTTTGTGAAACATCATAATGATATTGGCTATATATAAACCAAGACCTAGGTGAGGCGATTGGGAAGCATTTTGGAGGTCATTTTCTTTTCTTACTGACACCATCGATTGTAGTAACTGGTCGTTCATCCCTTCTGGCAAGCACGGCCCTGGATTACTCACACTTAATACAGCACGTTTGTCTTTCTTGGATAAGGAAATAGTAATTTCATCGCCTTCCAGACTAAAGTCGACGGCATTAGAAATAATTTTATCAAAGAATTGCGCAATTAATTCTGGAGATCCATTAACGTTTAATTGTTCTTCGTTGGTAGTGAACACCCACTTCCTATTTGTGTAAGTATGTGTGTAGCCTTCTACACAGCCCGATATCACTTTAACAAGATTGAAAGTAACCAAGTCTTCTTGAGCTATGGCCTGTTCCAATCGCGTTGCTTCACTCATGCTATTCAGTATGGTGCTTAGCCTATTCACGCCAGATTGCGCTCGCGTAACAAACACCTCTTGCTGCTGTTTGTCGTCAACGTGTCCCAGCATATCTAACGATGATTTCACTACCGCGATAGGAGTTCGAAGTTCGTGAGATAGTCGAGAAGCCATATGCTCTAAGTACGAGTTGTATTGTTGTAGGCGAACGAGCACATCAGAAAATGAACGGGACAAATCACCTATTTCATCTCGCTGTTTGGAAACGGGTAAGGTGCCTACTATTTTTCCGTTGTCGTCTATTACCGCCTCTGTGCTGTCTCTAAGCTGTCTGATTCTGCGTGATATTCTACTGGCGAATAGTAAAAGCCCCAGCGTACCAAGCAGCATTACGGCCAAGATCACGTGAAAAAGCTGTTCAAGGGCGCGATTACGCAGTGTGCGAATACCGTTTGTGGTTTGCTCAATAACTACTGCTCCCATCACATTCCCGTCAATAAAGATTGGGTAGGCGGCAGATAAAATGATGGCTTTATTGTCTGGGGAAAGTCGCCATAGGGAGTCTGGCTGGCCATTAAGCGCGGTGCCCAAGTCTTGGCCCACTAAAGCGTATGCATCGTCAAGCTCGTCAATGAAGTCGGCGGGCGGTCGCGTAAGAATTTGATAATAAACAGGCAATAGCCATTCGCTTTCTACCCATTGCCAGGCCGCGCTGCGAGGTGTTTCAGGCGCAGTGACTTCAATGCCAGTTGCGGATTGTATGTCACCAGCGCGGGCCAGCACGCGTTTGTGTTTGTCTACTACCCATACACGAGAGTCGGCATATTTAAGGCCCGCTAATATGCGCTCAATTTCTGGTGATGGTGTGATAACCGTACCCAGCTGCGTTAACTCTTTTGTATTTGCAGTACCAAGTGCGTACTGCTTTTCTCGCGTTTCAGGGTTATCTACATCGACAAGCGTAAAGGCGAGACCACCTGTTGTCATAGACAAGGGGAAGCGCAGTTCAATGTTATAGCCATTCGCCGTTTCCTGCCAGCGACCTTGAATACTAAGCGCATTTTCAATTGCGCGTGTGGTGTTGGTGTTACTGGCAAGTTTATAGGCATTGACCCAACCACTTTCGTAGGGCGCAACCACATAGCGCGCTAGCAAGCCTTCGCTTGATTCCATGCCTATCAACAAATGATCGCCGGTTTCTACACTTAAGCTATTTGGTTGACGCCACAGTAACGTGTCGTCAGACACTTCAAACATGGCATAAAGAAATTGGCCATAGCGCCCTACCATGTGTTTAAACGACAGACTAACGGGCTCCCCTTGATTGCCTCGATAATACTCAATCACCTCGGCACTGCCGTATTCGCTAAGTAGTTCGTTCACCTGTTGCCAGTCGTTAAGCTCGCCGTCTAGTCGAATAGGGTAGGGTATCGGTGGAGCGTACAGGTCGGTGCCTGGACGCACATCTTGTAAGTAGGCTGACTGACTATCGAATAGTGCAGGTCGTTCGTGTAATGCTGTCGCAACGGCTCGAGCCGTACCAATCATGGTTTGCTCTTGTCCATTTCGCAGGTACTGCTCAAGTTCCCATACGTAGTTGTAACCTAGATAAGGAATACTGAACAAAAATAGCGACAGCACAACAAGCTGAAGGCGTATCGAAAATCGAACTCTCATGGCTAGTGGTAAGCTTACCTTATGGTTGCCAGCGATAACCCATACCGTACACGGTATCAATATGCTCAAAACTAGGATCTAACTGCACAAACTTCTTTCTCATGCGTTTGATATGCGACGTTATCGTAGTGTCGTCCACTACCATGCGTGACTCGTCCATCAGTTGTTGCCTGCTTTTTACGTGTCCAGGGCGTTTAATCAGCGCATGTAGCATCCAGAACTCGGTCACGGTGAGAAGTACAGGCTGGTTCTGCCAGCTTACCGTCATTCTCGACACATCAACCTTTAAATCGCCCACCTTTAGCTCATCGGTTTGTTCAGCCGGTGCAGCGAGTAAGTCTGTTCTGCGAAAAAGGGCCGCAATACGTGCGAGTAGATGCGCCATACTAATGTCTTTTGTTAAGTAATCATCTGCGCCCATACGCAGGCCGCTTATGGTATCGACGTCGTTGTCTCTTGCAGTGAAGAAAATAATAGGCAATGTTTGTGATAAACCACGCAGCTGTTGGCAAAGCATGAAACCACCCTCAATTTCATCTTTTAAGCCAATATCAATAATGGCGAGATCAGGCAGCGTATGGTTGAAGGCTTCAGCGGCAGAGGGTCTGTCACCATATGCGTTAACGCTGTAGCCTTGGGCTTGAAGCGCCATTATATAGTTCTCTCGAATGGCTGCGTCATCTTCAACCAGTGCTATTGTTTTTGGCATTTTAAGGTCCGTTTTTCTAACTGACTGTGACAATGTGCACACTATACCTTTGAAAAGCCACGTTTGCTTAAGTTCGACATAAAATCCTCAAGAGTGCCTCATTTGCGCCATATTTAACAAAAAGCGTCACAACATTTCCTCAAATCACTGCGCTTTTTGCCATGTATAAGCGGTTTAATAACATCATTCCAACGCATTATATCAACGCACTACCCTTTGCGTTGTGCGTCACCCCAACGGCGCACAACGCTTTTTTTAAAGAGGATTTATTATGTTATTACGTCGTTTCTCTCATGCAGTATCTTACACCGCCATTTCGGGTCTTATGGCCTTATCGTTTAATGTCTCTGCTAATACGATAAATGAGCCAAGCATTTCTTCAGCTGAACAAGATGAAACATCAAATGCAGCGGTTATTGGTTTGGGCAGCGGCGTGGTAATGGGCGCTATTGTGGCCGGCCCAGTTGGTGCTGCAGTAGCAGGTATCGTGGGAGCATTGGTAGGAGAAAACAGTGCAAAAATGAACACGCTACAGCATACCCAAGAAGCTCTAGCTCAAGCTAACTATGACAATACCGTATTACTTGCGGCAAATAAAAATATGCAAGAGCAAATGCTTGTGACAAAAGTGGCTTATAACGAGGAGTTAATGCAAGCCCCTGCGCCAACACTTAAAAGTAGCATTCAGTTTAAGTCTGGTTCGGTGGTTGTAGAGCCAAGTTACGAAGAGCAATTATCGCTTATCGCAAGTGCTCTTAAAGGTAATGAAAAACTGACTATTCGATTAACTGGACAAGCCGACCAGCGTGGCGATACGCAATTTAATGAAGCGTTATCTATGCAGCGCGCATTAAGCGTTAAGAAGCAGCTAACGTTATTAGGCGTGTCGGAATCGCAAATAATGACAGTGGCAGTGGGAGAGTCGCAAAGTAAGCAAACCGAGCATGAAGGAATATTCTTTGACAGAAAAGTGGAAATGGAAATAGCAGAGCGCGCGCCTGTGCTTATGAGCAAAAGCACGCCTTACTAAAACGAAGTGATAATTACTTTACGTGCTTTCCACCCGTCCAACCCCCTTGGGCAAGAACCTCGTCACCTAATGCTTTAGGTGACGATTCAATTTCTGTAGCCATGGAATCGTTCCAACGGTTTAGGAACCCGTATAAGCTTACTGCACCGAGAATTTCTACAATTTCTTCTTCCTTCCAATGTTGACGCATCGCTTCCATAAGTGGTGCGTCAACAGCGTTAGGAACGCTCCCTGCGGCTAAGGCAAAGTCTAGTGCTACGCGCTCGGCATCTGTATATAAAGGGCTAGTTTGATACTCCCACACAGCGGCTACTTTTTCATCACTGATGCCATGAATGCCTGCTGCAATTAACGAATGCGCTTCGCAATACTGGCAGCCCGCTGCGCGGCTCGCAAAATGGGCAATAAGTCGCTTAAACCCACCGTCTACCACACTGCCTTCACCCATTACGCCCTTGGTTAGCGCTGCAAAGCCCTTCACCATTTCTGGTTTACGCTGCATGGTTAGCAAGCTATTAGGTATAAAGCCCAATATATCAATGAAAACCGCGAAGTCGTCGGCAAGTTCTGGTGTGGTTTCAGGCGGCAACGGTGGTAGTAATGGTGCTGGAGAGAGTGTTGTTTTATTATTGTTAGACATAGCTGTAGGCCCTTTATTTATTACTATCCATTACATTTCAATATAAGCCGTAGTGGCATTTAAACTTGAATTAGGTTCGTTTTATACCCACTACTGTGGTGTATTTAATCGTCAAAAACAATGACTAAATCGCGTTGCGGTTCTATCTGTAGCGCGTTTTACGTTAAACTATGACACATGCACTGGGCTTTATACTGTGCTTTTACACTCCAGTTGCGATTGTCTCTTTCCATCGTATGTCGCTGCGACATTCAACATACAGGCTACACATGAAAGCGTTAGATATTAAAGGGTTAACGAAAACCTATAAGGGTGGCGTACAAGCATTGAAAGGCGTTGATCTTACTGTAGAGCAAGGCGATTTCTTCGCGTTGTTAGGCCCAAACGGCGCGGGTAAGTCAACCACCATCGGTATCATCAGCTCATTGGTGAACCAAACTGATGGTGAAGTATCGGTATTCGGCTATGACCTTACGCACCAAAAAGAGCAAGCTAAGGCCTGTATTGGGCTAGTGCCACAAGAATTTAATTTCAATCAGTTTGAAACCGTATTGCAAATTGTGTTGAACCAAGCTGGTTATTACGGTGTGCCTCGCAACATCGCGAAAGAGCGCGCCAAAAAGTATTTGGCGCAGCTAGACTTATGGGAAAAGCGCGATGCTCGTGCTCGTGAGCTCTCTGGTGGTATGAAGCGCAGACTAATGATTGCGCGCGCGTTAATGCACGAACCCAAGCTACTCATTCTAGATGAACCAACCGCGGGTGTGGATATTGAAATACGCCGTTCAATGTGGGGCTTCTTAGAAGAGATTAACCGTGAGGGGATCACGATAATTCTCACTACACATTATCTGGAAGAAGCGGAAATGCTGTGCCGAAACATCGCCATTATTAACAAGGGCACTATTGTTGAAAACACCAGTATGAAATCACTGCTGTCTAAATTGAGCTTAGAGACCTTTGTACTTGATATATCAGTGCCAGAGTCGTTGGAAAAACCTACCCTGACAGGGTTTGAGAGCAGATTGATAGACGACCATACCTTAGAAGTTGACGTGGAAAAAACGGAAGGCCTTAACCCTGTTTTTGCGCAGTTAAGCGAACAAGGCATTCAGGTGATGAGTATGCGCAACAAATCTAATCGACTAGAGGAGCTGTTTGTGCGCCTTGTAGAGTCGGCAAAGCAAGCCGGTTAACACGCAAACAGCAACTAAAAAGATACGGTACTAACGAGTGAAAACAGAAACCACAGCAATGAATACAGAACAGAACATCAGCTGGTTTAAGCAGAACTACGTGGCGCTTACGACCATTTGGATAAAAGAATGTACGCGTTTTTTGCGTATTTGGGTGCAAACGCTTGTACCGCCCGCTATTACGATGAGTCTTTATTTTGTTATTTTCGGCAGCCTTATTGGTAACCGAATTGGCGAGATGGGGGGCTTCAGTTATATGGAGTTTATCGTGCCAGGGCTTATTATGATGTCGGTAATTACCAACTCATACGCTAACGTGTCATCGTCCTTTTTCAGCGCTAAGTTTCAGCGCAATATTGAAGAGCTATTAGTTTCGCCAGTGCCAACCTCGGTAATCATACTTGGCTATGTTGGTGGTGGTGTAGCGCGTGCCATTCTTATTGGCATTATTGTAACCATGGTGTCGCTGTTTTTTGTGGACGTACAAATTCACAACATTGGCATTATTGCATTAACATTACTACTCACTTCAACGCTTTTCGCCACCGCAGGATTAATTAACGCCGTGTTTGCTAAAACGTTTGACGATATCAGCGTGGTGCCTACATTTGTACTAACGCCTCTGACTTACTTAGGCGGCGTGTTTTATTCACTGTCTTTATTGCCCGAGTTCTGGCAGTGGGTAAGTAAAGCAAACCCCGTTGTGTATATGGTTAATGGCTTCCGCTATGGCTTCTTAGGCGTGTCAGACGTAAACGTTACGTTATCGCTGGGCCTATTAGTTGGCTTCAACGCACTGCTTTTCAGCGTGGCGTACTATCTTCTTAAAACAGGTAAAGGTATTCGCAGTTAATGGCTTCAGGAAATTCACGCGAAATTACCACCTCTCAGGATGGTGTGCACGACAAGCTTGACGAGCTGGTGGTGAAGTATCAAAAAAGCGAAAATAAACGCCCAATCAGTGACCATACGCAAGCAGCATTTGATGAGGTAAGTGCATGGTTAGAGGGGTTTAACGGTGACGTTATTTTAGACTCGTGTTGCGGTGTTGGCGAAAGTACCGCTAACATTGCCAGCGCTTACCCCAATGCAAGAGTGATTGGGATTGATAAGTCAGCGTTACGTGTTGATAAACACACCCACTACAGGACGCAAAGCGACAACTACCGCGTGATCCGCGCAGATGTTAATGACTTTTGGCGGCTTGCACGCGCTGCAAACTGGAATGTGGTAAAGCACTTCTTGTTATACCCCAACCCTTACCCTAAGAAAACGCAAGTACAGAAGCGCTGGCATGCCAGTGCTGCTATGGTCGATTTGATGGCAATAACGCCTAATATCGAGGTGCGTAGTAACTGGTTGATTTACGTTATGGAGTTTGCACAAGCTGCTAAACACTATGGCGCTGTGTCTGATTTAGTGCAAGTATCAGGCGATGACCACATGACGCCCTTTGAGCGAAAATACCGTGAGAGTGGTCAAGTCTGTTGGCAATTGGTGTGTCGCAGCGACGAGGACTAACGTTTAGTGTCGCTGCTGTATGCGCTTAACGCTCGCCACCGGTGGGCTAAACACATATCCTTGCGCGTAGCGAATAGGTAATCGCTTAACACGCTCTAATTGCGCTTCGTCTTCGATGTGCTCAGCTATAACGTTCACACCATGTTGTTCGCATAAGTTGAGCACGTAATCGACGTATTCTCGTACAGCTTCTTGTTCGTCGTAATGGCGTATTAATCCTCCAGCCAGCTTTATGCCTCGCACGGGTATGTTCATTAATGCACGAATATTGCCTGGGCATGAGCCTACATTATCGATAAACACGCCTAGGCCAGCGTGCATACTTTTATCGATAAAGCTAGCTAATTTCTGAGGGTTTGAAAGTGCCGTAGATGCACTTACTTCTGTACTCACTCGTTCAGGATTGGGGTAGCTGGCTAGATGCGTAATTAACGTATTTGTCAGCTGTTCGTTTTGCAGATCATTGGACGTAATATTGAAATTCCACGGGATATTTACGTTGTGGAAATAGTGTGCACACTGCACAAACATGCTAGCTGCAAGCGCGCTAATGTGATGTTCGCGTTCAACAAGATAAAGAAACTCGCTGGGCAGAAACGTTTTGTCGCCTTGTGTAATTAAACGCGCAAGACACTCGTAACGCCACACACCATTGCTCTCTAAATCGATAATGGGCTGAAAGTAGGGCACGATGTCGTTCACCGAGAATTCTTCGCTTATTTCTCTAATTGGCATAAACTGACACCCCAACTTTTGCGTATTTATTCATAATTAAAATATAGCAGCAATGTGGCGCGATGCCTGAATTTTGGTTAAATGTAGGTTCAGGTGGAGTGAAACAGCGTAAATGCCCTTGTGTTCTACTTGGCGAAAATTGCAATCTGAGGTAAAGTGCGGCACCCTGAAAGTGACGTGATAAGCTTTCAGGTTTGACAACGAATGGACCATGTCAGTGCGTTTCGGCGTACCCCAACGGTAAAAATTATGTGGGTACACAGCGTTACGCGTAAAGGAAAGTAAGTGTCAGGCCGGTAACCGACAAAACCGCCTGTTAATTTCGCAGATGCGAAATGTGTGTTTGTTTTTTTAGTGAGGTGTGTTGAGTGGGTGAAGCGCAAGTTAGTTTAGAGCACTTGTTTAGGGTCTTTACCAAGCCTGAACACAAAGACTCAAAGCTGGCTCAAATTGAGCAGCATTTATCTGACAACATTTTAGACTTTTTGTCGCAGCATGTTGTTACGAAAAAGACATCGCTTGAAGAAATTGAAAAAGACTTCTCAGACTCTAAGGTGCCTGAGTCGCCTGAATTTGTTTCTACGCATGCTGAAAGCTTGTTAGACAAGCTGGTTGCACATTCCGTTAATACTTATTCTCCAACATTCATTGGTCACATGACCTCTGCGTTACCCTATTTTCATCTGCCATTATCTAAGTTGATGGTGGGCCTGAATCAGAACTTGGTGAAAATTGAAACCTCTAAAGCGTTTACACCGCTAGAACGCCAGGTTATTGGTATGATGCACAACTTGGTGTACGACCAGTCGGAAACCTTTTATGACAAGCATTTGCACAGTGCTGCGCATTCGCTAGGTGCATTTTGCTCTGGCGGTACCATTGCTAACATTACCGCATTGTGGGTAGCTCGTAATAAACTACTTGGCCCTCAAAAAGGCTTCTCTGGTGTTGCAAAAGCAGGCCTAGCGGCTGCGTACCGTCATTACGACATAAACAATCTGGGTGTAATGTGTTCTAAGCGTGGGCACTATTCACTTTCTAAAGCGGTAGATGTATTAGGTCTTGGTCGTGAACAGCTTATATCACTACCTGCGCCACACCAAACCCTTGACCCTGCCAAAGCGCTTCGCGCGGGCAAGCGTTATCAAGAGGAAGGAAATAAGCTACTCGCTATTGTTGGCGTAGGTGGCACCACTGAAACTGGTCACGTCGACCCGCTAGACGAGCTTGCCGATGTGGCCAAAGAGCTTGGATGCTGGTTCCACGTTGATGCTGCATGGGGTGGAGCAACCTTATTCTCATCCCGTTATCGTTCTCGCTTGAAAGGCGTTGAGCGTGCCGACTCTGTTACTATTGATGCACACAAGCAAATGTACGTACCAATGGGTGCGGGTATGGCGCTATTTAAAGACCCACAAAACGCCAATGCGGTAAGGCATCACGCACAATATATCCTGCGTGCGGGCTCAAAAGATTTAGGGGCGACAACCCTTGAAGGCTCACGCAACGGTATGGCAATGATGGTGTATTCAGCGCTGCATATTTTTGGTCGCAAGGGCTACGAGCTGCTTATCGATAGAAGTATTGATAAAGCCAGCGATTTCGCGAGCATGATTGAAAAAGCGCAAGATTTTGAGCTAACTACCTCGCCTACCTTATCGCTGTTAACCTATCGCGTGTGTCCGCAAGAAGTGCAACAAAAGCTTAAACACGTTAATGCAAAGATGCGCCATGCCATTAATCAAAAAATTGATGCGCTTGTTGTAGCAGTACAAAAGCAGCAGCGTGAGGCGGGTAAGTCGTTTGTGTCGCGTACACGTTTAGAAGCGCCAGACTATCCGTCACAATGTATTACAGTGTTTCGCGTAGTGTTAGCGAATCCACTAACAAGCCACAATGATCTTGCTGCCATTTTAGCTGAGCAACATTTGATAGCTAAAGAAACGAAAGCTTGGAAAGAGCTTATAGAGTTTGTTTCAGACGATGCACTGCTGGCTTCTGCGTAAATAAAATAGGTAGCGCCAAGCGCACAACAAAACGTTTTACTTAACGCTGAAGAAATAAAAATAGGAAAGCCCGAATGAGGACATCATTCGGGCTTTTTGTTTTTGCGATATGGCTTACTACACGTGTACCTGCAAGTTATCGATAAGGCGGGTTGTACCCATAAATAGCGCTGCAACAATCACCACATGTTTATCATCGGCTGTAGCTGGCATAAATGTCTCAGCATTAACAACCTTTACATAGTCATTTTTGAAGCCCTTACTTTCTAGGTAAGCAACTTCTGAAGACTCAATGGCGGAAAAGTCTTTGTTGCCTTGCTCCATTGAATTTTTCATGCGCTGCATTGCTTGGTAAATCTCGCATGCTGTAGCTTTCTCTTCTTGCGATAGGTAGCCATTGCGTGAGCTCATAGCTAAACCTGACTCCTCGCGCTCAGTGGGCACACCGTGAACAGTTACCGCCATAGAAAGATCGCGCACCATGGTGCGAATAACCGCGAGCTGCTGAAAGTCTTTTTCGCCAAAAAATGCGTCGTCTGGCTGTACCATGTTAAAGAGCTTACTCACTACCGTGGCAACGCCCCTGAAATGACCCGGGCGACTAGCACCACATAAAACATCCGATATGTTAGGTACTTCTACGAACGTTTGTGCATTCAGTCCAGCCGGATACATATCTGCAACACTGGGTAAAAATACTGCGTCAGTACCGTCAGCGATAAGCTTTGTTTTGTCTTGTTCAATAGTGCGCGGGTAGGCGTCTAAATCTTCATTAGCGCCAAACTGCATTGGATTAACAAATATGCTAACGATGACTTTGTCATTATGTGCTTTGGCGCGCTTTACTAGCTTGAGGTGGCCGTCATGTAGGTTGCCCATGGTAGGAACAAAACCAACACTTTTACCACTGCGTTTCCAATCGGCAATAAGCTCGCGTAATGCAGGAATGCTATCGACAACCTTCATAACTTCTATAACCTTTCTCTTTATTCGAAGCTGTGCTCAGCAGACGGGAACGCACCACTTTCTACTTCTTCAATATATTTAGCTACGGCTTTACGCATGTCGCCTGTTTCAACCAAATAGTTCTTTGAAAACTTCGGCATGTAGTTAGCGCTGATACCAAACATGTCATGCATCACCAATATTTGACCGTCGGTGTCCTTGCCTGCGCCAATGCCTATTACGGGAATGGTTAGCGCTTCGCTCACTGCTTTGCCAAGTGACGAAGGCACACACTCAAGTACAAGTAGTTGAATACCGGCTTGCTCTAGCGCTTTAGCTTCTTCAATTAGCTTCTCTGCTTGGCTTGCCTCACGGCCTTGTACTTTAAAGCCGCCAAACACGTGCACAGACTGCGGGGTTAACCCAAGATGCCCACATACAGGCACACCGCGTAAGTTCAACCCTTCAATGGTGTCACATAGCCAGCTACCGCCTTCCATTTTTACCATGCTTGCACCGGCAGCCATAAGCTTGGCTGCGTTAGTGTAAGTTTGCTCTGGTGTGGCATAGCTCATGAACGGCATATCAGCGAGGACAAAAGCGCGCTGGGTACCTTTGCGAACGCTCCTAGTGTGATAAGCAATGTCATCTATTGTTACGGGCAGCGTATCATCTTCGCCTTGTAAAACCATGCCCAACGAGTCACCAATGAGCAATGCGTCAATGCCCTGTTCGTCGAACATTTTGGCAAAGCTGGCATCGTAGGCTGTTAACGAGGTAATTTTCTCACCTGCTTGCTTCTTCTTGAGCAAGCCTGAAACCGTTACTTTCTTCATGACATGATCCAGATAATGTAAGGAGATCGGTATTAAATATCGATATTGTGTGGCGAACTATACGGATTTTGCTGCTAATTGGAAGTGCGAAGACGACGAAGGCCATCGAGTGTACAGTTAGCCACCCAGCTAGACAATGGCTTGCCGTCATGCATTACCATATTAGGGGCAATTTCAAACAGTGGCACTAGAACGAATTCACGCCCTGCCATACCGTAGTGAGGAATGGTTAAATCTGCTGTATCAATGTTTTCACTACCGTACAGCAAAATATCAAGGTCCAATGTACGTGGGCCCCAGCGTTCGCCTTTTCTTTCGCGCCCTTCCTCTAGCTCAATGCGCTGTAGCTGTTTAAGCAGACCGTGTGGTTTTAGTGCAGTTTCAATGAGTATAACGGCATTGATATAATCGGGCTGATCTTTCGGGCCCATGGGCTTACTTGAATACAGTGATGATGTTTTAAGGATCCGCGTATCTTCAAGTTCGCCAATAGCTGTGAACGCACGTCTTGCTTTTTCTTCACTATCGCCAAGGTTACTGCCAACACCAATATAAACGTGCTCTTTATGCATCTGGGTCTTTCCTAGCTACTCGACGCTTACGTTTTTTGGGTGCTCCTTTACCACTCTCGCTACGTCTTAATGCGTTTAACATGCCTTTTTGTTTACTGTTCTCGGCATGCTGAAAATGTGTCCACCACTGTGCAAGTTCAAGCAGATCGCCACCTTCGGTTTGGCCTCGTGCCAATAAAAAGTCATAGCCTGCTCTAAACTTAGGGTGCGTAAGTAATTGGAATGCACGGCGACCAAAGCGCTTTGGCAGACGTTGCTGAAGGATCCATATATCGCGCACTACGGTAGAGAAACGCTTGGGTATCATAATGCGTTGCGTCTGGCGTGCAATAACATCGCCAGCGGCAATGTTGAAAGCATCGTGTGCATTTAAGCCTGACTCGGTTTGAAGGCGCTGAGAGTGCTCCTCTACCGGATACCACAGCAGCGCAGCGTATAAAAACGCGGGCGTCACGCGCTGATTACTATTAATGCGCTCATCGGTATTGGCTAATACACGACGTATGAACTGCATCTCTTTACTGTTTTCGTCTTTTAAAAACGGCGTTAGCTGCGGGAATAACGGCTCTAGAAGGCCATACTCATGCAACTTAAAAAATGTTTCTTCTCCTTTGCCCGACAAGAACAGCTTAAGTGTTTCTTCAAAGAGCCGAGCCGGTGGAATATTCTGGAGTAGGTTTGCCAGAGACTTAATAGGCGCTGCGGTGTGCTTTTCAATATGCATTGAAAGTTTAACCGCAAAACGCACGGCTCTGAGCATGCGAACAGGGTCTTCGCGGTAGCGGGTTTCTGGGTCACCAATTAGCGCAACCTCACGCTTCTCTATAGCCGACAGCCCGTTCGCAAAATCTTTAACCGTAAAATCTGCCACGCTGTAGTACATGGCGTTAAACGTAAAGTCTCGGCGCTGTGCATCTTCTTCGATGGTACCAAATACGTTATCTCGTACCAACTGACCGTGCGCGTCACGTTTAGCCACGGCTTTATTTTTCGGCGTGTTCTGTTCTTCTTCAGATTCTTGGTGATGCCCTCGGAAAGTAGCAACCTCAATAATTTCTCTACCGAATACAATATGCGCTAGGCGAAAGCGGCGGCCAATTAAGCGGCAGTTTTTGAACAGCCCTTTAATTTGCTCTGGCGTTGCATTCGTTACTACGTCAAAGTCTTTGGGCTCGTGCCCCATCAAGATATCGCGTACACAGCCTCCAACCAAATACGATTCGAAGCCGGCTCCGTTAAGGCGGTACATCACTTTTAACGCATTTGCACTTACATCTTCTCGAGAGATGCCGTGCTCACCACGAGTCATCACCCTTGGCTTTAGTGCGTTATCAGACGAACTCTCTTTTGAAAAAGCGCGTTTAACAGATTTAAAAACACGATGAATGATGGTGGTATCTCCGCAAGCTATAAAGGTTCGCTATAATAAGTGGATTCATGTTGAGGAACAATAATTTCGGGCTTTTTCAGCACTTTTTTCCTATCCCACGTGTCCACAGCATGTGCCATTAGCCCCGAAATGTCATTAAATGATGATGCGTTTGGGAAGTCAAAACCTAAAAATTGCATTACGCGAGCAATATTTTCTTTTGGCGTAGCGTTGTTGACCGGCGTGGCGCGGTTTTGTTTGCTTAATTTCCTGCCGGGCGCAACGGCGGCAACCGGAACGTGACCATACGCTGGAACACAATAGCCTAACGTT
>Ga0213840_1001660_pt1 | contig 16466 bp, 13 predicted proteins | sample SWPATP22_FD_160132 | JGI IMG/M metagenome (GOLD analysis project Ga0213840, IMG submission 160132) | Coastal seawater microbial communities from Marineland, Florida, United States - SWPA TP2 #2 | ecosystem: Environmental > Aquatic > Marine > Coastal | place: USA: Florida | collected 2016-08-14 | reverse complement strand
ACAGTGGTAGCGCACTTAGACAAGAGCCACATTTGTGTTCACACATACCCAGAAGCACACCCTGATGATGGTATTTGTACGTTCCGTGCTGATATCGAAGTATCAACGTGTGGCATTATTTCGCCATTAAAAGCGTTAAACTTCTTAATTCACAGCCTTGAGTCTGATGTTGTAACAATTGACTACCGCGTACGTGGTTTTACTCGTGACGTAGATGGTGTTAAACACTATATCGATCACGCAATTAACTCAATTCAGAACTACATGACTGAAGATACCAAAGAAGCGTACCAAATGATGGACGTGAACGTGTATCAAGAGAACTTGTTCCACACGAAGATGATGTTAAAAGAAACTGACTTGAATACTTACCTATTCGGTGTTTCTACAGCAGATCTTTCTGAAGAAGAAGAAGAAGTTATCTACTCTAAGCTGACCCGCGAGATGCAAGAAATCTTCTACGGTCGCAACTTACCAGACACTGAGTAAGTCACTAAAGCTTTAAAGAAACGGCGCGTAATGTAAGTTACGCGCCGTTTTTTTATGCCTCATTGACTGCACTTATCTGTGCTTATATGCTGATTAAAAGGCCAATTTAAGGATAGATATGTCAGTTGTTCTCTCGCAGTCAGTATTTTTAGCAGAGCAAGTGCGTGACCATGAAGGACCCGCAGCTAAGCGTTCTGGTATCACCTTGTATGAGCTTATGGAGCGAGCAGGGCTGGCGACTTATCAGCAAGCTATCAGCTATTTTCCTAAAGCAAGTACACTCGTTGTGTTAGCGGGCGTTGGTAATAATGCCGGTGACGGTTATGTTGTTGCTCGTTTAGCTAAACAAGCGGGCAAACAGGTTACGGTTATTGCAGCAATACCTGATAAACCGCTCAAAGGTGATGCGCTCAGTGCTCAGCAAGCTTGGCTCGACGCAGGAGGGGAAATAACCGCTGATGCCAGTGCTATTGAGCGTGCAGATATCATTATTGATGGCCTGCTTGGCACGGGAATTCAAAGCGCGGTGCACGAGCCTTTTTCACAGCTGATTAAAGTTGCCAACGAAAGCCAAGTGCCGATAGTTGCTATTGATCTACCTTCAGGCATTCATGCAGACACAGGTGTCGTACAAGGAGTGGCAATAAAAGCCGCGCTCACTGTGACTTTTGTGGGGATTAAACAAGGTTTAGTGACAGGGCAAGGTAGAGCGCATGCAGGGACATTAGAGTTTAATGATTTAGGTATTGAAGATGCCTTTTTAAAACTGACATCACCCACGGCAGAGCTTATCAATTATCAGACACAGCCGAGGCTTTCTGATCGCGATAACAACAGCCATAAAACCAGCCATGGTAAATTGCTGTGTATTGGTGGTAATTCAGGCACTGCAGGCGCTATTCGTTTAACTGCAGAGGCAGCGCTTCGCACCGGTGCGGGTATGGTCAAAGTGTATACCCATAGTAGCTCTATTCTACCAGTGAGTATTGGCCGGCCAGAACTAATGGTGACAGATACAAACCTGATTAGCGCCCTAGAGTGGGCAACCTGTGTGGCTATTGGCCCAGGACTTGGTCAAGACACTTGGTCGGAAACAACCTTTGAAGCAGTAATGCAGTATTGCTTTACTAATAACAAGCCTCTGGTTATTGATGCAGATGCACTTAATTTAATGGCTCAGCATGCTTCGTCATTTCCATTGGCTAATACCGTAATCACACCACACCCCGGTGAGGCTGCAAGGTTACTTAATTGTCGCGCTAACGATATTGAAGAAAATCGCTTTCATGCGGTAAAGCAGCTCGCACGTAGCTATACCACTACTTGTGTACTCAAAGGTGCTGGCAGTTTAATTGCTGATAATAACCAAACATGGGTGTGTACCGACGGTAACCCTGCACTTGCGGTTGGTGGCAGTGGCGATGTATTAACAGGTATCATAGCGGCACTAATCGCACAGGGGCTTACTCCTCAGCAAGCAGCTTGCTTAGGCGTAACCTTACATGCAAAAGCCGGTGACATTGCCGCAGAACGTGAAGGCGAAAGAGGCATGTTACCGAGTGACTTGTTTGCGATAGTGAGGGAGTTGGTTAACTGAGCCGTCAGCCGTCAGCCGTCAGCTGTCAGCCGTCAGCCGTCAGCCGTCAGTTTCTGATAGCTGACAGCTTAAAACTGATAGCTAAAAGAAAACCCAGCCGAAGCTGGGTTTTTTAAGCGAGGTGCTTGGGGATGATGTCGGGTAAGGAGTAGCCATTACTGGCTACCCCTCCCCTAAGAACCGTACGTGCGAGTTTCCCCGCATACGGCTCAAGCCTTTACAAGTCAGTACCTGAGTACAGACCAGCGATTTGATTCATACTTTAGTTACCATTTGATAATTAAAGTATGTACTGTGGCTTTGTCCTTTAAGTCAACTTCAAATCCTTTGAGCTCTAATTCTGAGATGATTCCAGTCAGTTCATTTCCGTTGATAGACTGCTTACTCAGCATTTTGGTAATCGACTTAGCCCCAGCATTTGAGCTAGCATCAATGCTATGGAAAATAGATTTAAGAGCTTCCTTTGTACCGTAGGTAGAATTGTCACTATTCTTTCTAGCTTGTTCAGCAGTGATTTCTTTATATTCCATTAAAAAATACCTTTGAATTTACAGAGCGAAATTGCTCAAATAATATGTATGGTTATCCATACAGTATTTCAAGCTTAAAAGAGCAATTACCGTACAGGAAGTCTTATTCTTTAATTATATGCAGTTGCCTATGACAATTGGGATGCAACAACACTAAATTACTTAGCTCATCTGATCCGCCTTTTACCCTTTCCACAATGTGATGGATATTCCATCCTGTTTCTTTGGTTATTATATGACGGCACATGGCGCAGCATTGCTGCTGTCTGAGCCAAAGCATCAGCACTTTTCTTTGACCTTGCATTGATTCACGCCAAGCTCGCTCTAAACGCTGCTCGAAGTATTCTTCAAATGCTAAATCATAAGGGTTGGCTTCAGCCTTTATCTTAGTGTGTCGCTTTATCACGGTGTCATTTGTGTATAACAATCGCTTATCAAAACCGTCGATTGTTATACCGGAGAATGTCCAGTTGCGTCTGCCCACAGATTTAAAGTACTTAGACTTAATCCAGCGCTTGCGCCTGTTGGCATGACGTCTACGACACCATTGCCACAACATTTTCCAAACCCGATAATCCACATAGTTAAAGGTTTCTTTCGCTACTACATGCCTATGATAATTAGCCCATCCCCTAAGAATAGGGTTTAGCTGTATTATCAAGTTGCTTGCAGTCACGGTCTTGTTACCCGTAAGTATGCTTTTTACTTTATGAAGCAAATTACGCAGACTCTTCCGGCTTGGCTTAATTAAAAGCTTACCTTTGTACTTACGTAAATTTTGACCCAAAAAGTCAAACCCTTCGTCAATATGGGTTATCACCGTTTTTTCCGGCGATAGCTGTAACCCTCGCTCGGCCATAAAGGCTGTTACAAGGGGTTTTACTTCATCTTCTAAAAGCTCTTTCGAGATCCCTGTAATGATGAAATCGTCAGCGTATCGCACGTAATTGACCTTTGTCTTGTAGCTAGCTTTGGTATTTTTCTTCCCAAAGTGAGATTCAAGTACCGCCTCCAAGCCATCAAGCGCAAGATTAGCCAATACTGGAGAGATAATCCCTCCTTGCGGTGTACCCGCTTCTGTCGGATTTAATTTACCGGATTCCATAAACCCCGCTTTTAGCCATTTCCTGAGTACTCGATTATCCAATGGTACATTGGCAAGCAACCAGTCATGACTAATGTTATCGAAACACCCTTTAATATCGCCCTCTAATACCCATTTGGCAGAATGCTTGCGACTGAGATTCACAAAGCATTGCTCAATCGCATCTGCCGTTGATCGCATCGGGCGAAAGCCATAGCTATTTCTGTCTGCGGTGGTTTCCGACACAGGCTCTAGCGCCAGCAGGTATAATGCCTGCATGGCTCTGTCGAGCATGGTCGGTATCCCAAGCGGTCGACGCTTACCGTTCGCTTTTGGAATATAAACCCGCCTCAACGGTTTGGGCTTATAGCCCTTGCGCGTTAATCGAAATAGCGCTAGCCATTTACTTTCAGGTGTACTCCATAACTCCCCATCGACACCAGCAGTCCGTTTGCCTCGATTTTCAGTTACACGTTTTACAGCCAATGCCTTAGCTGAGAACGAGCGCACCAACATGCGTTGCAGAGCTTTCACTTTGCGCCACTGTCGTTGCTTAGTCGCTTTCGCGATCCGTACTTGTAGCTCTCTCACCTTACGTTCGGTCGTATACCAATCAATGGTATGCCAATTGTTCGCATGGTGGGAGAATGCAGGTACATGGAACATACATTCCGTACTCATCTTGCTTTTCTCCTAAACCGCAATAAAGAAAAGCAATGCCCAATGGGATCGCTAATCCCCATTGGGTTGTTTTGATGGCTTTACATGCCTTCACACGATTAAAGACCAGTCTGAATTTTGCACCCTTTCGGGGTGGAGCAAAGTTTGAACTCCTATCCGAACCATTACAGTTTCGGCGTTCGCTTGGTCAGACATCCTATACCCACTTATTCAACAGTTGCTCTTGCGAGAAACCTGCCTGCATTACGAATTTTCAGTAATGTAGGCAAATAATTGGGCTTACCGAGTTCCGTTGTAGCTACACGAGTAACTTAGGTTCTGTCTATCTACCGATAGTCGAATGACGACGTAATCCCAGATGTAAAAGGATTAACCGACTACATACCTTTTGGTTAGAGCGTATCAACAATATTTCGCTCTATGCGGTTGACGGTATTTATCAACAGTTCACTTACGTTAACCATATTACCCAGCCTAGCCCTCAGTTGACCCATTGTTGGTTAACTATGCTTGTTCTCACGAACAGAGACACTGATTTCTCAGAGGTACATTGTCAGGAAGCTTCGCACCATGCCGTTACCAGCATCGCACTATCCCTAGGCTACTATTAGTCGTATAACAGGTCTCGCTAACCAATATATTTATAATTGGCTGAGACAATAGCTACAACAGCTTACGCCCGTAGGTCGTAGACTCCGTAGGTCTTGGACAAGTTTGAATAGTCAAAGGCTTTCGCCTGTATTCAGAAGGAAGTGATACAAAATGTATAATTGGAGCACTATTTATTAGTGCCTTTGTGATGAGCTAGGCTCTCACTACGGAAGGGTTAGTTTCCGCTTCCTCAACATTAAATATACTTTTTGGGTGCGATGACCGATGGCCTCGCTCTTTTCCAATTGCCTTAGCAATTGCAACGACATATCAACTCAAGGGAGTGATATTCCGGCAATCAGCTAAAACCCCCAATTGCCGGAGTCGATTACTAATTTTACAGGTGGTGGAAGTGAGTACATAAGTACTCACTGACAGATAGTCCTGCTAGGCTAGCGACCTACGCGACTCTCGTCGCACTACATCATGCCGCCCATACCACCCATGCCGCCCATGCCGCCCATATCTGGAGCAGCTGGCTCATCTTTCGGGATTTCAGCAACCATTGCTTCAGTTGTGATCATAAGACCCGCGATTGAAGCTGCGTACTGTAGTGCAGAACGCGTTACTTTAGTTGGGTCTAAGATACCCATTTCGATCATGTCGTTGTACTCGCCTGATGCTGCGTTGTAACCGTAGTTACCTTCACCGCCTTTTACTGAGTTAACAACAACAGATGCTTCGTCACCTGCGTTAGTTACGATTTGACGAAGTGGTGCTTCCATCGCACGTAGTGCAACTTTGATACCGTGGCTTTGGTCTTCGTTGTCGCCAGCAAGTTCAACAAGTTTGCTTGCTACGCGAACTAGTGCAACACCACCACCTGGTACAACACCTTCTTCAACCGCTGCGCGAGTTGCGTGTAGAGCATCTTCAACGCGGTCTTTTTTCTCTTTCATTTCGATTTCAGTTGCTGCGCCAACTTTGATTACTGCAACACCGCCAGCTAGTTTAGCCATACGCTCTTGTAGTTTCTCTTTATCGTAGTCAGACGTCGCTTCTTCGATTTGTGCTTTGATTTGTGCAACACGACCATTGATGCCATCTTCTTCGCCTGCACCGTCGATGATTGTTGTATCATCTTTAGTGATCACAACGCGCTTCGCTGTACCTAGGTCTTCGATTGTCGCTTTCTCTAGCTCTAAACCGATTTCTTCAGAAATAACAGTACCACCTGTTAACACTGCAATGTCTTGTAGCATTGCTTTACGACGGTCGCCAAAACCAGGTGCTTTAACCGCAGATACTTTAACGATACCGCGCATGTTGTTTACAACAAGTGTTGCAAGTGCTTCACCTTCAAGGTCTTCAGCAATGATAAGTAGTGGCTTGCTAGCTTTAGCTACTGCTTCTAATGTAGGTAGTAGCTCACGGATGTTAGATACTTTTTTGTCTACAAGTAGAATGAATGGGTTGTCTAGCTCTACAGCGCCTTTTTCAGCGTTGTTGATGAAATAAGGAGAAAGGTAACCGCGGTCAAACTGCATACCTTCAACTACGTCTAGTTCGTTTTCTAACGACTGACCTTCTTCAACCGTGATAACGCCTGAATCACGGCCTACTTTTTCCATTGCTTCTGCAATGATGTCACCGATTTCTTTATCAGAGTTAGCAGAAATAGTACCTACTTGTGCAATTGCTTTAGTGTCTGCACATGGAACAGAAAGTGCTTTAAGCTCTTCAACTGCCGCAGTAACTGCTTTGTCGATACCGCGCTTAAGGTCCATTGGGTTCATACCCGCTGCAACTGCTTTTAAGCCTTCGTTTACGATAGCTTGCGCTAATACTGTTGCAGTTGTTGTACCGTCACCTGCAGCGTCATTCGCTTTAGACGCTACTTCTTTAACCATTTGTGCGCCCATGTTTTCGAACTTGTCTTCAAGCTCGATTTCTTTTGCTACAGATACACCATCTTTAGTGATCACTGGAGCGCCGAATGATTTGTCTAATACAACGTTACGGCCTTTAGGACCTAAAGTTACTTTTACTGCGTTTGCTAAAATGTTTACGCCAGTTAGCATTTTGCCACGTGCGTCACCTGCAAAAAGTACTTCTTTTGCTGCCATGATTAAATTCCTCTTAAATTCTGTAAACGGGTTGCTAAACGAAAAGTAGGATTAGCCTACAATGCCTAGAATGTTATCTTCACGCATGATCAGGTACTCTTGACCTTCGATCTTTTCAGCTTTTTCAACATAAGAGCCGAACAGCACAGTGTCACCGGCTTTAACTTCTAATGCTCTTACTTCACCGTTGTCTAAAACACGGCCATTACCAACAGCGATAACTTCTCCGCGAGTTGATTTTTCAGCTGCAGAGCCAGTTAATACAATACCGCCAGCAGACTTAGTTTCTTCTTCTAGACGCTTAACGATGACGCGATCATGTAAAGGACGAATGTTCATTTATTTAGTTCTCCTAACAGTTTCTGAACAGTACAGAAAAAATCTTGTGTTATTGCAGGGGAGTGCTAAGCCACCCGTTGCGTTTCATTGCATTCATTAATGGGGGTGGCTTAAAAAAATCCAAGTAAAAAAATTAAAAAATTTTAATCTTTTCGCTCAAATTCACCATCAATAGTTGTAGGTTGATGGTTTGGTTCTTCGTGTTGGGGGGCTTTACTGTGGTATTGGAAGTGTGCAGAGCCTTGATTTGCCTGCGAACTCATGCGCACAGTCGCTTGACTAGCAAGGCCTGCAGCCAGTTTGTTGCGGATTGCTGGCGTAAGTAGTAAAAAGCCAAAAAAGTCAGTCATGATGCCTGGTGTCATTAATAAAACACCGGCGATAATCACACATAATCCAGTAAATAATTCTTTTGCAGGCATTTGCCCTTGTGCCATTTGTAATTGCACGTTTTGAATCGCGCCCATACCTTGCTGCTTCACTAATTTCGCACCGACAATCGCGGTCACAATTACAAGCGCTATGGTGGCAAAGCCGCCGATCACTTCACTCACTTGGATGAGTAACGCGATCTCCACAATCGGCACTAAAATAAATAACAAAAACAAAAATCTAAACATAACGCTCTCTAAAAAATGTCATTCTCTTTCGAGTCAGTGAAATATAAATTGGGGTGAGCAGGTCATTTTTCAAGACGGAACCTAGGATCACCTTGCTCGCTACACATTATAGTTACTATCGGCTACTATGGTGCGACTCACGTAATCAAATAAAGGTTCCTTATGACTACGCATTTTCGACTTATTTTTACGACTTGTGCAAATGAGGCTGAAGCCCGTCAGTTGGCACAACATCTAGTTAAAGAAAAGCTAGCTGCTTGTGTGAACATTTTGCCTACTATTGAATCTATTTACATGTGGGAAGGCGAGGTAACTCAAGCTATTGAGAGTAAGTTACTGATCAAAACTAAGTCAGAAAAAATGAATGAGGTGATCCAAACTATCAAGAAATTGCATAGTTATGAGGTGCCTGAAATTCAGGTCGTTGATGTGGCTACGGGCAATTTAGCCTATTTTAATTGGATGGATGAGGTACTTAATTAATGCGATCGTTCCTTTTATTACTTTGTGCATTGTGGCTTATGCCAGCAAGTGCAAGTAATAACAATTTACTTGGAAATCTACTACAACCTGCGGAGCAAACATTTCTCCCGGTTGATCAGGCGTTTGTTTTCGATTTTGACCAGCAAGGCAAAACCTTATTTATTGGCTGGGATATTGCGCCTGATTATTACCTTTACAAAAAGAAAGTCGAAATTATTGCCAAAGGCGCTGATATTGAAGTTCCTGATCTTGGCAAGGGCGTGATTATTGAAGATGAATTTTTTGGTAAGACTGAGGTATTCTTTGATTCGTTAAGTGTGGTTTCTAAGCTCAGCAACGTCACAGAAGGTGCAGTTGTTAAAGTGCGTTTTCAAGGCTGCGCCGAAGCAGGGTTATGTTATCCGCCAGAAGTTAGAACCATTCCTTTATCTGTGATTGCAGGTGAGCAAGTATCACAGACTGCAGATGCGGGGAACGCATTAGCGGCATTAACACAAGCAGCTGATACAAATGAAGCATCATCAGCGCCCTCTCAAGAAGCATCAAAACCAGCAGGTGAGCAGTCATATACCGATAAGCTGGCATCGCAAGGTTTACTAACTAACCTAGTAATCTTCTTTTTAGTGGGTATTGGTCTGGCTTTTACGCCTTGCGTATTTCCAATGTTTCCGATTTTGTCGAGCCTTATTGCGGGTCAGCAGAATTTGTCGACTAAAAAAGCGTTCTCGCTGTCGTTTGTATATGTACAAGGTATGGCCGTTACTTACGCAGCGCTGGGCTTAGTGGTTGCATCATTAGGTGGGCAAGTACAAGGGTATTTACAGCATCCTACTGTACTAATTAGCTTTAGTATCTTATTTGTATTATTGGCAATGTCGATGTTTGGCTGGTACGAAATCAAATTACCTAGCGGCATGATGAATAAGCTCACTCAGGTTAGTAACCAGCAAAAAGGCGGCAACTATGTTGGCGTATTTATGATGGGTGTATTGTCTGGCTTGATTGCTTCACCGTGTACAACAGCGCCATTGTCTGCTGCTTTACTTTATGTGGCGCAAAGTGGTGACTACCTCGTCGGTGGTTTAACACTTTATGTGCTCAGTTTAGGCATGGGCTTACCATTATTATTACTGGGGACTTCTGGTGGTAAATTACTACCAAAAGCCGGTGGTTGGATGGAGCAAGTGAAAACCCTATTTGGTTTCATTATGCTAGTTGTACCACTCATTCTGCTTGAGCGTATTGTTGATATTGAAATCATTTGGTTAATGGCGGGTTTATTAGCACTTGCTACAGCGCTTTATTTACACCATTGGCAAAGTGGCCAATCACAAGGCAAGCTAAAAACAGCATTGTGGTTTGCAGCAACCTTATTGGTTGTAACTGGGGCAAGTTTAACGAAAAATTATTTTTGGCCTAGTAAAGCGGTAGTTGCTGAAGCTGCTGTACAAACACATGGTTTTAGACAAGTTGCTAATCTAAGTGAATTAAAAGAAGAGATTGCACAGGCAAGTAGCGAGGGGCGCTTAGTAATGGTCGACTTATATGCCGACTGGTGCGTTGCCTGTAAAGAGTTTGAGCACTACACGTTTCCTGACGCTAAAGTGCAAGAGCAATTTGCTCACTTTGAATTAATTCAAATCGATTTAACCGAAAGCGATGCAAAGACCATAGAGCTAATGGAGGAATACACGGTGTTCGGTTTACCGAGCATTTTGTTCTTTGATAGCCAAGGTAATGAGCTTTTAGAGCAACGTGTAACAGGCTTTTTAAATGCCAAAGACTTTGCAGAACATTTAGCAAAAGTTCGAAATACCGCTAAATAAACGCAAACGTGCAAGAAAATAGCAAAACGCCACTCATCTGAGTGGCGTTTTTGTATCTGCATCGTAAAAAATACTTATTTTAAGTGAAAAATAGCAAATTCACTGATTGAAGCTTAATTTATCAACAGGAAAACAGCTGGAATGACCCTGTTGTGTGCCTTGCTATGCTTGACTTTGCCACGAATAGGGAGTGATTAGACCAGTATTTTGCTGCTATTTACGTCGAAATATCTATAATAGGTGGTTAACGTGAGAAATAGTTGCTATTTTACATCAGCACGCTTAGGTTAAGCGTGGGTTTATGATGAATATGGTTAAACTGCTTACTTATAGGATATATCGCGTATTATGGCTGCAAAATTCAAACTTTTAGTTCTAAATGGGCCAAATTTAAACATGCTTGGCAAGCGTGAACCAGAAAAGTACGGTACTCAATCTCTTGATGAGATTATAGCTGAACTTAGTCAGGTTGCTGCCGGTCTCAATGTTGATTTAACGCATTTCCAAAGTAACAGTGAAGCTGCATTAATAGAACGCATTCACGATGCATGGCAAGCGGTTGATGCAATAATTATCAATCCTGCTGCATTTACGCACACAAGCGTAGCCTTACGGGATGCATTACTCAGTGTAAACATTCCCTTTTACGAGGTGCATTTAAGTAATGTGCATGCTCGAGAAGCATTCCGTCATCATTCGTATTTTTCGGATGTGGCACAAGGCGTCATTATTGGATTAGGAGCAATGGGTTATAAGGTGGCACTTGAAGCTGCTGTTAGCCGGTTGCAAAACACACATTAATTTTTAAATAACTAACAGGCGGGTCGTTCAATGGATATTCGCAAGATCAAAAAACTTATCGAACTAGTAGAAGAATCTGGTATTGCTGAATTAGAAATCACTGAAGGTGAAGAGTCAGTACGCATCAATCGCAACAATATGTCTGCAGCACCTGCAATGCAGTATGCACCACAACAGTTTGCAGCACCTGCGCCAGCAGCGGCACCAGCTCCAGTAGCAGAGGCTCCAGTAGCAGAAGCGGCTGCTCCAGCTGCACCGACTGGCCATCAAGTAAAATCTCCTATGGTAGGTTCATTCTACTCAGCGGCTTCTCCAGAAGCAGCACCATACGTAGAAGTAGGTTCTAAAGTAAATGTTGGCGATACGTTATGTATCGTTGAAGCAATGAAGATGATGAACCAAATCGAATCTGATAAAGCAGGCACAGTAAAAGCTATCTTAGTTGAAAATGGCGAGCCTGTAGAATTCGATCAACCTTTATTCATCATTGAATAATAGCGCAACAAAAGGCCAACTCTATGTTAGATAAAGTAGTCATTGCAAACCGAGGTGAAATTGCACTTCGCGTACTGCGCGCCTGCAAAGAGCTTGGGATCAAAACTGTTGCTGTGCATTCAACGGCAGACCGTGATCTTAAGCACGTGTTACTGGCAGACGAAACAATTTGTATTGGTAAACCAGCAGCCACTGAAAGTTACTTAGATATTCCGCGCATTATTGCAGCGGCAGAAGTAACAGACGCAGTTGCTATCCACCCAGGTTATGGTTTCCTTTCTGAAAATGCAGACTTTGCTGATCAAGTTGAGCAAAGCGGCTTTGTATTTATCGGTCCAAAAGGCGACACAATTCGTTTAATGGGTGACAAAGTTTCTGCAATCGAAGCGATGCGTAAAGCCGGTGTACCTTGTGTACCAGGTTCTGATGGCCCATTAACGGCAGACAGTGAGCGCAACATTCAAATCGCTAAGCGCATTGGTTACCCTGTAATCATTAAAGCAGCAGGCGGCGGCGGTGGTCGTGGTATGCGTGTTGTTCGCAGCGAAAAAGAACTGATTGATTCAATCGCTCTTACTCAGCAAGAAGCTAAGCAGTTCTTCGGTAATGGCATGGTTTACATGGAAAAATTCCTTGAAAACCCACGTCACATCGAAGTTCAAGTACTGGCAGACGGTCAAGGCAATGCCGTTCACTTAGGTGAGCGTGATTGTTCAATGCAACGTCGTCACCAAAAAGTTGTTGAAGAAGCGCCAGCGCCAGGTATCACAGCTGAAATGCGTAAGTTTATCGGTGACCGTTGTACTCGTGCATGTATCGAAATCGGTTATCGCGGTGCAGGTACGTTCGAATTCTTATACGAGAACGGCGAGTTCTATTTCATCGAAATGAATACCCGTATTCAGGTTGAGCACCCAGTAACAGAAATGGTCACTGGCGTTGACTTAATCAAAGAGCAGCTAAAAATTGCAGCTGGTCAGCCACTATCATTCACACAAGAAGATGTGGTTATTCGTGGTCATGCAATTGAGTGCCGTATTAATGCGGAAGACCCAGACACTTTTATTCCATCACCAGGTAAAATCACGCGATTCCACCCTGCAGGCGGATTAGGTATTCGTTGGGACAGCCACATCTACGCGGATTACACAGTACCACCTCATTACGATTCAATGATTGGTAAGCTGATCTGTTACGGTGAAAACCGTGATGTAGCTATTGCTCGTTCACGCAATGCGTTAAACGAATTAGTGATTGATGGCATCAAGACCAACACACCACTGCACAAGAAAATCTTGGCAGATGAGAACTTCCAAAACGGTGGTACAAACATCCACTACCTTGAGAAGAAACTAGGTCTGTAAACAAAATTCTGTTTAAGCTAAAAAGCCGGCAACTTTGCCGGCTTTTTTTTGTCAAATTAGTCATAAGAGTGATTCTCGCCTTACAAAATTATTCTGGTATGATTAACAAAGTAATGTGTTTTTAGTTTTTCATGAGGTAATAATGACCGACAGTGTTGGTTTTCCACTCGCTGATGAAGCAGCAACGGTTAATATGGGTAAGCAACTTGCAACCTTAATGGAGCAAGGAGCAGTCATCTACTTACATGGTGATTTAGGTGCCGGTAAAACGACATTAACCCGTGGTATCGTGCAAGGTTTCGGTCATCAAGGTAAGGTTAAGAGTCCAACTTATACACTGGTTGAGCCTTACCAATTAGCCAAAGCTGATGTCTATCACTTTGATTTATATCGCTTAGGTGATCCTGAAGAACTTGAATATATGGGAATTCGTGACTATTTTTCACCACAGGCCATTTGTGTTGTGGAATGGCCTGAAAAAGGCGGCGAATTTATTCCAACACCAGATCTTGATATCACCCTACGCTATGAAGGCGAGGCGCGTGCTATTACAATTAATAGCTTAACCGAGCGTGGTAAGGCTATTGTTCAGCAACTTACGAGCGCGCAAGAATAAACATATAAAAATAAAGGTGTATTAGTAAAAATGGGTCGTTGTACGTTTAAACTATTAACTACTTTGATGTTATTGGTTGTTAGCCAGATTGCGCTTGCACAAAATACCATTAATAGCGTACGAGTGTGGCCCTCACCTGACAGCACTCGTGTGGTCTTTGATTTAAACGATAAACCTGATTTCAGCTATTTCATGCTGAAAAATCCAGCTCGTTTAGTGATTGACTTAAAAAATACCGACAAACTAGATAGCTTGCCTGCTATTCCTCAAAAGCATCAGATTGTTTCCAAACTGCGTTACTCAAAACCAAAAGACAGCAAAAGTGTACGTTTTGTCTTTGAGCTAGCCCGTGCCAGTAAACCTGTTGTATTTGCTTTACTACCAACCGATCCCTACAAGCATCGTTTAGTGGTTGACCTTGTTGATAAAACACCGAAGGCTGAGCCCGTTGTTTCGACCAATACCAGTGTGAAAAAACGCGAACTTAATCAAGAACGCGATATTGTTATTGCCATTGACGCAGGTCATGGTGGTGAAGACCCCGGTTCAATTGGTCCATCAGGCACTTATGAAAAAGATATTACGCTACAAATAGCGAAGCGCTTAGAGCGAATGATAGATGCTGAAAAAGGCATGATTTCGCGTATGGTGCGCCGCAGTGATTACTTTGTAAATCTAAACACCCGTACTAGCATCGCCCGTAAGAAAAAAGCTGATTTCTTTGTGTCGATTCATGCGGATGCCTTTACTAGTCCACAACCAAACGGTGCCTCAGTGTGGGTGCTATCACTACGCCGCGCTAATTCAGAAATTGGTAAATGGATTGAGGATAAAGAAAAGCACTCAGAGCTTTTAGGTGGTGCAGCTGGGGTATTAAAAGATACTGCAAGCGAAAAATATTTAGCACAAGCACTGCTAGATATGTCGATGGATCACTCGATGAAAACAGGTTTTAGTGTCGCAGAAGAAGTGGTTAGCGAATTACGAAAAGTGGCTAAAATGCATAAAAAACGCCCGCAAGCGGCGAGCCTTGCGGTATTGAAATCACCCGATATTCCGTCTATTTTGGTCGAAACAGGGTTTATTTCGAATCCGCGTGAAGAGCGGATGCTAAAAACGGCGCAGCATCAGGAGCGCTTAGCTAAAGCAATTTTCACCTCGATTAAAAATTACTACATGAAGAATCCACCAGATGATTCACTATTTGCTAAGTTAAAGTCGCAGTTTCCGACTAAACACAAAGTTCGCCCTGGTGAATCGTTAAGTATTTTAGCAAGCAGATACAACACCTCGGTGAGTAAGCTAAAAACGGCCAACAACTTAAAATCGAATACCTTATTTATTGGTCAAGAGCTTGATATTCCTCAAAGCTAGTCAATTTTCGTGTTAGGAACACTATGAGTATAGAAATACTACCCGCGCGATTGGCTAACCAAATTGCTGCGGGTGAAGTGGTTGAACGCCCAGCATCCGTTGTTAAAGAGTTGGTAGAAAACAGTTTAGATGCTGGCGCAACGCGCATTCAAATAGATATTGAGCGTGGTGGTCATAAGCTTATTCGCATTCGCGATAATGGCTCTGGCATTAATAAAGATGAGCTAACATTAGCCTTGTCGCGCCATGCTACGAGTAAGCTTAAGTCACTCGATGATCTTGAGAACATTTGCTCACTGGGTTTTCGTGGTGAAGCGTTAGCATCAATTAGTTCTGTTTCTCGCTTAACCTTAAGCTCAAAGCCAAAGCAGCAAGAGGCTGCATGGCAAGCGTTTGCTGAAGGTCGCGATATGGCGGTGCAGATTAAGCCAACCGCACACCCTGATGGTACCACCATTGAGGTGAAAGACTTATTCTTTAATACCCCTGCGCGCCGTAAATTTCTTCGCACCGAGAAAACCGAGTTTTCACATATTGATGAGCTCATAAAGCGTATTGCGCTGAGTCGTTTTGATGTCTCTATCACCCTGACTCATAATGGCAAGGTCGTGCGTCAATACCGTGCTAAACCAAACCCTGAGCAAGCGATAAGCCGTGTTGCACAAGTGGCGGGTAAGGCATTTAGTGAACAGGGGCTGCATATTCAGTCAGGTGAAGCAGGTTTGATGTTACGAGGTTGGGTATTGCCCGTGGGCTCAACGAATAGCACGCAATATACCTATGTGAATAATCGCATGATGCGCGATAAACTCATTTTGCATGCAATCCGCCAAGCCTTTGAAGAAGTCGCAGGCTCTGAAGAGCTGCCAGGTTTTGTCATTTATATTGATATTGACCCACGTCAGGTCGATGTAAATGTGCACCCAGCTAAACATGAAGTGCGTTTTCATCAAGGCCGTTTAGTGCATGACTTTATTCTACAGGCAATAAAACAAGTGGTGGTACCGCTTCAGCATGAAGCTGGTTTTACAGAGTATAATGACACTGCTTTTCAGCATGCTTCGTTTGATGAGGCGCACTCAAGCAGCATGCAGCCAAGTTTTACTCAATCAGCGCCAACAGAGCAATATGATTACCCTAAATCTGAATTACAGCCGACACGTTCAGCGAGTTATTCAGGGGCAACAGGAGCAGGGCGCTCTGGCGTTGGCTTTAGTAGCGACAGCCAAGGCCGCAGTAAAACATCGCATCAAGATGTCAATGCTTTTTATCAAGGGATCAGTGAGCAACATGCTGCGCATTTTGACCAAGTACGCCCAGAGCCAAGCGTTACAGCGCCGGTTGTAGAGCAAGCTAAGCTTGCCAAACTCATCCACGTACGCGAGGGCGAATGCGTATTTAGTGAAGACAACCAACTCTTTGCTGCGCACTTTAAGCATGCTTTAGCACT
>Ga0213840_1001653_pt1 | contig 16543 bp, 10 predicted proteins | sample SWPATP22_FD_160132 | JGI IMG/M metagenome (GOLD analysis project Ga0213840, IMG submission 160132) | Coastal seawater microbial communities from Marineland, Florida, United States - SWPA TP2 #2 | ecosystem: Environmental > Aquatic > Marine > Coastal | place: USA: Florida | collected 2016-08-14 | reverse complement strand
TGCCTGTGCTGCGGCTGCGCATTCCGGTGGCAGGGTCGACGCTGGGACCGAAGCGCCGCACCACCGTGCCGCGGACGGGCCAGGGGAGGCCGCCGTAGGACTGTCGGAAGGAGCTGGCCTGGCTGGGGGCGGTGGGGACCGCGGGTCCGGAGAGGCCCATCCCGCCCGCCCAGGCATCGGTGGGGGGCGGGGTGGGGGCCGTCTGCAGGCCGAGGGTCTGGTCGAAGCGAGCGCGTGCGCGGTCCATCTCGCCAGTGGCCCGGAGCGCGAACTCCCGGCGCTCCCGCACCTTCTTCAGGAGGTCCATGCGGGCGGCCCGTTGGTCGCGCAGCTCGGTCTCCTTGAGCTCCAGGTCTGCACGCAGCTTGCTCAGCCGGGACATGTCGGCGTCGAGGGCCTCCAATGCTCCCTTGCGCTCGTCGCGCACCTTCTGGAACTCGGAGAGGCGGCCTGCGTCGGCGGCGACCACATGCTCCAGGTACCTGCCGCGGCGACGAAGCTCCGCGGGGTCGTCGGCGCCGAAGAGGAGCTGGGCGGGGCCCTGGCGATACAGGCGGTACAGCGCCCGCACCTGGTCACGCACGCCGTCTTCGAGGGAGGCCAGCCGGAACTCCGCCTCGTCGACTGCGGCGGCATGCGTTGTTCGCTGGGCTTCGAGCTCCTCGACCTTGCCACGAAGCTCCAAGGTGTCGCGAAGGACCGCCTCGAGCTGGGCGTCGATCATCGCGAGCTGTTCGAGGATGCCTTGCTCCTCGGTGCGCACATCCTGGAGCACGACCCTCGGGTCGTAGACGGCGTCGGGGGACTGGGCGACGGTGGTGGCGGACAGGCTGGCGGCAAGCAGCAGCGCAAGCGTGGAGAGCATGCCGTGGATTCCCCGTCTCATGGAGCCGTGGCGATGAAGCGCGTGACCGCCACGCTCGCAGCTCCGACTCCGAGCACCATCCCACACAACAGCAGGGCCATCACCCACGAAAACGGCAGGAACACGAACTCGGGCATGAGTCCGATCTGGAGGGCGAGCTCCAGGCGCGCGGCGAGCACGGTGTGGATGCCCCACAGCGCCACGATTGAGATGAGTCCGCCGAGAATGCCGTGCGCGAGGCCTTCTACAATGAAAGGGGCCACGATGTAGCCCGTGGTTGCGCCCACCAGCTTCTGGATCTCCAGCTCCTCGCGTCGGTTGTAGATGACGAGGTAGACGGTGTTCGCGACCAGAAACAGCGCAGCCACCAGGATGAGCAGTCCCATCGTGGCGCCCAGTCCCTTCACCACCGACAAGAAGGTGTCGAAGCGCTCCAGCCACTCCCGTCCATAGTCGACCTCTGCGAACTCCTCGGGGCGCAGCCAGGGGTCGAGGCCCGCCACCTGGGCGTCGAGGTCGCCGTCGTCGACCAGAGTGATCTCCAGCGAGGCAGGGAGCACGCCGGGACCGAGGTCATCGAACACCTCGTCGAGCCCGTCGACCCGGTCGCGCAGCCAGGTGCGGGCCTCCTCCTCGTCGACGTAGTGGACCCGCACGACGTTGGGGTCGCGGGCGATGCGGTCGCGGATGGCCTCACGGTCCGCTTCGGGCACCTCGGGACGGAAGTAGGCGCTCACATGCACATCGCGGGACCAGGAGGCCACGGCGGTGTTGATGTTGTGTTGAACGGAGAGGTACATGCCCATGAGCACCAGGGCGGCGGCGATGACCCCCGTAGACACCGAGTTCAGGTAGAGGTTCTCCCAGAGCGACCGCATGGCCCGCCGAAAGATGTGCGGAGCCACGCTCATGTGCGGCCTCCGGACTCGAGGCGGCCGGCCCGAAAGCGGAGCACCCGGTAGGGAAAGCGCTGCATGAGGCCGGTGTCGTGGGTGGCTACCAGCACCGTGGTGCCCCGCAGGTTGATGGCCTGCAGGATTTCCATCACCTCGATGGCCATCGCCCCGTCGAGGTTGCCGGTGGGCTCGTCGGCCAGCAGCACGCTGGGGTCGTTGACGATGGCCCGGGCGACCGCGACCCGCTGCTGCTCGCCGCCTGACAAGCGGTCAGGGCGGTCGGCACCTCGGCCCCGGAGGCCCACGATGTTGAGCACAGCCTCCACCTGGCGCCGGATGCGGTCTCGCGGCGTGCCCAGCACTTCGAGGGCGAGGCCGACATTCTCGGCGACCGTGCGGCTCTCGATGAGCTTGAAGTCCTGGAAGACGATGCCCATGTTGCGGCGCAGGCGAGGCAGGTCGCGCTTGGGCAGCTTGCCGACATCGGTGCCGTTGATGAGCAGCTTGCCGGTGGAGGGACGCTCGGCGCCGTAGAGCAGCTTGAGCATCGTGGTCTTGCCGGCGCCGCTGGGGCCCGTGATGTAGCAGAACTCGCCCTTGGCGACGTGGAAGGTGATGTCCTGCAGTGCCGGGACGTCCTTGTAGCTCTTCGAGACGCGGTAGAGGCGGATCATCGCCGGGTCCTGGGGAGTGCCGTGGTCGGCCCCCAGCGCGGTTGGGCGGGTGGCCAGGGGCGCGCGCGGGGGGAGCGGCACGGGTCGGGGTGCGCGGGCGCGGAGACAGCACCGTGCGAGGCCGGTCCAGGCTAACACTCCCTCGAAACCGCGGCCTCGGCGGCTGCACCCCTCGCGCGGAGTCACCAGTGTCGGATGCCCTCCAGTCCGGCGTCGTCGCGGTCTACGGCGGCAGCTTCAATCCCCCCCACGTCGGCCACGCGATGGTGGCCAGGTGGCTCACCTGGACTGGCCAGGCCGATGCGGTCTGGCTCGTTCCCGTGTACCGCCACGCCTTCGAGGGACGCCACGACAAGACGCTGGCCTCCTTCGATGAGCGGGTGGCGTGGTGTCGGGCCTTCGCCGACGACCTCGGCCCGGGGGTTCGGGTGTCCACGGTGGAGGCGGAGCTGCCGGTGCCGTCTTTCACCATCGACACCCTGCGCCACCTGCGTCGCGCGCATCCCGGGCTTCGATTCCGCCTCATCATCGGCGCCGACGCCATTCCCCACCTACCGGCCTGGCGCGACTGGGCGTCGATCGAGCGCGAGTTCTCACCGCTGACGGTCGGACGCCAGGGACACCCTGCGCCAGGGGAGGAAGCGGTCGACTTCCCCGACGTGAGCAGCACAGACGTGCGCCTGCGCCTGGCCGATGGTCGACCGGTGGACCACCTGCTCACCGCCCGCGTGCGCGCGCTCGTACAGGCCCGGGACTGGAGCCTCTGAGGGTCAGTTCGGGGTGGGCGGCAGGTAGATGGTGGCGCCCGTGCCGCCTTCGTCGCTGCGGTTCAGGCCGCCGACCATCACCGCGATTCCGCGGGTGGGCTCGGTGGTGACTGCGGGCATCACCACCGCTTCGGGCAGAGCGCCATCGGGGTCGGAGGTGCCACAGGTGGACAGCTCCACGAAGTCGCCCAGCTCGGGGTTGAAGACCTCGGCGCAGGCCATGCCCATGGCGCCGTCCCACCAGTGGGTGTCGATCTCGCTGGCACCGCCGACCACGACCACTCTGCCGTCGGGGAGCCGCGTCATGGAGTGCATGGCGCGAGGCAGGTGCATCGGTCCCACGTCGGTCCAGGTCGAGCCATCTGCGGACAGCACCCAGGCCTCGTTGGTGACGGTGTAGGTGCCGTCGGCGTAGCTCGCGCCGCCGGTGACCAGCACGCTCCCGTCTGCAAGCCCCACCATCGCGTGGTGGAGCAGGCCCTTGGGCAGGGTGATGCCGCTCTCGGTCTGCGACAGGTAGGCGCCAGAGGTGCTCACCACCGCACAGGCGTCGACCGACTGGTAGTCGGGAGCCAGGCCCGGGAAGACGAGCCCGCCGCAGAGAAGGGTGCCGCGCTCACCGAAGGCTGCGCTGGCATGGTGCACCCAGGAGACATCGCCCGAGGGAGGGTCGATGGTGGTGAACTCGAGGTTGGCGCCGTCGAAGAACAACACCGTGCTTTGGGGCGCGTAGACGTTGTTTTCGCTGGCGACCCGGGTGCCACCGCTCAGCACCACGTTGCCCGCCGCGTCAGCGACCGCGCTGTGGTGACGCAGGGTGGTGCCCATCGTGAACTCGCCGCCGGCATAGGCGGTGTCGGTGGTGGGGTCCCACAAGAACGCGTGGTCGGTGACCTGCGTGGTGTCGTAGAAGTCGGTGGACCCACCGGCGACCAGGATGAGGTCGCGGTTGTCGTGGGTGCCGCCCAGGCGGGTGGCCGAGTGTCCGGCGCGGCCAGGGTCTTCGACGCTGGTCTCGAAGGGCACCATGCTGCCGACGGTGGAGAAGACGAGGCCCTCTTCTGGACGGCCGAGGTCGAGCCGGCGAACGCTGCTGCTCGCGCCCCCCCGGATGGCAGAGCCCGCGACGGCCCGGTCGGTGCCGCCGAACATGAGCACTCCACCGGAGCCGTCGGCGGCGATGGCAGTGGCGGCGGCGCCTGTGGTGAGGTTGTAGAGCCAGCCGGTGGCATCGGCCCGACCGACGAGGATGGACACCTCGCCCTCGCCTTCTTCGATGCTCACTTCGGCGCTCTGGCCGAAAGCGACGAGGTTGCCCTCGGAGTCGAAGCCTTCCAGCGCCAGCACAGCACCGTCGAGGGCGGGCAGGCCATCGGCGCGGTCGAGGTCGCCGCGGGCGATGTCCTCCATGCTCCAGCGGCCCACTTCGGCTCCGGCCTGCTCGACGATGAGGTCGAGGCGCGACACCTCGTCGAACAGGTTCGACTGGTTGAGCGGAAGCACGATGCGCACGGTGAGGTCGAAGGCGATGATGTCGACGTCGTCGTACTCGCTGCCGGTGTCGGCGCTGTCGACGGTCTGCTTCGGGGCGGGGTCGCCGCTGCACGCCAGCGTCAAGCCTGCCACCCACGGAAGGGCGGTGCGAAGGGGGCCGAGGTGGAGCGTGCGCGCGAGCATGGGCGGAGGGTAGGGTTGACCCGTGGCGCTGTCAAGACGGCGGGGCCAGCTCGGCACAAGTGGCTGCGCCAGGTCTGGCGACCAAAGCCGAGAGCACCGGCGCAGACGCGCATTGTCCCCCCCTGTGGAGCCTCCATGCCCCATGCCCTCCGGCGCGCAGCCCTCCTCTCCCAGCGGGGGGAGGAGGTGGTCCATGGCTTCACCACCCGCCACGATGGCCTGGGAGGGCGGCTCGACCTTGGCACCGAGGCCACGCCCGAGTCCTGGGCCCGCGCCACCGCATTGCTCGGACTCCCTGGGGCTGCCGTGGCCCGGGTGCGTCAGGTACACGGAGCGGTCGTTCACAAGGTGGATGAGGGGGGCGTTCCGGGCGACGGCGATGCGCTGGTCACCAACCGGCGCGGGCTCGTTCTGGCGGTGCGCATGGCCGACTGCGTGCCGGTGTTGATGGTGCTCGGCAGCCCGGCCGTGGCCATTGGTGCGGCCCATGCAGGCTGGCGAGGCGTGGCGGCACAGGTGTTGCCCGCCACGGTTGCGGCACTGCGCGAATATGGCCCGGGGCTGCCCATTCACGCGGTCATCGGGCCGGCCATCTGCGGGGCGCACTACGAGGTGGGCGAGGAGGTGGTGGCGGCCATCTGTGCCACTGGAGTGCCCGAGTCTGTCTTCGTGGCCCGCTTGCCTGGCCGACCGCGTCCGCTCGCGGATGTTCGCGCCGCCGCTCGGTGGCAGCTGTCGAAGCTCGCGGTCCATGTGGATCCCATCGAGCGCCTGTCAGACTGCACCTTCGAAGACCCCCACCTGTGGTCCCACCGACGAGACGGCGCCCGCCGAGGCACGCTCGCCGGTCTGCTGGCGATGGTGCCCTGATGCCGGGGCGGCCGGTCGTCTTGATGTCGTGGCTGCTCGTGGGCTGTGGAGCAGGGGACGACAGTCCGCTGCGTCGGTTTGGAGGCGCCCTGGCGTCCTGGGATGCTGCACAAACGTCCGCCGGCGACCCCCGCGACGCCCTTCGCAAGGCCCGAATGGCCGACCCTGGCAGCATCGCCCTCGTCCGTGCGCTGGCCCGGGCCGAGGCGGAGGCCGGCGACCTGTCCGCCGCTGTGACGCTCCTGGAAGGGTCTGCCCCTGCCCAGCCCGACAAGGTCCACGCCCACCTCATCTGGGACCGTGCCGCCCTTCGCGCCCGCGCAGGCCAGGTCTCCGAGGCCGCCGCGGACGTCCGCCGCTGCCTGCACCTCGGCATCGACGCCCGTGCCCTCGCAGCCGACCCCGACCTTGCGCCCGTCCGGGCCGACCCCGTCCACGGACAGCTCCTCCCCACTGTTGAGGTCCGCGTACGCGAGTCCGCCCCCACCACCGAGGTGTTGCTGGGAGAGAGCTGGCAGCGCATCGTCGAGCTGTCCGCCCCGCCCGGCGCGCCGGTCATCGAGGCGGTGGGCGCCCTGCCGCCTGGGCTGGCCTTGCGTGAGGTCGTCGAGGATGTCGTCACCGCCGACGAGTGGACCGAGAACCGCCGCATCCGGTTGCGCTATGAGGCCGTGGCCCCCGGCGCCGCGCACATGCCGGCCCATCAGGTGAGTGTGGGGCGAAAGTCGGCCGCCTTGTCCCCGCGTCAGGTCGAGGTCGTCGCTGTCGGACAGATGCGTGCGTCGTCAGATGTGGAGATGACTTCGATCAAGATGACCGTCCCATCGTCATTCTCGGGTACGCCGGTCAAGCCTGAGTTGCTGGAGCGGGACGGCTCGGTGGTGCTGCGTTGGCCGTCCCATGCCGACTGCAAGGTGACGCCGCGTCCGCCCGACAGCGTGGACCTTGTGGTGCGACAAGGAGGACAACCGCGCTGGAAAGGGCTGGTCGCGCGGGTCGGGTCCGGGGCAGCGTGGACCTGCGGCCGGGGCGGAACGGTCAGCGAGAGCGGGGTCCTTCCGTGAGCGGCGCCTTGAGGCCGGCATCCGGGCCCAGACCCTTGCCCTCGACGTCGATGACGATCTGCATGCGGTCCTGGTTCTGGCGCTGGCCGAACAGGGCGTAGTAGGGCTCGAAGCCGAAGTCGGTGTGGGTGATGGAGCCCTGTCCAGTGAGCTTCAGCACTTCGCCCGACGCGTCGGCCTTCACGCGAAAGGCCACGGGCTGGGTGATGCCGCGCAGCGTGAAGTCGCCCTTGAGCACCACATGCCCGCCGTCATCGGCCTCGCAGTCCCGCACCTCGTACTTGATGGTGGGGAAGTGGTCGGCGAAGAGCTGGTCGCGCTCCCGAAGGTGGGTGTTCACGGCAGCTCGGTCGCGGTCGGCGAGGGGAGCACCGAAGCCCTCCCGCTCCCGCTCGGCCGGGTCGTCGGCGGACAGGCCGCTCACCTGCACCACGAACTCGCCCCGGCAACCGCCATCGAGGTCCCACCGCATGCGCCCGGACCAGGCGGTCGCGAGCACGACGTGGTGGTGGGAGCGCCCGCTGTTCTCGGTGTCCGCGTTCTCGTAGACCAGCGCGGCGAGGCGGCCGCTCTTGCTGGAGAAGGTGTAGACCTGGGCTTCGGCGGCCGGTGCGTCCTCGACAGGGGTGTCCTGTGCGGTCCACAGGGCCGTGAGGGCGAAGAGGGCGGGGGTCATCCGGGCTCCAGGGGCGAAGGGCGCCAGCCGGGGCGTCTCCCGGCGACGGGGGTGTATCTCGGTGGGACACGCCTCCGCAGTGGCCAGGGAGCATCCGGGTGTTCACAGGGGCCCGGTCTTCCGCCGCTGGATGGGGTCAGTCGGCGGTGGTGCACCAGGCATCGCAGCCGGTGTGCTCGCCCAGGGTGTTGCCGGAAAGGTCGAGGGAGTCGCAGTCCACCACCTCGGAGGTCGCGTCGCAGGACAGGCCGTACTGCTCGGCGAGGGTGGACTGGCTCGGTGCCGTGCTGTCGACGGTGAGGGTGCTGCCCGACAGCACGATGCCGGACTCGCCTGCGCCGGACACCAGGGTGTCGCTCAAGGTGAGCTGGGCGCCGTAGAGCAGCTCGATGCCGGGCCCGCCAGTGGCGTCGATGAGCGAGCCCGTGACGTCGGCGGTGATGGCGTCACCCTGGAGCAGAATGCCGTTGTCACCGATGCTCTCGATAGAGGAGTCGAGCACGCTCAGCGAGGCGGTGCCGTCGTAGTAGTCGGCGGAGTAGTCGTTGTAGATCTCCACCGCGTGGTCGCCGCCGGCGTCGATGATCTCCACGCCATCGAGCAGGATGTCGGTGCCGCCGTAGTAGGCGTAGGCGAGGATGGCGGCGTTGTAGTCGTAGTTCTCGTCGGTGTTGACCGAGTCGATGACCACGTCGACCAGCTCGAGGTCGACGGTGGACGAGGTGGACGAGTTGTAGCTGTAGATGGCGCTGGCGGCGTAGTCTTCGATGGTGTCGCCATCCATCGTGAGCGAGCAGCCGCTGAGGCTCACGGCCTGGCCGACGTAGGTGCTGTCGTAGCCGTAGTCGAGCTCGCCATCGGTGTAGCGCTCGACGGGGTACTGGTAGACCGAGCCGTTGCGGAACTCGTTGCCTTCGAGCGAGACCCGGCCGCTGGAGCAGTACACACCGGCGCTGGACACGGAGTCGAAGGTGTTGTCGGAGACGTCGACCGACACGTCGCCCGTGGTGTAGACGGCGGTGTTGTAGTAGTTGGTCCAGGTGTTGTCGGTGACCACCAGCTCGGTGCTGTAGGCCTGCATTCCGCCCACGCCATCGACGAAGGTGTTGGACGACACCTCGCTCGGGCCCGACTCCAGGATGATGATGTCGCTGCCGCCGTGGTCGTAGTAGATGTACTGGTAGGTGTAGCTGCCGGCGTCGTAGACATCGCCTTCCCGCACCCGCTCACGCTGGTTGTCGAAGAAGGTGTTGCCCGAGATGGTGGCGCCGCCGGACTGGTAGTCGACGATGCTGCTCTCGATCCACTCGTTGGAGATGGTGCGCGGGATGGACTTCGAGAAGCTGTTGCCGGTGGCCACCAGCGAACCGCCGAAGTTCATGATGCCGGCGCAGCCGTTGTCGCTGACGTCGACGCCCGAGATGCCCATGGCCGCCCGGATGCCTACGGCGCCGTAGCCCATGTTGTTGTCGAGGGTGCCGCCGACCCACTGCACCGAGTTCTCGATGAAGACGGCCCCCGCGTAGCGGTCGACCGTGAGACAGGCGTCGGCGGGGTCCTGCTCCTCCTTTTCGATGAGGCCTGTGATCTCGACGTCTTCGAGTGTGAGCTGGATGGCGGCGCTGTACAGGCCATGGCGACCGTTGTCGGAGAAGGTGACGCGGGACAGGGCCGCGGTGCCCGACTCATAGGGGAGCACCATCGCGCCGCCGTTGTTGTAGCCGACGAAGGCGGAGTCGCTGATGAGGATGTCGTCGGAAGCCACATAGATGGCGGTGCCGCGCTGGTCGGAGCTGCCGGAGCCGTCGTCGACGTTCCAGGTGTCGTCGGGGACGTCGATGGTGGTGGCCGCACCGCCGGTGACAGCCAGGCCCGACATGGTGATGGGGAGGGGGCTCACCGCGATGATGCCGTGGAAGTAGGCGTCGTCGACGGTGAGGTCGGACAGGTCGGTGGCGCCCGCGATGGCGGCCACTCCGTAGAGCCCGCCGTCGATGTCGTCCCCGGTCATCTCGAGGTCGGCCTGGTCGGCATAGACGTTGATGAACACGTTGCCGTTGAAGAGGTTGCCCTCGGTGGACAAGCTCGCACCCTCTGTGCCGTAGAGGCCGTGGCCGTCGGTGATGTTGTCCATGTCGGAGGGCTGGGTGGCGACGAAGTCGGAGCCGGACACATGCACGGCCGCGCCATTCGTGGCGAAGATGCCGTAGCCGATGTTGTTCTGGAAGAGGCTGTCGGTGGCGGTGACCTCGGCGTCGTCGACCGATACCCCGCCGTAGGAGGCGCCCTCGCTGCCATTGCCCACCATCAGCACGCCATCGAGGACGACACCGCCGGCCTTTTCGATGGAGATGCCCCAGTTGGGCGCGGCCACGACCTGGATGTCGGACAGGGCGATGTTGGACAGCTCGGGCTCGCCTGCACCGGCGGCGACGACCACGCCCGAGCGGGTGGTGTTGATGGACACGCCCGAGAAGGACGCGTTGGACGCCGTGATGGTGATGGCGTTCTCATTGATGGGCGCGTTGAGGATGAGCTCGCTGGAGCCTGGCCCCACGATGTGGACGCTCTTGTCCACGACCACGGCTTCTTCGTGAAGCGCAGCCGCACACAGCTCGATGGTGCTGCCGTTGTCTGCGACCGCGATGGCGTCGTTGATCCAGGCGTAGCCGCCCGCGCCGTCGACCAGGATGCAGCCATCTTCGTAGTCGGGGCCGGTGTCGCCCGTGTCGCCTCCGTCGGGGTCTTCTGTGTCGGTGTCGCTGCCTTTGACCTGGTTCTCGGTGCCTTCGCAGGCGGTGGCGAGGGCGAGGGGCAGGAGTGCGGCCGCCGCGAGGGGACTGAGGCGCATGTCGGGGCTCCGATTCTGTGCTTCTGGCGCAGGAGTCTGGGACCGCTGCCGCTGGCCATGGCAGCCGGCATCCTGCGGTTGCCGCGCAGAATAGCGCCTCCGTGCGGGGTCGGTGGCCATTTGTCGTGCTGGGCAGGCAGGCGGGGTCCAGGGTGATATCCGCCGGCTCCGACGACCCGGCTTCGGCCACACTGCGCCGCCGGGTCGACCGCAGTCCGATTTCCTGCCTGGAGACCGAGATGGATCGCGAGGCTCTGCTCCGCCGACTGGATGAGATGAACGAAGCCGCCCTGAAGGGAGGCGGTGCCGCCTCCATCGAGCGGCAGCACAAGCGCGGCAAGCTCACCGCCCGCGAGCGCATCGACCTGCTCGTCGACCCTGGCACCTTCCGCGAGCTCGACCGCTTTGTCGTGCACGACTGCCAGGACTTCGGGATGGAGAAGAAGCGCATCCCGGGCGACGGCGTGGTCACCGGCCATGCCCGCATCGACGGCCGCCTCATCTACCTGTTCGCCCAGGACTTCACGGTCTTCGGGGGCTCGCTGTCCGCGGCCTACGCCCGCAAGATCTGCAAGGTGATGGACCTCGCCGTGCGCAATGGCGCACCGGTCATCGGCCTCAACGACTCCGGCGGCGCGCGCATCCAGGAGGGCGTGCGCAGCCTCGGTGGCTACGCCGACATCTTCCTGCGCAACACCCTCGCCAGCGGCGTGGTGCCCCAGCTCAGCGCCATCCTCGGCCCCTGTGCCGGCGGCGCGGTCTACAGCCCGGCCATCACCGACTTCATCGTGATGGTGCAGAAGACGAGCTTCATGTTCATCACGGGTCCCGACGTCATCAAGACCGTCACCCACGAAGACGTCACCAAGGACGAACTGGGCGGCGCGTCCACCCACACCGAGAAGTCGGGCGTCGCCCACTTCGCCGTCCCCGACGAGGCCGCGGCCCTGGCCCTGCTCCGCGAGCTGTTGTCCTACATCCCGCAGAACAACATGGAAGAGGCGCCGGTCCGCCAGACCGACGACCCCCGCGACCGCCTCACGCCCAAGCTCGACGAGGTGGTGCCCGCCAACCCGAACAAGCCCTACGACATCAAAGAGGTCATCACCGCCTTGGCCGACGATGGTCGCTTCTTCGAGGTGGCCTCCGAGTTCGCCCCCAACATCGTGGTGGGCTTCACGCGCCTGGGTGGGCGTAGCGTGGGGGTGGTGGCCAACCAACCCGCCCACCTCGCCGGCGTTCTCGACATCGACGCCTCCACCAAGGCGGCCCGCTTCGTGCGCTTCTGCGACGCCTTCAACATCCCGCTGCTGGCCCTCGAAGACGTCCCAGGCTTCCTGCCCGGCGTCGACCAGGAGCACGGGGGCATCATCCGCCATGGCGCGAAGCTGCTCTACGCATTCTGCGAAGCCACTGTCCCCAAGGTCACCCTCGTCACCCGCAAGGCCTACGGTGGCGCCTACTGCGTGATGAACAGCAAGCACATCCGCGCCGACTACAACTTCGCGTGGCCCACCGCCGAAATCGCCGTGATGGGACCCGATGGGGCGGTCAACATCATCTTCCGGCGCGAGCTGGCCGCTGCGGACGACCCCGTGGCCACCAAGGCCGAGCTGGTCGACAACTACCGTGAGACCTTCGCCAACCCCTACCAGGCGGCCCGTCTCGGCTATGTCGACGAGGTGCTCCTGCCCCGCGAGACCCGCGGACGGCTCATCGACGCCTTCGACAGCCTGGCCGGCAAGCGCGACCGCAACCCACCGAAGAAGCACGGCAACATCCCCCTCTGAGTGGAGGCTTCGAGACCACGCGGCTACCCTCGGCGGGCCCGGCCACCTCCATGGTGCGCGGGGGCTTGCTGGGAGGCAGCGATGGCTTGGACGGGACGTTGGTTGGTCGTGGGGCTCGTGCTCGCCATCGGCTGCAAGGGCGATGAGGACAAGAGCGAGGCTGGACCGGTCGATGCTGACGGCGACGGCTTCACCGAGGACGAGGACTGCGACGACAACGACGCCACGGTCTACCCCGGTGCCGCCGAGGACTGCGACGGCAAGGACAACGACTGCGACGGCCTCACCGACATCGACGACCCAGACGTCATCAACGTCGAGAGCGGCAATGTGGACAGCGACCTCGACGGCTACGGCGACGCGCTGCTCATCTCCAACTACTGCCCCGGCATGCGTCCAGACAATGTGGTGGACAATGCCGACGACTGCGACGACCGCGACGATGCCATCCATCCCGATGGCAACGAGGTCTGCGATGGGGAGGACAATGACTGCGACGGCCTGGTCGACGGTGAGGACACCGACGCTGACGCCATTCCCACCTGGGCACCCGACGGCGACGGCGACGGCTATGGCGATGCGGATGCCAGCTTCAAGTCCTGCGACGACCCGGGGGAAGGCTTTGCCGAGAACGCCCGTGACTGCGACGACAGCACCAGCAGCGTGAACCCCGATGCCAGCGAGGTGTGCGGCGATGGGGTGGACAGCGACTGTGATGGTGCGGATGGGCCTGACCGCTTCGAGGGCGATGGGGCTCTTTCCTGTGGCTACGTGGGCTGGGACTTCGCCGCGACCGAGCTGGCCTCGGGCGACCTCGATGGAGACGGTGCTACGGAGCTGGCACTGGCCGACCCGGACGAAGGGGTGGCCATCGTATCCGACCCTCTCGATGCCGGCCTTGCGGTGGTCTCGGGTGCGCCTTCGGGAGCGGACTTCGGCGCTGCGGTGGCCGTGGGAGATGCCGATGGCGACGGAGCGGCGGAGCTGTTCGTCGGGGAGGCCGATGGGGACGGGGCTGTCGTGGTCTTTGGCGGACCTTCGAGCGGGGGCCTGGCCTACTCCGCCGGCACGCGGCAGGCAGGACCTTCCTCCGCCGACGGCTACGGCGCGGCCCTGTTGTTCGTGGAGGACCAGGGCGGGGATGGCGCTCCCGACCTGTTCGTGGGGGCGCCGGCCAGTGCAGGTGGCGACGGCGGGCTCTGGGTGTGGACCGATGCGGGCGACGGCGGCTCGTCCATGGAGGTGGAGCTCGGTGTGTCGGTCGGGGTTCACGCCGAGCTGGGGGCCTCACTGGCAGACCTCGGCGACATCGATGGAGATGGTCTGTCGGATGTCGCGGTGGGGGCACCGGGCCGAAACACCGTGGTGGTCGTGCTCGGCGGCTTGTCGGGAGGGGCGGCGTCGTCCACGGTGGTGCTGGAGGACATGGAGGACGGCTCGGACTTCGGACGTTCGGTCGGCGGCGGGGTGGACCTCGACGACGATGGCCTCGACGACCTCATCGTGGGGGCGCCGGAGGACGGGACCTCGGGCGGTTCGGTCTACATCTTCGTGGCACCTTCCGGCACGGTGGCTGCCGCGGATGCCTACGCGCGCATCGACGGCCCTGGCGCGGGAGCCCAGCTCGGTTTCAGCTCGGCGGGCGTGGGTGACATCGACCACGACGGCTTCATGGACATCGCCCTCGGCGCCCCGGGCTGGAGCTCCGACACCGGCCGTCTCGAGGTCGTGATGGGACCGGTGCCGGCGGGTGTTCCGGCCACTTCGAACGATGTGGCCTACCACCTGTCGGGAGACTCTGCCGGAGACGCCGCCGGAGCCGCTGCGCTGGCCCCCCGAGATGTGAACGGCGACGGGCATCCCGACTTTGTTGGCTCCGCGCCGGGTGCGAACCGAACCTGGATCTTCCTCGGGGCGGCACTCTTCGCCGAAGAGTAGGACCTTTGGATGTCTCGGGATGGCTGAATGGATGGACAGTGGTGCCTGGACAGGTGAACAGGAGGGGGTGAGCTCGGCCTTCCAGCGCTTTCGACCGTCCACCCGCTTGTGGTTCGAGCGGGCGTTCTCTTGTCCTACCGAAGTGCAGGAGCGGGGCTGGGCGGCCATCTCGGCCGACGAACACGCCCTGCTGCTCGCCCCCACCGGCTCGGGCAAGACCCTCGCCGCTTTCTTGTGGGCCATCGACCGCCTCACGGTCCCCCGAGCTCCCGACGCGCCCAAGGGGGTGCGGGTGCTCTATGTGTCGCCGCTGAAGGCCCTTGTCTACGATGTGGAGCGCAACCTGCGGGCCCCGCTCGCCGGCGTGTGTCGTGCGGCGGAGGAGCTGGGGGAGCTGCCGCCCGACCTCCACGTCAGCGTGCGTACAGGCGACACGTCCCAGCGCGACCGTCGGCGCCTGAAGACCCACCCCGGCGACATCCTCGTCACCACACCCGAGTCGCTCTACCTGCTGCTCACGAGCCAGGCGCGGGAGGTGCTCCGCACGGTGCAGACCGTCATCGTCGACGAGATCCACGCGGTGGCGGGCACCAAGCGCGGTGTGCACCTGGCGTTGTCGTTGGAGCGACTGAGCGCGCTGTGCCGGGGCACTGCGGAGGCGCCGGGCCTCGACCCCCAGCGCATCGGCCTCAGTGCCACCCAGCGACCGCTCTCCGTCATCGCGGGCTTTCTCGGCGGTGACCGGCCCGTCACCATCGTCGACGCCTCTGCGCCACCGGCCTTCGACCTCGAGATTGTCGTGCCGATGGAGGACCTCGACCGCCCCCCCCAGCCGGAGCCCGAGCCCTCCCTCGCCGAGGCGGATCTGTTGTCCACCGGCGTGCATCCGGTCAGCTCGCCTGGGATGGACCGCGCCGGGGTGTGGCCCACCATCCAGCCAAAGATCCTCGACCTCATCGAGGCCCACCGCACCACCATCGTGTTCACCAACAGCCGGCGGCTGTGTGAGCGGCTCTCTCAGCGGCTCAACGAGCTCGCGGCCCAGCGGGGCCACACCGCGCCAGTCTGCCGCGCCCACCACGGCAGCGTCAGCCACCGCCAGCGCACCGAGGTCGAGGAGGCACTGAAGCGCGGCCACCTGCCGGCCATCGTCTGCACCAGCTCGCTGGAGCTCGGCATCGACATGGGCACGGTCGACCTCGTGGTGCAGGTGGCCTCGCCGCACTCTGTGGCCTCGGGGCTGCAGCGTGTTGGCCGGGCGGGGCATGGCGTCGGCCAGCTCAGCAAGGCGCGGGTGTTTCCGAAGTTCAAGGGCGATCTGCTCGAAGCCGCCGTGGTGGCACGCGGAATGCGGGCCGGGGATGTGGAGCCCACCGCGGTGCCCGCCAATCCGCTCGATGTGCTCGCCCAGCAGGTGGCCGCGATGTGCGTGGTGGCCGACCGCCAATTCGGCGAGCTGCTCGCTATGGTGCGGCGATCCGCGCCCTACCGCGAGCTGGGCGAAGACAGCTTCGTGGCGGTGCTGGAGATGCTGTCTGGCCGTCTGCTGCCCTCCGCCGCCGACCCCGAGGTGGCGCGGGGACTCGAAGAGGTGCGTCCGCTGCTGTCGTGGGACCGCACCGAAGACGTCCTGCGGGCGAGGCCCGGGGCGCGGATGTCGGTGGTCACCAACCCCGGCACCATCCCCGACCGCGGCACCTACGGCGTCTTCGTCGCGCCCGACGGTCCGAGGGTCGGCGAGCTCGACGAGGAGATGGTGTACGAGTCCCGAAAGGGCGACACCTTTCTGCTGGGGGCCAGCACCTGGCGCATCGTGGAGATCAGCCGCGACCGCGTGCTGGTCGTGCCCGCGCCGGGAGAGCCGGGGCGCATGCCATTCTGGCGCGGGGAAGGACCCGGTCGGCCCGCGGAGATGGGCCGGGCGATGGGTGCCCTCGTGCGGGAGCTCGGCGAGCGCCTGCCACGCCCCGGTGCCCTCGCGGTCGCGGTCTCGGGGAAGGAGCCAGACCGGGTGGAATGCGCTGGCGCCATCGAGGAGCCGCACGCCGACGTGGTCGCGTGGCTGCGGGAGTCCTGTCAGCTGGACACCCTCGCGGCTGGCAACCTGCTGCGCTTCGTGGAGGAGCAACGGGCTGCCACAGACGCCTTGCCCACTGACCGATGCATCGTGGTGGAGCGCTTCCCCGACGAATTCGGAGACTGGCGGGTCTGCATCCTGTCTCCATTCGGTGGCCGGGTGCATGCGCCCTGGTCGCTCGCCATCCGCGCCCAGCTGGAGGTGAAGCTGGGCGCGGAGGTGCAGTGCGTGTGGTCAGACGACGGCATCGTGCTGCGGGTGCCCGAGGGCGACGAGCTGCCCGAGCTTCACGAGCTGATCCCCAGTCCCGACGAGGTCGACGAGCTGGTGCTGCAGCAGCTGCGCAACTCGGCTGTCTTCGCCGCGCGCTTTCGGGAGGCCGCAGGGCGGGCCCTCCT
>Ga0213840_1001652_pt1 | contig 16570 bp, 13 predicted proteins | sample SWPATP22_FD_160132 | JGI IMG/M metagenome (GOLD analysis project Ga0213840, IMG submission 160132) | Coastal seawater microbial communities from Marineland, Florida, United States - SWPA TP2 #2 | ecosystem: Environmental > Aquatic > Marine > Coastal | place: USA: Florida | collected 2016-08-14 | reverse complement strand
TCGCCCATTAGTGCGTTTAAACTGCTCGGTATTATTAGAACAGGGCGACAGACGTGAGCGCGGTTCAGCAGGGGCTGGTGGTCGTTACGCCTATTCATTCTTCCAAAATGACGAAGACGGTAAACCCTACTATGAAGCCTTAGCAGATGATGCGCTGCACATGGCACGTGTAAACATGCAGGCGGTTGCTTCTCCGGCAGGTGCTATGCCTGTAGTGTTAGGTAACGGCTGGCCAGGCGTTCTACTGCACGAAGCGGTAGGCCATGGCCTTGAAGGCGATTTTAACCGTAAAGGTGCTTCAACGTTTAGCGGTCGAATTGGCCAGCGTGTGGCGGCAAAAGGCGTAACCGTGGTTGACGATGGTACGCTAAACGACCGTCGTGGCTCGTTGTCTGTTGATGACGAAGGTACACCAACTGCGCACAATGTGCTTATTGAAGACGGTATTCTAAAAGGCTACATGCAAGACAAACACAACGCCAAACTGATGGGCGTTGCGCCAACGGGTAACGGTCGTCGCGAGTCTTATGCGCATTTGCCAATGCCGCGTATGACAAATACCTACATGCTTGAAGGGCAGCACGACCCACAAGAAATTATCGCATCTATCGACAAAGGTATTTACGCGCCGAATTTTGCAGGTGGTCAGGTAGATATTACGTCAGGTAAGTTCGTATTCTCTAGCGCCGAAGCGTACCTTATCGAGAATGGTAAAATCACCGCGCCTGTAAAAGGAGCAACCCTTATTGGTAATGGCCCTGAAGTCATGCAGAAAATATCTATGATTGGTAACGACACCGCGCTAGATAAAGGCGTTGGTGTGTGCGGAAAAGATGGTCAAAGTGTACCAGTAGGTGTTGGGCAGCCAACCCTTAAAATAGACGAGTTAACGGTAGGCGGTACGGCCTAGTCAAGTTGAGCTCGTTATAATGCGGTTTAGACTGCTGATAAATAAAAAAGGTTGGTGCAAATGCCCAACCTTTTTTGTTATAAACCTGCAAAATCGCTAGCCCTTAAATCCTTTGCCCTCAAGCCATTGCATGGCGTCTTGTTCGTCCGTAAATACACCAAGTTCTAAACCTGCTTTGTCGTATATTCTCTGAAACTGAGATTTCACCAATGGCTGCACTGTAGTCTCGCCTATGACTAGAGCTCCAAGTGCCATTCCGCGTTTGGCGCGCCACTCGATAGAGTGTTGGAGTTCTTTTTCACCCGCTTTAGTCAGAAGGGCCGAGCCGTGAAGAAAGCCTAAGAATGCCCAGTGGTTACCCGCAAAGCTATTAACCACGTCCATCATATCTCGAGCGTAACGCTCAATGGCTGCGCCATCGGCTATACCTTCAGCCGACACACCAACTACATTGCCCAAAACGGCAATCTGGTACTGACCATACTTACTTTTCAACGTTGCATTAGGGTTAGAAAAAATTTTCATACTACCCCTCTTTTATTGGGTGAGCCTTCGACCCGTTCCTAGGCGTTCAGATCACGATATAGATTATTTTTATTCTTCGTGAATAACGTCTTTCAAATATTGGAAAAGCTCTCTAAACGCTTTAGGTGGCGCATTTTTTTCGCGCTCTTTTTTAATTTGGCGATGAAATTGGCGAAGCTTCTGGCGGTCAAGCTCAGGATGTTTTTCAATAAGTTTTTGAATAGCTGGATCGCCTTGCTCAATAACCGCTTCACGGGCTTTCTCTAACGCATGAAACGCTGCATTAGCCGCTTGGTGCTGGTGGGTAATTTTAGCAAGCGCCTCTTCAATAGGAGCCACATCACGCTGACGTAAAACTTTACCAATAAACTGTAATTGACGACGATAGCCGTCCTTTTTCTTGTTTACCTTTCGCGCTATTGCTACAGCATCGGCTAGCTCTTCATCCATGGGAATGGTAGCAATGTGAGCGTCTGTCAGGTTTACCAAGGTTTCACCTAATTTATGAAGCTCTTTAGCTTGGCGTTTAAGCTCAGTCTTACTGACTAACTCTTCCTCTTCGAACTCATCTGCTTGCGCATCTTCGAAGTAAGGATCTTCAGGAGAATTGTGTTTCTGATCACTCATTTCAAACTCATTAGTGTTACACTTTAGCTAAATTGTAACTATCACAGTCGAATTAAGACAGCGAAACTTACTATGCAAATTGAGCAGCAGTTAGCCGACATCCAAAATGTCGTAGATGATGTACTGAAATTAGCCCTGTCAAAAGGTGCAACACAAGCCGAAGCTAGCATGTCAAAAGTACAGGGCATTGCCGTTTCTTCACGTATGCAAGAAGTTGAAAACGTTGAGTTTACCAACGATGGCGGCCTAGGAATTAGCGTTTACGTAGGCAAGCGGAAGGGCAGTGCGTCTACCGCCGATTTGAGCAAAGAAGCGCTCACGCTGGCCGTTGAAAAAGCCGTAGATATTGCGCGTTATACCAGTGAAGATCCTTGCACAGGTTTGGCAGATGCAGAGCTTATTGCCACCGAATTTCCCGATTTAGACCTTTATCACCCTCAAGAGCTGGATACCGAAAAAGCCATTACAACGGCCATTGAAGCAGAAACGGCTGCAATGAATTACGATAAACGCATCACTAACTCAGACGGTGCGTCGTACAACGCAAACCTAGGTATGCGCGTTTACGGCAATACGCATGGTATTAACGCAGGCTATCCTAGCAGTCGATATTCGCTTAGCTGCATGGTAATAGGTGCAGAAGGCGAAGACATGCAGCGCGACTATGCGTACACCGTAAATCGCCAAGCGCCACTTTTAAAATCTGCAGCTGCAGTAGGTGAAGAAGCAGCAAAAGCAACTGTTGAGCGTTTGGGTGCTAGGAAAATTAACACCGCAAACGTACCTGTTATTTTGCATCGTGATGTAGCGTCTAGCTTGTTTGGGCACTACGTTGGTGCGATAAGTGGTGGTAGCCTGTATCGTCGCTCAAGCTTTTTACTAGATAGTCTTGGGAAGCAAATCTTCCCTGAATGGTTAAATATTGAAGAGCGCCCGTTTATTAAAAGTGGTTTAGCGAGCTCAAGTTTCGACAATGAAGGTGTAGCCTGCTCAGATATGACCATTGTGGAAGCTGGACGCTTAGCTACCTATCTGTATACAACCTACTCATCGCGTAAGCTAAATACGAAATCTAATGGCCATGCAGGTGGTATTCACAATTGGCTGGTAGGTGACACAGGTCACAGCGATGCTGAACTATTGAAAGAAATGGGTACAGGCTTATTAGTTACCGAGCTAATGGGGCAGGGCGTTAACGGCGTTACTGGTGACTACTCTCGTGGCGCCGCTGGTTTCTGGGTTGAAAATGGCATAATTCAGTACCCCGTACACGAAGTGACGATTGCGGGCAACCTGCGCGATATGTTCAGTTCTATTGTTGCTATTGGCGCCGAAAAAGACGTGCGTGGTAGCGTACAGACGGGTTCCGTACTTATCAATCAGATGAAAATTGCAGGCAGCTAATTACCGTCTATTTTCTTTTGTTGTTTCTGCTATTGTTTAGCGAGTACTCTTTATTCGGTACTCGCTAGGCGATACACCTACCGACTTTTTAAAGCGCTTCGAAAACGTAAAAACGCTTGTATAACCTACATAATTCGCAATGTACGAAATAGGCCACTGAGTGCTAGACAACAGGTTTTTAGCACGCTGCATACGCAAGTGAATAACGTGCTGCATTGGGCTTCTGCCAAAAGTACTTAAACAAAGCCTATGTAAATGCGCAGCTGAATAGTGTGCGCGCTCACTTAAATTTTGCATATTCCAGTTAAATTGAAGCTGTTTGTCTACATTAGAAAATAAGGCGTGTAGCCGTGACTCATGCCGCGTTTTGGCATGGGGTGTGTTGGCATCATTGGTAATTTGCGTTTTTACCACCTGTTCAAGATAGTGCATTACAATGTGCATGGCGTGTTGTCGGTTTTCAGCACGGCTTTCTAAATACAAAAGCTCCATAGCGTGGTGTAAACCTTCAAGCGTTAAGTGCTCTATCACTAGTGCTTTTGCTTTTGGCAGTGCCTGCCACCTTTCAGTATTAGCCAAGTTTAACCAAATAATATCCCACTGTTCGCAGGCAATGCTTACTTCAAAACTCTGCTGTGCAGGCAATAATATAAGTTGCCCTTGAGTAAGACTGAATTCTGCTGAGGGCGTTCGAAAATGCCCAGCGCCTTTTAAAGAATAAAACAGCGTATGGTTTGGCGGCGTTACGCGCCCCACAACATAGTCGCCTGATAAATTTGAGCAACCGGCAAGCTCAATATCGTAAATACTGATTTCTGGCGTATTCGTGCTATCAATAAAGCGTTCAAAGCATTGTGGGCCTATGTTTACAATGTCTTGAAAATTGGGCTTCATGATAAAAAGAGAGTTTTGGATAAACTATTGAAAGTTTAGAGCATAAAGTAATAGGACTATTTTGGCTATATTTCACCTAAGCAAAATAAAACGAACAGGCACAACACACGTTGCTGTGTTAAGGGCTCCTGTTGATGTGAAAAGCAAAGGATAAACTATGAAAACCGTGGCAAGCGTTGTTGCTCAAAATGATTGGCAAAACCCAGTGGTGTATCAGCGCAATAGAGTTAACGCGCATAGCCCGCTTCACGGGTTCACATCGCTCCAAGACGCAATTCATAACACAAATGCACAAAAGGCCTGTTTAAATGGCTTATGGGATTTCAGGTTATACGATGCACCAGAAAAGGTGTCGGAAGACTTTATTGCTGAAACACTTGAGAGTGAAGAGGCAACACACTGGACTAGCATTCCTGTGCCGTCGAACTGGCAGTTAAACGGTTTCGATAAACCCATTTACTGTAACGTGAAATACCCATTTGCGGTAAACCCGCCAATAGTGCCAGCACAAAACCCCACGGGCTGTTACAGAACAACATTTATTGTTAGTAAAACGCAGCTAGCGAAGCAAAATCATATTGTATTTGAAGGGGTAAACAGTGCCTTTCACCTGTGGTGCAACGGCGAATATGTAGGTTATTCGCAAGACAGCCGACTACCCGCTGAATTTGACTTGTCGCCTCTGTTACGTGAAGGCGAAAATAGACTGGCAGTTATGGTGATACGCTGGTCTGACGGCAGTTACCTTGAAGATCAGGATATGTGGTGGCTAAGCGGTATTTTTCGTGATGTTAATTTGGTTTCAAAACCTGTACACCACATTCAAGACGTGTTTGTAACGCCCTCTCTTGATGCCTGCTACAGAGATGGTGAAATAAGTGTGCGAACGGCTATTCAAGCCCCTTCTACCTATAACGTTGCCGTGCAACTATTCGATGGCAGTAAAGCAGTAACAGAGCAGAACATCGCGAGTACCAACAATAGGCGCATAGACGAAAAAGGCGGTTGGGATGATGTGATATTTCAACAGTTGACAGTGAAAGCGCCCAAGCATTGGACTGCAGAAACACCGAACTTGTATCGCATTGTGGTATCACTGCTTGATGAAAACGAAAACGTGATTGACGTTGAAGCATACAACGTGGGCTTCAGAACCGTTGAAATGAAAGATGGGCAGCTGTTGGTAAATGGCAAGGCAGTACTTATTCGAGGTGTTAATCGTCACGAGCATCATCAAACCAAAGGCCACGCCATAAACGAAGATGACATGCTAGAAGACATAAAGTTGTTAAAGCAAAACAATTTTAATGCAGTAAGAACAGCACATTACCCGAATCATCCAAGGTGGTATGAGCTGTGTGATGAATACGGTTTGTACGTAGTCGATGAGGCGAACATCGAGACCCACGGCATGTTTCCAATGGGGCGTCTTTCCCGAGACCCTTTGTGGGCGGGAGCTTACATGGCGCGCTTTACGCAAATGGTAGAGCGAGACAAAAATCATCCTTGTATTATTATTTGGTCTTTGGGCAACGAGTGTGGTCACGGGCCAACACATAATGCCATGTACGGTTGGGCCAAGGCGTTTGACCCTTCACGGCCTGTGCAGTACGAAGGAGGCGGCGCAGACACCACCGCAACTGACATTATTGCACCCATGTACGCTCGTGTAGACACCGATATTGAAGATGACGCAGTGCCAAAGTGGGCCATTAAAAAGTGGCTGTCTATGCCTGGTGAAAATCGCCCCGTTATTTTGTGCGAATACGCCCATGCTATGGGTAATAGCCTTGGCAGCTTTGACGAATACTGGAACGCATTTAAAGCCTATCCTCGTCTTCAAGGTGGGTTTATTTGGGATTGGGTAGACCAGGGGTTAACCAAACATACCGACAGCGGTGAAGCCTATTGGGCATATGGTGGTGACTTTGGCGATACCGAAAACGACAGACAGTTTTGTATTAATGGTCTGCTGTTTCCCGACAGAACACCACATCCGCATTTATTTGAAGCAAAATACTGCCAACAGCACTTAAGCTTCTCATTGCAGGCACAAGACAATGCGTTGCTTTTAACAGTAACCAGCGACTATTTGTTCAGAGCTACCGACAACGAACGTTTGAAATGGCAGGTGTTGGAAGATGGCGTTGCTATAGATAGTGGAGAAGCAGTACTAAATGTACCGCCGCAAGGTAGTCAGCAGCTATCAATAGCCCCATCATTTGCCTATAAGCCTGGCTGTGTGTATCACTTAAATATTGATGTTGAACTTGTAAAAGACATGTCGTGGGCAAAGGCAGGACACGTTTTGGATACGGCACAACTGCCATTAATAAACACAGCAGGCATTGGAGGGTTTACTAGCATTGCTGTTGCACAAGCCAGTAATGATAGCATTGAATTGACCACCGACGCTGTAATGTTGCACATCAGAGCAGCAGACAATACCTTTAGCTTCAATAGCGAAACGGGATTACTAACGTCGTGGGTACATGCTGATAGCGATGTGTTGACTGCGCCTCTAGAAGATAGTTTCTTTAGAGCACCGCTAGACAACGACATAGGGGTAAGCGAAGTAGATAACCCTGATCCGAACGCATGGGAATCAAGATGGCGCCGTGCAGGGGTAGGGCAATGGCAGCGAACTTGCACAAGTATTGATGTTCAGCAAGGCACGCACGATGTACGTATAACAGCGTTATTTGATTATGAACATGCCAATAAGCGTGTTGCTGCAACTAAGTGGTGCTATGTAGTTAATACTCTGGGGCAATTGAGCGTAAGCGTATCGGTGTTACTTGATGATAGCCTGCCACCAATGCCACGAATTGGACTGCAAACCGCAGTGCCTTCAGCGAGAGAACGCGCACTTGGTGAAATGAGTGTAAGTTGGAAAGGGCTAGGGCCACATGAGAATTATCCTGACAGACTTGCTGCCACTCGCTTCGGTCACTACGCATTACCGTTACGCGATATGCAAACGCGCTATATTTTCCCAACCGATAACGGGTTGCGCTGTAATAATCAGTGGCTGAACGTGGGTAACTTAACAGTTTCTGGCACGTTTCACTTCAGCGTAAGTGAATATGGGCAAGCCCAATTAGACAGTGCAAAGCATACTTGCGATTTAACTGCGCAAGACTGCGTATTTGTGTATATCGACCATGCTCATATGGGTGTGGGCGGTGATGACTCTTGGAGCCCAAGTACTCACAAAGCGTTTTTACTTGAACAGAAGGAATACAGCTACAATGTTGTGTTTAACGCACCCTAAAGTGTAAAGAAGAACGCGTGAAAAAGAACGCATAAAAAAGCCGCCGTTACTCCATAGTAACAGCGGCTTTTTTTTATTAGGTTTGTTGTTTCAACTTAGAAGTTGATTCAACCGTTAGGGCTAACTCTAGTGTTAGCCGTCAACCTGACCACAGAAACGGTAGCCTTCGCCGTGGATAGTTACAATCAATTCTTCATCTGTCGGATCTGATTCGAAGTGCTTACGAATACGACGAATAGTAACGTCAACAGTACGGTCATTAGGACGAAGTTCACGGCCTGTCATTTCCATAATAAGCTGCTCGCGGGTAAGAATTTTACCTGGGTTGCTAAGGAATAGGTGTAATGCACGGAACTCACTGCGCGGTAGACGGAACTCTTTACCGTTAGGTGAAATTAAAGAGCGACTGTCGCCGTCTAGCGTCCAACCGTTAAAGCTTACACGGCTTGGTAAATCATCATCTTCTGAAGAGTTAGTAGTACGAGACAGTAAGTTGCGAGCGCGGATCGTAAGTTCACGTGGGTTAAACGGCTTCGTTAAATAGTCGTCGGCACCAATTTCAAGACCTAGAATACGGTCTACGTCGTTGTCACGGCCTGTTAGGAAGATTAGACCTACGTTTTTGCGATCGCGAACTTCGCGCGCTAATATAAGTCCGTTCTTACCAGGTAGGTTAATATCCATGATCACCAAGTTAATTGCGTGATTCTCGAAGAAGTCATGCATTTGATCACCGTTTTCGGCTTCAAATACATTGTACCCTTCCGCCTCAAATAAACTTTTAAGCGTGGTACGTGTTACCACTTCATCTTCAACAATTAACACATTTGGCGTCTGCATGGTGTTCTACACTCTTTCTAAAATACGATTTAAGCAACTAACTGGTTAAATTCTAATATTCATGTACTTGATTGCAAGTAACTTGTGAATATTCTTACTGTTAAGGTATTGGGGTTAGCCAACAAAATTCAAGAAAAGTTCATACTATATACAACTAATTAGACGTTTTAGCATTGGCTACAGGGAAAAGAATACTAAATTCTACGCCTTTGCCTTCCTCACTGGTAATCGAGATAGAACCATTGAGTGCTTGTGTCACTAAGTTATACACTAGATGCATTCCCAAACCTGAACCGCCTTGGCCGCGCTTTGTTGTCACAAAGGGGTCAAAGATACGTTTGCGGATCTCCGGGGAAATGCCTTTTCCGTTGTCGGTATAAACGAGCTTCAGTTTATTACTACTCACCAACTCAGCACTAATTCCTATAGTGCCTTCTTCGATGTTTTCAAAACCGTGAATAACCGAATTCATAATAAGGTTAATCAGAATTTGATTTATCGGGCCAGCCTTCGTTTCAACGCTTAAGGTAGGGTCGCATACTACGTTGATGTTGTGTTTTAGTTTTTTAAGTCGAGGCTGCAATGACAATAGTATCTCATTAACTAGCTGTTCAACGCAAAAACTTCGGCTAGATTCTGATGTTTGATCTACGGCAACTTGCTTAAAGCTTGAAATAAGCTCGGCCGCGCGGTTCAAGTTACGATAAATAATATTCAGGTTTTCGTTACTTTCATCCAAAAATCGCTTCATTGCACTGGCTTTCAGCGTTTTGTTTTCGAAGTCTTTTTGAATGATAGCTAAACGGTCAAGCATCATAGTTGATGCCGTAACACCAAGCCCTATTGGCGTATTTACCTCATGGGCAACACCAGCAACCATGTCGCCAAGCGAGGCCATTTTCTCATTCTGCACAATTTGTCTTTGAAACTGATGCAGCTTTTCCAAGGTTTGGATAAGCTCTTGGTTTGCATCTTTTAGCGCGGTGGTGCGGTGATTTACCATATCTTCCAGGCTGGCGTTTAACTTTCTGTGCTGCTCTTCTGCTTGTCGTTGCTTTTGCATATATTCCTGCATACGAAACAGCATGATATTTACCGAGTCGGCCAATATATCCAATTCGTGAATGGCTGAGCCTTCTGCACGTGCAGAGTAATCTCGTTGTCTTGATGTGCGCTGCAGAAAACCTGCAATTTCTTCAACCGGACCCGTTACCACACGCTGCATTTTTACTGCCGTGTAAAAACTAATACCAAGCAACGCGAAGGCTACAATAATATTAATGAGTATCGACTGACCCACTAAGTCGTTAAAGTTCTCCGACGATACTCGAATATACACCCAACCTAGCTGTATATTGGTTTCGTCATCAAATATTTTTGTGCTTAGCTCTAAGTAATTACCTGTGTCAGCTAATCTAGGTGAAAGGTATAACGCTTTTAGCTGGTTTTCTTTTCCACCTAACAGCAGCTGACCTTCACTATTAAACGATGCGAAAATTTCAGGTTCGTCTGCGTTGCTTTGCAATTTATAAACATGGGCATTTAACACGTGATCAGCTGCGCCTAAGTTAGCCAGTGCTTTTTCAATGCCTTCAGGGGTCTCATCATAAAGATAATTTGCTGCGCTATTGGCAACTAATTTAATAAGAACAATAGCGTTAGATTCTAATTCGTGGCGGTAGGTTTTTACCTGTGTGTAAATAGACAGGCCCGATAGAACAGCAAGCGAGAAAGCAGTAATAGACATTACTACCCATAAAAAGAGACTGCGAATTGAAAACTTAACTGCTTTATCCGTCATTTACGTTTTTATTCTTGGTCCATCGCGCGTTCCAATAATTTTATATTGGCGTATATTTGTGCAAAAAGAAAGACGTGCATTAACAAACATTAACTTTAGTGAAAATGTAACGCTAACGCTTTGTGATTAGTGCACTATTTTGTCGTAAAGCTGTTGGTATTGCTTGGCCGATGTTTCCCATGTGAAGCGAGTGTTCATGCCGCGAACCTGCATTTCTCTGAATTTCGCGGTGTCTTCATAATAAGACAGTAGCGCACGTCGTATACAAGCCAATAGCGCCTCTGCCGTAGGCTCGTCGAACACAAATCCGGTACCTTTGTCGCAGTGTGAATGATCAATTACGGTATCCTTTAGGCCGCCCACCGAGCGAACAATAGGTATTGTGCCATAGGCCAAACTATACATTTGATTTAGGCCGCAAGGTTCAAACTGTGAAGGCATAAGGAAGAAGTCTGCGCCGGCTTCTACTAAATGGGCGTGCTCGGAACTAAAACCATTGATAAAGGCAAATTGGTTAGGGTGTTGTTGAGCAAACTCGCCTAAATCCATACAAACTTTTGGGTCGCCAGTACCCACAATAACCATCTGCAAATTGTGTTTCACCAGTTCATCTAAAATTGGCAGGATGTAGCCAAAGCCTTTTTGCTCGGTTAGTCGACATACCATGCCAATTAGCGGTACGGAAAGTTTGACTGGCAACCCTGATTTAGTTTGCAAGGCTTCTTTGCACGATTGCTTTGCATGTAAATTCGACGCGCTGTAGTTGCGCGGTAAATAAGGGTCGGTCTCTGGGTTCCACTGCGTGTAATCACAGCCGTTCAATATCCCGCTTAAATCGCTGCTCCTGCTTACTAAACGTTCATGAAGGCCATGGCTTCCTAAATCGGTAAGGAGTTCTCTAGCATAATTGGGGCTTACTGTTGTTACCTTCGTGGCATACTCAATACCGCTTTGAAGCATGTTGATGTAGCCACCGTGTACCTGCGCCAAAATACTAGGGTGGTGGCGAAGGAAAGGAATATCTTCAAGTTTGTGCACGCCTTGAAAAGCCGCATTGTGAATAGTGAAAACGGTTTTACAGTAATCGAAAAAGCCGCTTCTATCGTGAGTGAGCAAGAAAGGTAGCATTGCAGTGTGCCAATCGTGGCAATGAATCACATCGGGCTTTTTGTCTATGGCTTTAAGCGTTTGCAACACTGCACCACTAAAGAAGCTGAAGCGTTCGCCATTGTCTTCGTATACTTCGTAGGCATTTGAATACAAACCGTCGCGCATAAAGTGGTCGGGTGAGTCGACAAAGTAAACGGCCAAATTGTTCCACTGCATGTAGCGAATGTCGAATTGGTAAACCTGCCCTTCAGTAAACAACGTTTGCTGCTCAGTAATGGATGGTAAGTTATATTGCTCTGCCAGTACTTTGTAGTAGGGCATAACGATAGTCACGCTTTCACCAAGTGCATGAAGTGCAGATGGTAATGCTTTACCCACATCGGCAAGTCCACCGGTTTTAACCAGTTCTTCTACTTCTGAAATCGCAAATACAATATTCACAGGACATCTCCTTTGCATACAAAGAACAGGAACGCGTACATTCGTTATAAAATAATAAAAACGTTGGGTGGGCAAGCGGCACGGCCAGTTTATATCTATAACTTTTCTGTATAGCTTGCAGCAGTGCACGGTTGAGCTTTTACGTTAGCACAAGCTCAACCACTTTTTAATTAGTAGAATGTTTAATATTTAAAACGTAGCTTGATATACCGAAAACTGTGACGTTTGCGCAGTGGTATAAACCGTTTGAAAATGCTCTGCCAGCAGTCCTGGGTAAGGTAAAAAGCGGTTTGCTACCATTTGCATTGAGCCTTGGCTGGTTAACAACTTTTTTGCATCTGAAATAAAACGCTTAGTAACAGTGTAGTCGGTTTTTATACCTGTATGAAATGGTGGATTAGTAAGTATGTGCTGAACTTTCTTGGTGAATCCATGAAGGCCATCTGCTGCATATAAGGTAGCAGTTAAATTGTTTTTAGCTAACGTTAGCGCACTGCAGTAAACCGCTAACGCACTTACATCGGTAAGGTGTAGTTTTAAATGCGGGTACTTCAACATAACGTAACTGGCAATTACACCTGCACCGCAGGCAAAATCAAGCACATCGCCACTCAATGTTGTCGACAGTTTTTCCAGTAAAAGCTCTGTACCTGTATCAAGTTCTTTATAACTAAATACGCCCGGCATCGACGCTACATCCCACGTGCAACCATCAACACTATAGCTATTAAAATCTACCCAATCTGCAGGGTCGAAAGCTAAGTGATCGCTTTCAACTAAAACGGTGACAAGACTACAGTGACGTGCGGAGTCTACCTTTTGCGTAGGGCCATATTGCTGCATAAGCTTGGCCGCACTTTTAATACCGCCTTTATTCTCGCCTACTACGTGAATTCGACCACCTTCTCCTACCATGCCCGCAGCCATTCGTAGCAGCATTTGGAAATGCGTTTTCGCTTTAGGCAAAAATACCATTACATCAGTATGAGATTTCGAAAGCGTTACAAACGGTGCAAAAATGTGAGTGTGGTTACTGACCTTTTGGGTTACCTCAAAGCCTGTATTGGTAATGTCCCTGCTGTCGAACGACACCGTAGGAATAACTCGCGCACATTCGGCAAATACATCAAAGTACTGATGTAGCACGGTAATGTGTTTCGACTTAATACCGTCAAAAAAGTACGCGTCAGACGGATTAATAAAAGCCCAACTTCCAGTGTTGAATAACGAAATGTTGCGCTCTAGCAACTGGCTTTGAGGTGTAAGGATCATTATTTAGTGCGCTCGTAAATCAGGTCCCATACGCCGTGACCTAGTTTCTGGCCGCGGGTTTCAAATTTAGTAATAGGGCGATAGTCAGGGCGAGGCACGTAATCGCCTTCTTGGGCAGTATTAGTGTAACCTTCTGCCGCATTCATCACTTCTGCCATGTGCTCAGCGTACTGTTCCCAGTCTGTTGCCATGTGGAAACAACCGCCAATAGCAAGTTTGGTTCTTACCAGTTCGGCAAATTCAGCTTGGACAATACGGCGTTTGTGATGACGCTTTTTGTGCCAAGGATCAGGGAAGAAAAGCTGCAAGCGCGCTAAGCTACCATCGGGGATCATATTTTTAAGCACTTCTACCGCGTCGTGTTCCATTACGCGTAGGTTTTCAATGCCTTGCTCACCTGCATCAGACAAACATGCACCTACACCAGGGCGGTGTACTTCAATGCCTACAAAGTTTTTTTCAGGTGCTGCGCCGGCCATTTCAACAAGAGACTTGCCCATGCCAAAACCGATTTCAACAATTACAGGCGCGGTGCGGCCAAATACGTCACTAAATTCAAGCGGTGCATCAACGTAGTCGATACCCATTGTTGGCCAGTAATCTGCCAATGCTTTTTCTTGACCTTTAGTGAGTCTTCCTTCGCGTTTAACGTAGCTTTTTACCTTGCTAACGTATACACCAGCGGCTTCTGCTTCCGCCTGACTTTTGAATTGCCTCATTTGCAATGCCTTACTTACCCAAATTTCTGGTGGCGCATTATCCACTTACCTGCGTCTTATGCAACGCCATAATAAGAAAAATGCTGTATTTTTAATCGCTAACTTGCTTATCAATAGTAGTGGCTAACTGCGCAGTTTGCTCTAGCGGTATCATATGGCCCGTGTTTTCAAGCTCATGAAGTGTTGCGTGAGGTATTTGCTTAGCAGTACGTTGAATGTCATTTAATGGGGCAATGTTATCTTGCTGCGCAGCAATAAAAGTAACGGGAGCATTAATCTTTGCCAGCATTGCTGTCGTATCTTCTCGGGGTGTGGTGGCCTGTGTATGATTAAGTAACGTATTTTTACCAAGGTCGTTCGCCATTGCTTTCACTACACCAATAACACTTTCATCGTTCATACGTGAAGGGTGCACAAAGCGCGACAGATAAGCAGGGTTATCGGTTTTGAACTGACCTTTTCTAAGCATAGTAACAAGTTGCTTTCGCTTAGCTATTTCGTCAGCTGACAACCCTAAAGGGCTATAACCAATAAGCGTAATAGAGGCAATTTGTTGTGGCACCATGCTGGCAAATAACGCGGCAATATAGCCACCCATTGAGTAGCCAACCAGATGTACCTTTTCATTGGGAAGTACTCTGTCTTTACTTAGCGCTAGCATGTCGTCTTTCGTTGCCGCCCACTGAAGTGGCACATAACGACGTTGTGCAATTGATAGCGACTTCCAAAGTGGAAGAAATATACGTTCGTCGCAAAGTGTTCCGGGAAAAAACAATACAGGGTGCTGTGCGGCCACACAAATTCCTTAACTAAAACTATTCAGTGTACATGCTACCATAGCAAGACTGTTTATGAATGAACGACAAGAAAACAAAGCGACCATTAAAATAGCCGTTGGCATCGCCATATAAAGAGACATATGAGTTCAAAAGTAGCAAACCAAAAAGCCGATATCCAAAAAACAAACATCGAAGAAGCGAATTATCAAGAGCGAGGCAAGCCGCCAAGTTTTTCAGACCGCGTACTTGCATGGTTTGATAAACATGGCAGAAAACACCTGCCGTGGCAGCAAGATGTTACGCCTTATAAAGTGTGGATATCTGAAATTATGCTTCAACAAACGCAGGTTACTACGGTTATTCCGTATTTCGAGCGTTTTATGCAGTCGTTTCCAACGGTGTTTGATTTGGCGAATGCCTCGCAAGATGATGTATTGCATCATTGGACTGGCCTTGGTTATTACGCGCGGGCGCGCAACCTTCACAAAGCATCAAAAATGCTGGTGGACAACTACGACGGCGAGTTTCCAAATAATATTGAAGACGTTATTGCGTTGCCGGGCATTGGCCGTTCAACGGCAGGGGCTATTTTGTCGTTGTCCAGAAATAGGCGCTTTCCCATTTTAGATGGCAACGTAAAGCGCGTTCTTGCTCGCTATTACGCCATAGGTGGCTGGCCAGGGCAGAAAGCAGTTGAAAATGCATTATGGGAAGTGGCAGAGCAAAATACACCGCAAACACGTTGTGCCAACTACACCCAAGTCATGATGGATTTGGGGGCAATGGTGTGCACACGCAGCAAGCCCAAGTGTGATGAGTGCCCATTGCAGGCAACCTGTTTGGCCTATGCACAGGGCACACAAAGTGAATATCCAGGCAAAAAGCCAAAGAAGACACTACCCGTAAAGACCACGTTCATGTTGGTGCCGCAGTTTAATCAACAGGTTTACATGCAGCAGCGTCCGCCCTCTGGTTTATGGGGTGGGTTGTACGGTTTCTTAGAAACACCGAGTGTAGAGCACGGACTAGCGCAGCTATTAAAAAATGGCATTACCGTTGACAGTACAATTACGCTAGAACCGTTTAGACATACGTTTAGTCACTTTCATTTAGATATAACGCCGGTGGTTGCCGTGGTAAACTCTGCGCCACGAAAGCAGGTGGCTGAAATGCCGTCGAAGTGGTTTACGCTAAACGAACCCATTGAAGTAGGGTTAGCCGCACCAACTACAAAAATTATTAAACAGTTAGCACTTTAACTAATTGGTTACTGTCTATCTTAAAGGTTGGCAGCAACGTAAAGGAGGATTACGCATGGCAAGAACAGTATTTTGTCACAAGCTTCAAAAAGACGCCGATGGCTTAGACTTCCAACTTTACCCGGGTGAATTGGGTAAGCGCATTTTTGATAACATTTCTAAAGAAGCATGGGCGGAATGGCAAAAAAAGCAAACCATGCTAATTAACGAGCATAAGCTAAATATGATGGACCCTAACGCGCGTTCGTTTTTAGAAGAAAAAATGTCTGCGTACCTTTTTGATGGTGTAGAGCCTACAATTGAAGGCTACGTTCCGCCTGAAAAATAGGCAAAAAAGCGGTTTTTGAATAAACAATGCGCAAACAGTCATAAAACCGAAAAAAAAGAGATAAAAACGGTTGACTTGTTAGGGCGAAAACCGTTTAATACGCACCCACAGCAGGACAGGCAGCAAACGCCTGAAACGCTAAACAGTTTTCGCCTCGATAGCTCAGTTGGTAGAGCAGCGGATTGAAAATCCGCGTGTCCCTGGTTCGATCCCGGGTCGAGGCACCATTATTCAGAGAGCCCTGCATGAAAATGCGGGGCTTTTTTGATTCCGGTGGTTGAAAAGTCAGGCACACGCTGGCGTATCCCTGCGGCTGCACCGCGCGTTACAATCCCGGGTCGAGGCACCATCATCAAAGCCCTTGCAGAAATGCGAGGGCTTTTTTGA
>Ga0213840_1001648_pt1 | contig 16608 bp, 19 predicted proteins | sample SWPATP22_FD_160132 | JGI IMG/M metagenome (GOLD analysis project Ga0213840, IMG submission 160132) | Coastal seawater microbial communities from Marineland, Florida, United States - SWPA TP2 #2 | ecosystem: Environmental > Aquatic > Marine > Coastal | place: USA: Florida | collected 2016-08-14 | reverse complement strand
GGACTATCGGCGACTATCTCAGGGCGCGACCTGAGGCGCGGGATCACTTTACCATCGCCACCAAGGCAACGATCACCCGGGATGCGGATGGCAACCGCATCCTCCGCAACGATCTGGAACATTTGGAGGCGGAGCTGGATGCGAGCCTCAAGCGGCTCGGGGTGGAGGCGGTGGACCTGTTCTATGCACATCGTCGGGACAAGTCGCGCCCCATCGAGGAGACCGCCGACGCGCTTGGCGCATTGGTGAAGAAGGGCAAGGCCAAGGCTATCGGCCTGTCCGAGATTGCGCCCACAACGCTGGCGCGTGCCCATGCGGTGCATCCGATTGCGGCGGTGCAGTCGGAATATTCGCTGTCCACCCGATCACCGGAACTGGGGCTGATCCAGGGCTGCGCGCGGGTCGGGGCGACCTTTGTGGCGTTTTCGCCCGTGGGTCGGTCTTTCCTGACCGATACGCCACTAAGCTGGGATGCGGTGCAGGGCTTGTCCTTTCTGGTGTCCAATCCGCGCTTTTCCCCAGAAGCCTACCCCGCCAACATTGCCGCGACCGATGCATTCCGGGCTCTGGCAGCCGATATGGGCACCTCTGCCGCTGCGCTGGCCATTGCCTGGGTGCTGGCACAGGGTGACCATATGCTGCCCATTCCAGGCACCCGGTCGGTGGACCATTTCCGCCAGCATATCGAGGGGGCCAACCTGACCCTGTCGGAAAGCGACCTAGCGGCCATTGACGCGGTGCTGCCCGCCGGCTGGGCGCATGGCGACCGCTATTCCGAGGAACAATGGGTCGGGCCGGAACGTTTCTGCTGAACCGGCAACAAAAGGGGCCCGGTGCCCCTTGATGGCATCGGAAATGTAATGATATAACATCTCGACAGTCATGGAGTTTGAGATGCTAGCCGAGAATCGTCTGCCCGTTACCGTCCTGTCCGGATTCCTTGGGGCCGGAAAAACCACCTTGCTCAATCACGTGCTCAACAACCGCGAGGGCCGCCGGGTTGCGGTCATTGTGAATGATATGAGCGAGGTGAATATCGATGCCGATCTGGTACGTGGTGAGGCCGAGTTGTCGCGCCAGGATGAGAAGCTGGTGGAAATGACGAATGGTTGCATCTGTTGCACGCTGCGCGATGATCTGCTGCAAGAAGTGCGCCGATTGGCCTCGGAAGGGCGCTTTGACTATCTGCTGATTGAAAGCACCGGAATTGCCGAGCCTCTGCCTGTTGCCGCCACCTTTGCCTTCCGCGATGAAGAGGGCGAGAGCCTGTCGGATGTGGCCGAGTTGGACACGATGGTGACGGTTGTTGATGCCGTGAACCTGCTGCGCGACTTCAGCAGTCACGATTTCCTGACAGATCGCGGGGAATCGCTGGGTAAAGAGGATGACCGGACATTGGTTGATCTGCTCACCGACCAGATTGAATTTGCAAATGTGATCGTCCTGAACAAGACGACCGAAGCGGGGCCCGACAGCACGCAGGCCGCAATGACGATCATCAAAGCGCTGAACCCGGATGCGCAGGTGATCAGCACCGACTATTCCAAGGTCGATGCGGGGCAGATCTTTGACACCGGGTTGTTTGATTTCGATCGGGCGCATGAGCATCCGCTCTGGGCAAAAGAGCTTTATGATTTTGAACATCACGTGCCAGAGACCGAGGAGTATGGAATTTCCTCCTTTGTTTACCGCGCGCGTCGCCCGTTTCACCCAGAAAAGATCCACGTGGCCCTGAATGGTAACCTGCCGGGTGTGATCCGCGCCAAGGGCCATTTCTGGATGGCGAGCCGTCCGGAATGGGTGGCCGAGTTTTCGCTGGCTGGGGCTGTTTCCTCTGTCCGGCCGCTGGGCATGTGGTGGGCGGCGGTGCCGACCGAACGTTGGCCGCAGCACCCTCAGATGCGCGAGGAACTGCTGCAGAACTGGGATGAGGATTGGGGTGATCGCCGTCAGGAACTGGTCTTTATCGGCGCCGGTCTGGATCAAGCAAAGTTGACCGCGCAACTGGATGCCTGCCTTGTGCGGGAAAACGGCAATAAGCTGGACCCGGCCTGGCAAGGCCTGAATGATCCCTTCCCAGAATGGCGTCGCAGCGCCTGATATGGGGTTTAACCGCAACCTGAATACCCAGTTGCGGCGTCGGCGTCGCGCATCCGATCCGATGCGCGACTACGACCGCTTGCCCAAGGAGTTGCGGTCTTGGCTCTCTGAGGCCTGTCTGCCTTGGAGCCCAAACTCGGCGCTGAAAATCTGGAACAAGGCGGGCGGGTGCGAGGATCCGGATGCGGCTCTGGCCCGGCTTGCCTTGGTCGAGGTGGCCACGCTGGGCCGCGAAGGGACAAAGGGGCGAAGCGCTCCGTCATAAATTACCCTTGCGCAGGGTTGTGTCGGCCTTCCTAAACCGCCGCCAACCCCTTGCAAGACAAGGCCCGAGGGTCTATACGGCCCCTCGTCAAGCAGGCGGTCAACGTCTCAACCGGGCAGGGTCGGGTCAATCCCCGGCCCTCATTCGTTTGAGGATTAGATCGAACAACGACCACCCAAAGACCGGCGGAGACAACCGCACGGCCAGAAACAACGCTAAAGGAAAAAGACGCCACATGGCTCAGAACGTATCTATGGAGGATTTCGAAGCCCTCCTGAATGAAAGCTTCGAGATTGACACGCCCCAGGAAGGGTCTGTTGTTAAAGGCAAGGTGATCGCAATCGAAGCGGGCCAGGCCATCATCGATGTCGGCTACAAGATGGAAGGCCGCGTCGATCTGAAAGAATTCGCAAATCCCGGCGAAGCCCCCGAAATCGCCGTCGGCGATGAGGTTGAGGTCTTCCTGCGCACGGTCGAAAACGCCCGTGGCGAGGCTGTCATCAGCCGCGAAATGGCCCGCCGCGAGGCCGCCTGGGATCGCCTGGAAAAAGCATATGCAGACGAAGAGCGCGTCGAAGGCGCCATCTTCGGTCGCGTCAAGGGTGGCTTCACGGTCGACCTTGGCGGCGCCGTGGCCTTCCTGCCCGGTTCTCAGGTCGATGTGCGCCCCGTGCGCGACGCCGGCCCGCTGATGAACCTCAAGCAGCCGTTCCAGATCCTGAAAATGGACCGTCGCCGTGGCAACATCGTTGTGTCGCGTCGCGCGATCCTCGAAGAATCCCGTGCCGAACAGCGCGCCGAGGTCATCGGCAAGCTGTCCGAAGGCGATGTGGTTGACGGCGTCGTCAAGAACATCACCGAATACGGCGCATTCGTCGATCTGGGTGGCGTCGACGGCCTGCTCCATGTCACCGACATGGCATGGCGCCGTGTGAACGACCCCAAAGAGGTTCTGTCCATCGGCGAAACCGTCAAGGTGCAGGTCATCAAGGTCAACAAGGACACCCACCGTATCAGCCTGGGCATGAAGCAGCTGCAGGAAGATCCGTGGAACCTGGTCGAAGGCAAGTACCCGCTGGAATCCGTCCACACCGGCCGTGTCACCAACATCACCGATTACGGTGCGTTCGTGGAACTGGAACCCGGCGTCGAAGGTCTGGTTCACGTCTCCGAAATGTCCTGGACCAAGAAAAACGTGCACCCCGGCAAGATCGTTTCGACCTCTCAGGAAGTCGAAGTCATGGTGCTGGAAATTGACACCGCCAAGCGCCGTGTGTCGCTCGGCCTCAAGCAGACCATGCGCAACCCGTGGGAAGTGTTCGAAGAGCAATACCCGGTCGGCACCGTTGTCGAAGGCGAAGTCAAGAACATCACCGAATTCGGTCTGTTCGTTGGTCTCGACAACGACATCGACGGCATGGTTCACCTGTCCGACCTGACCTGGGAAGGCCGTGGCGAAGATGTGATCGGCAACTACCGCAAGGGTGATGTCGTTCAGGCCGTGGTGTCCGAAGTCGATACCGACAAGGAACGCATCTCGCTGTCCATCAAGGCCGTTGAAGGCGACCCCTTCGCCGATGCCGTCGATGGTGTGAAGCGTGGTTCTATCATCACCGTGGAAGTGACCGCGATCGAAGATGGTGGCATCGAAGTGGATTACGAAGGCATGAAGTCCTTCATCCGCCGCTCCGATCTGTCCCGCGACCGTGCCGAACAGCGCCCCGAGCGGTTCCAGGTCGGCGACAAGCTTGATGTGCGCGTCACCAATGTCGATCCGCGTTCGCGCCGTCTGGGTCTGTCGATCAAGGCCCGCGAAATCGCGGAAGAAAAGGAAGCCGTGGAACAGTATGGTTCCTCCGATTCCGGTGCCTCGCTCGGCGATATTCTGGGTGCCGCGCTCAAGGGCGGTGACGACTGATATCGGCGTTAGCCAAGCATTTGGGCCTCGCGGAAACGCGGGGCCCTTTCGCGTCTTTCGGGGTGCGAATCGGCGCATCCGGCGGGGCCGCCGAAAGGCGGTAGATGGCCAATTGCCCGCGTCACATCGGCAACAAGCCGCGTGTTGGCCAGCAGATCAGCTGAATTTCCCCGGATTTTCAACGGCTTTTCAATTCCCCCGGAGCCGCTTTGCGCTTATAGTCTTTGATCAGGAACCGCGGCCAGGGGGTTTGGATGATACGTTCGGAACTGATCCAAAAGCTGGCTGACGAAAATCCGACCCTTACCCTGCGTGAGGTCGAGATGATCGTCAGTGCAATTTTCGAAGAGATCATCGGTGCACTGTCGCAAGGCGACCGCGTGGAACTGCGCGGTTTCGGCGCCTTTTCCGTGAAGAAGCGGGATGCGAGGATCGGGCGAAATCCGCGCACCGGTGAAAGTGTCCAGGTGGAAGAGAAACACGTTCCCTTCTTCAAGGCCGGCAAGCTGTTGCGCGACAGGTTGAACGGTTTGGAAGGTTCCTGAACGGTGAAATACATCAAGTACCTGTTTCTTGCAGTCATCGGTCTTGTGCTGGTGCTGCTGGCGCTGGCCAATGTCGAGCGGGTCACATTGACCGTGCTGCCCCACAATCTTGCTGAGTGGGTCAATTGGAACTACGTGATCACGCTGCCACTGTTTCTTGTGATTCTCGGGGGCATTGTCGCCGGGCTGCTGATCGGGTTCGTCTGGGAATGGTTCCGCGAATACAGGCAGCGGGCAGAGGCCAAGGCACAGCGCAAAGAACGTGATCAACTGGCCCGTGAAGTGCAAAATCTGCGTGGCGAGGCCAACCGGGGCAAGGACGAGGTTCTCGCCCTGCTGGAAGACTGACGCGCGCCCATGTCTGTTGCCGTCAAATTCTGCGGGCTGACCCGGCCCGAGGATATCGCCGCCGCCCATGACGCCGGTGCGCGCTATGTGGGATTCGTCCATTTCAGCAGATCGCCCCGGCACCTGGAGATTGCACCAATGGCGGCATTGGCGGTCGAGGTGCCCGCCGGGCTGGCCAAGGTGCTGCTCAGCGTCGATGCCGACAACGCCACGCTGGACGCGATCACCACCCGTGTGCCGCTGGATATGTTGCAGCTTCACGGGCGCGAAAGCCCCGAGCGGGTGGCCGAAATCAAGGCGCGCTATGGCTTGCCGGTGATGAAGGCCATCGGGGTCGCCGAAGCGGGCGATCTTGCGGCGATTGATGCCTATGCCCTGGTGGCCGATCAGTTGTTGATCGATGCCAAGCCCCCGAAAGGTGCAGCGCTGCCTGGTGGCAACGGGCTGGCTTTCGATTGGCGGCTATTGGCGGATCGCAAGTACTGGACCCGGCCCTGGATGCTAGCGGGAGGGCTGACGCCTGACAACGTGGCCGAGGCCGTGCGCCTGACCGGTGCGAAGCAGGTCGATGTGTCCTCGGGCGTTGAAAGCGCACCGGGGGTGAAGGATGCGGCACTGATGAAACGCTTTGCAGCGGCACTGGAGGATTAATGGGGTTTCTCGGGAAACTGGTGGTATATGGGCTGATCGCAGCCACTGGCGCGGCCTTCGCGACCCGGCCTTCGGTGGAAGAGGTGCGGGAGCTGTATCGCGACATGGTTGCGGCCGAGATCGCCGAAGGCTCGATTATCTCTGCTGACAATGGCGCGGCACAGACCGCACTTGCGGCCTGTCAGGTGACGCCCGCCAATTGCGCCCGGCTGATCGAAGGCGTGATTTCCTTCGACTATGAAAACCGCTACCTCTTCGCGACGGTCGCGACACAGTCCCCCTTCTTCGAACCACGTAGCTGCATCGCCGTGTTCGAAAGACTGTTCTGCCGATAGCAGAGCGGTTTACCTGGCCTTAACCACGCATGGCTAGGCTGCCGGGCATGGCTGAATTACCCGACTATCTGACCCCCGATCTGTGGCTTGACCAGATTTTCTCCTCGAAAGAGGCACAGCGTGGTGGCGTTGTAAAACGTCAGATCCGTGATGTTGAACGGCTGGTCGGGCGACAGGCTTTTGCGCGGGCACTGGAACGGAGGGGCTTTCAGGCGGTAGAGAATGGGCGCCATTTCGTCGTGTTCTGCAATGGTGCGCCGATCCGACGGGTGCGGTGAAAGGGCCTTCGAAGGCCCTTGGAAAAAGCCGCTTATAAGCGGCTTCAAACGCGGTTTCGAAACCGCGTCTTCAAAGGCGTTTCGAAACGCCTTTGCACCGCCCGCTCTTGTCCCCACGCCCCGGCTCGCTTAGGACAGGTCAGACAACTCAGCTAGGATGACCGCCATGGCCGAAGACCTGATCAATTCCTTCATGACCGGCCCCGACGAAAATGGCCGCTTCGGCGATTTCGGCGGGCGCTTTGTATCGGAAACGCTGATGCCGCTGATCCTGGAGCTGGAAAAGCAGTACGAATACGCCAAGACTGATGACAGCTTCTGGGCCGAGATGGACGATCTCTGGACCCACTATGTCGGTCGCCCCAGCCCGCTTTATCTGGCAGACCGGCTGACGGACCATCTGGGCGGTGCCAAGATCTATATGAAGCGCGACGAGCTGAACCACACCGGTGCGCACAAGATCAACAACGTGCTTGGCCAGATCATCCTTGCCCGCCGCATGGGCAAAACCCGGATCATTGCGGAAACCGGGGCAGGGCAGCATGGCGTCGCCACCGCCACCGTCTGCGCCAAGTTCGGGCTGAAATGTGTGGTTTATATGGGCGCCCATGATGTGGAGCGTCAGAAACCCAACGTCTTCCGAATGCGCCTTCTGGGCGCTGAAGTGGTGCCGGTGACCTCTGGCCGCGGCACGCTCAAGGACGCCATGAACGACGCGTTGCGCGATTGGGTGACCAATGTGCGCGACACGTTCTACTGCATCGGCACGGTGGCAGGCCCGCACCCGTACCCTGCCATGGTCCGCGACTTCCAGCAGATCATCGGTAAGGAAGCCAAGGCGCAGATGCTGGAACGTGAAGGCCGTCTGCCCGACACGATCATCGCCGCCATCGGCGGTGGCTCCAACGCAATGGGCTTGTTCTTCCCCTTCCTTGACGACAAGTCGGTCAACATCATCGGCGTGGAAGCAGGCGGCAAGGGTGTGAACGCCAAGATGGAGCATTGCGCCTCGCTGACCGGTGGTCGCCCCGGCGTGCTGCATGGTAACCGCACCTATCTGTTGCAGGACGATGACGGGCAGATCCTTGAAGGCTATTCGATTTCGGCCGGTCTCGATTACCCCGGCATCGGCCCCGAACACAGCTGGCTGCATGAAATCGGTCGCGCCCAATATGTCTCGATCACCGATAAGGAGGCGCTCGCGGCCTTCCAGCTTTGCTGTCAGCAGGAAGGCATCATCCCGGCGTTGGAGCCCTCCCACGCGCTGGCCCATGTGATCAAGATCGCGCCGGAGCTGCCGAAGGATCATATCATCTGCATGAACATGTGTGGACGCGGCGACAAAGATATCTTCACGGTGGCGAAACATCTTGGCTTTGACATGGCCGAGGCAGATTGAAATATCGCGAAAGCCTGACCTTGGTCAGACCGATACTACAGGGCGTCCCGCAGGGGGCGCCCTTTTCATTTATTGCGCAGGTGCGCAATTTTGTTGCGCCTGTGTCACGGTGTGATTGTTACACCAAATCACATGTTGAGCGACTCATGCCCGCACGCTTATCAACCGCCCTCACCAGCCAACGGGCTGGCCCTAGCGGCAGGGGGTGATCACCCCTCCGGTGCGGGCGGCGCTGCCGATCCTCGTATGCCAGGGCCTGAAACGGGGCAGGTGCCAACGTGACAATCCAAACGTCACGCGAAAATTGCTCAACGGGTAGAGCATCGGATTGTAAATCTGACTGTTGCAGGTTCGAGCCCTGCTTTTCGCTTCGAAAACGCCCAAGAGGGCGCTGGTTTGAACATCCAGCCACGTGAGTGGTTCGAAACATAGGGTTCCGGGGTCGTTCCACGAGGGGTGGCCTGATCCTCCGGTATGTCCGGAGGGGAAGGATGCCGCTCGTCCTGGCCTTGTGCCGGGAGGGTCGTGATGCAGACCCGCCTGCTGCCGCCAGGTTCCGCCGCCAATGGTCGGGATCCCGCGACACTGGTGGCCTGCCGCTCCGCCTCTCTCCGCTCGGGGGCATGGCAGGGCCGGTCCTGGAACCCACCCTATTCCCGCGAGGGGCAATTCCGCCCTTCGCCCACACCTGTCGCGGGGCTGATCCCGCGCAACCCACCCAAACCCAAAGGAGATCGCGCTTTGCGACGACGACGATAGACACGACCATGAAAAGGAGACCTGACATGTCTATTTTGAAAGCCCTCCGGAACCAGCGGCGATTGCTTGTTCCGATCAACACCCGCACCCTCGTGCTTGCCAAGGGAAAGATCGACACGATCCTCCGTCCCGGTGAGCACTGGATCGACATGCAGGATGTTCAGACCGAACGGTTTGATCTCTCCTCCCGCCGGTTCGTGTCCACGCTCGCCGCACCCTTGCGTCGGGATCGGCCCGATTTGGTCAAGACCCATTTGACCGAGGTCCATACCGGTCCCGATGAGGTGGCGGTGATCTCTCGTGACGGCATCCTCACCGACCTTGTCGCCCCGGAACAGCGCGCGCTTTTCTGGACCGACGCAGGCCCCTGGACCGTCGACCGGTTCGACATGGCCGAGGATGTGATGCTTGCCCCGGCCCTTGCCCGCCGTCTTGAACGGGCGCGGTTGGACGCGCAGGTGAACGTGACCACGGTCGAAGAGGGGCGGGTGACGCTTCTTTTCACTGATGGTCAGCTTGCGAAGGTGCTCGACCCCGGGACCCATTGGTTCTGGATCTTCGGGCGCAAGCATACCGTCCGTCAGGTCGATATGCGCTGGCAGACCAAGGAGGTCACGGGCCAGGAGATCCTTACCAAGGACCGCGTGTCCATCCGGGTGAACTTGACCGCCGTCTTCCGCGTCACCGATGCGGTCAAGGCTGTGACGGGGGTGCGCGACCATGACGAGGCGCTTCACCGGGCCGTGCAGCTTGCGTTCCGCAAGACGCTTGGGGCGATGACCCTTGACCGGCTTTTGACCGAGAAAGGGATGGTCGATGCCGAGGCCGCCGAAAAGGTCCGCGCCGAAATGGCGGGGATCGGGATCGAGGTGGGTGAGATCGCGTTGAAGGACGTGATCTTGCCCGGCGAGATGCGCGACATCCTTAACGGGGTCGTCGCCGCCCAGAAAGAGGCCGAGGCCAACGTGATCCGCCGGCGCGAGGAAACGAACGCCACGCGGTCCTTGCTCAACACCGCGCGGGTCATGGCGGAGAACCCCGTCATGTTGCGGTTGAAAGAGCTTGAAGCGTTGGAAACCATCGCGGGCAAGGTCGAACGGCTTACGGTCCATAACGGGACCGAAGGTCTTATGACCGACCTCGTGAAGCTTCGCGACTAAGCGAAAAGCCCCTGAAAACAAAGGCCCGCCCGGGGAAATTCGGGCGGGTCTGCCTGTTTATACCTTGGGTTTAGGGGGCTGGGTCGTGGGTTTATGGACCGGGATCTAAACGGGGGGCAAATAGAATGGCACCCGGTTCGGCGGTTTGGTGTTGGCCAGCGGATCGGCGGATGTCTTGACCGGCCCGCCTTTGAGATACCAGCAATAGGAGAAGATCCATGACCCCGAAAACATTTTTTGCCACCTCGATGACCGCTGTCTTGCTGTCGACCACGACGCTTGCAGCACAGACGGCGAATGACGCCGTGAATGAGGCCATCGCTGACCTGCAGGGGGCTGGCTATTCACGGATCGAGGTGCAGATCCGCAATGGTGGCTACAAGATCGAAGCCACAGGCGCGAACGGCTCGGTCGAGCAGATCTTCGACGGTGACGGCAATCTGATCAGCGAAGAGGTGGTCGCCGACGGGATCGAAACCGAGACCACCTATGACGCCGAAGGCAACGTGGTTTCTTCGGAATCCGGGCCGTCCGAAAGCGATGATGATGACGATGACGATGACGAGGATGAGGATGAGGACGAGTACGACGACGATCATGATGACGATCATGATGAAGACGATGATGATGATGATGATGACGATGATGATGACAGCGACGACGACGACGACGACGACGATGACAGCGACGACGACTAAGGCCATACTCGGTATAGGTTCCCCTCGGGAGGGCGCACAGCCTTTCTGATGCCGAAACATGGCTGGCGCTCTGCCCTGCCACCCCCCAAAACTCCGGTGGGGCAGAGACAAATGATCGAAGGAGAAGGCAGCGATGAAAACCAGGCGCCTGATCGTAAGCGCAACACTTGCCCTATGGGCAGGCGTCGGTGCTGTTTGGGCTCAGGATATCGAAATGCGCATCATTTCTCAGCTACAGGCCGAGGGCTATGTCCACATCGAGGTCACCCGCACCTGGCTGGGGCGCGTTCGGATCGAGGCAGAGGGGCCGGGGATCGAGCGAGAGATTATCTTTAATCCGAACACAGGCGAGATTCTGCGGGACTACTGGGAAGTCGATGACGACAACCATAGCGGTGGCGTGCTGTCGTCTTCGGGCACCTCGGGCCCTAACAGCGGCAGCGGACAAGGAAGCGGCGGCTTTGGCGGTGGTGACGACGATGAAGACGGCGAAGATGAAGAAGAGGAGGAGGATGAAGACGAAGAGGACGAACAAGACGAAGAAGATGACGACGACGAGGGGGATGATGACGATGACGACTAAGGTCCGATCGCATCCGAAGGGGCTGGTGTGTGACCAAGGGTAAGCTGTTTCTTGCCGCTGTATTGGTGGTCCAACTCGCCTGCTCGGTCTTTTTCGTGTCCGAGATCGTGCTGACGATTTTCAACGTGCGCGCGCGCCCAATCAGTTGGCAAACCCGCGAGTTGATGGAGATCGGGGCAACGGTCGGTCTGATCATCGGGTCGGTCGTCGGTGCGTTCTATCTGCGCAGTTCGATGCGCCGCACGGCGCGGGCGGAACAAAAACTCCGGGCTGCATCGGGGGCCTTCATGGATGTGATGGAGGAAAAGTTTGCGGAATGGGGCCTGACCCCTGCGGAACGCGATGTGGCGTTATTTGCCATCAAGGGCATGTCGATCCAGGAAATCGCTGCGTTGCGCCAGACGTCCGAAGGCACCGTCAAGGCGCAGACCAATGCCATCTACCGCAAGGCGGGCGTCAGCGGGCGACCGCAATTGCTGAGCGTGTTCATCGAGGATCTGCTGGACGTGGATGACCGGGTGCGCATCGCCGCTGAATAGGTCAGGTCGCGGACATTTCCTTCAGCACCTTCAGGGGAACGATGTCCAAAGCGCGGGCATGGGTCGCCTCCAGCTTGACCCTCGGCGCGCAGCCCTCGTCATGGGCTTGCAGGAACCGGCTGGCGCAGAGGCACCAGTGATCGCCGGGCTTTAGTCCCGCAAAGCCGAACTCGGGCCGGGGCGTGGACAGGTCGTTGCCCACATATTTCGAATAGGCGAGGAATTCGGCGGTCATCACAACGCAGACCGTGTGGCTGCCGTGATCGTCGGCGCAGGTGTTGCAGTGCCCGTCGCGAAAGAACCCGGTCAGGGGATCGGTGGAACAGGGTTCCAGCACCCCACCCAATACGTTTACGGAGGCGTCCATGCGGGTCACTCGCTGGCCTCTTGTTCGGGGGCGGGTTCGGGCTGAGGCTCGGGTTCCGGTTCCGGTTCCGGTTCCGGTTCTGGCTGTGGCTCGGGTGCGGGCTCTGGTTCAGCAGGCGCAAGGCTTTCGGCAATCAGCCGGAAGATACGGACATTTTCCTCGTTCACGCCCGCGTTGCGGAACTGCCGATCCGCGCCATTGGTGGCGATCACCACATCATTGACCTGATCGACATAGACATATTGCCCGTAGATCCCGCGCGCCATGAACTGGCCGGGTTCGGCCCCCACGGGAATCCACCACTGATAGCCATAACCGATCTCGCCCGGCGCGGTGTTGGCCGAGGCAGTGGTCGAGGCTGCCACCCAATCCGGCGACAGGATCTGCTGGCCGCCATATGTGCCATTGTTCAGGAAAAGCTGCCCCAGCCGGGCATAGTCGCGCGTGGTCATGTTCAGCCCGCCAAGCACGAAGGCCACGCCCTCGCCATCGGTCAGGTAATAGGGGGTGCTGTCCAGCCCGAGCGGCTGAATGATCCGTTCCGACAACAGCGAGGGGATGTCGCGGCCCGTAGCGCCCCGGATCACCATGCCGATGACATGGGTGTCGATGGAGACATACTGCCATTCTTCGCCCGCCGGGCGATCGGTTTCCGTCAGCGCCGCCGCGAAGCCATCCAGCGTGCCGCCAAGGGCGATCTCGCGGCCCATGCGGTTGATATCGGAGTTGTAGTCCAGATAATCCTCGTCAAAGGTCACACCGGACGACATTTGCAGCACGTCGAGGATCGTCGCACCGTCATAGGCAGAGCCTGCCAGCATCGGGGCATAGTCCGTCACCTGCGCGCCCAGTTCCGGGATCGTGCCGTCATCGACCAGCGTCCCCATCAGCGCCGAGAGAAAGCTCTTGGCGACCGACCAGGAAATCCGCTGATCCGAGGGCGCGGTGCCCAGATGATAGCTTTCGTGCCGGATCTGGCCGTCTTGCAGCACCAGAAGCGAGGTCACCGCGCGCTCTTCAATCCAGTCGGCCACATCGGCGGGCAGGTCTGCGGGCTCGCCTTCTGGCATCGGGCTGGCGGGACCCGATCCGCGAGGGACCTCCACGGTCAGGAACGCCTCGTCCATATGGCTGAAATTGTGAACGATCCGGTCGGTGTCAAACAGCGAATTCACCGCCCAAAGCCGCTGAATCTCCTCACGCATGAACCAACCCGCCGCCGCGGTCACGACGACGAAGATCAGCAGGATTCGAACCAGAAGTCTGATGATACGACGACGCATGAAAGGCCCCCCTTTGACTGCGGTAAAGCAGAACATGGCCACGCGGCGCGCGGCAATCCTGACCCTACGTCAGGCGTGACCTCAGCGGAAGCGGTCAGCCAGCTTTTGCAAGGGAGATCGGTTGTCTTCCGGTTCTGCCGGGGGCCCGGCCTCGGCGGGTTTGGCGGCCGGTTTTTGTTTTTCGCCGCCCGATGACCGTGGCGGTGCGGTGCGCAGGGCAACGGCGTTCATGAACCGACCGGTATCGCCCTTCGCAAGCTCCGGCGCGCCGTCGGATATGCCGCGCAACAGGTCGTCCAGCCAATCCTGGTCGGCCTTGGCGAAATCGGACAGCACATAGGGCGCGACCCGGTCCTTGTGCCCGGGATGGCCGATGCCAAGGCGCACCCGGTCGTAATGCGGGCCGATATGCTGGTGGATCGAGCGCAGCCCGTTATGGCCTGCATGTCCGCCCCCCGCCTTCACGCGGCATTTGCCGGGGGCAAGGTCCAGCTCGTCATGGAAGACGGTGATATCGGTGGGGTCCAGCTTGTAGAACCGCATCGCCTCGCCCACGGATTGGCCCGACAGGTTCATGAAGGTCTCGGGCTTCAGCAGCAGCACCTTTTCGGACCCGAATTTCCCTTCGGTCAGGCTCGCCTGGAACTTGCTGCGCCACGGGGGAAAGCCGTGGTCTTCGGCCACCCGGTCCAGCGCCATAAAGCCGATATTGTGCCGGTTGCCCGCATATTTCGCGCCGGGGTTCCCAAGGCCAACCCAGAGTTTCATGGCATCCTCGCATTCAAATCGCCTGACCTGTCCTATAGGCCTCACCGGTCGGGGGATCAACGAATTGGGGGCCTGTGCCGGTTTTCACCCTGCACGGTGTCACGCTTAACCAGCCCGATACGCTGATCACTAAGGCGCTGGCGGGTTCTGGGGTTCCGGCGGGTCAGGCGCAAAGACTGGGACAAAAAAACGCGGCCCGCCCCGAAGGGACAGGCCGCGTCAAACTTGGTCCGGTCAGCGGATCGCCGGGATCATTCCTCGGCGGTGGCTTCTTCGGCTTCGCCTTCTTCGGCGTCGTCATCGTCGCCGCCACGCGCCAGACCCGAGGGGGCGGCGATGTTGGCGATCACGAAGTCGCGGTCGATGGTCGGGCGGCTGCCTTCGGGCAGGTCAACGTCGGAAATGGTCACCACGTCGCCGATGTTCAGGGCCGACAGGTCCACGGTGATGCTTTCCGGGATGTCGCCTGCGGTCACGCGCAGTTCGACTTCCGGGCGGACCACGGTCACGACGCCACCTTGCTTGATGCCGGGTGCAACCTCTTCGCCAACGAATTCAACCGGAATGAACAGGCTGACGCGGCTGGTGCGGTGCAGGCGCATGAAATCGACATGGGTGGGCAGGTCTTTGACGACGTCACGCTGAACGCCGCGGCAGATCACGCGCACATCGTCCTGGCCTTCAACCTTCAGGTTGAACAGGGTCGACAGGAAGCGGCCCTGCTTGAGGCGCTTGAGCAGCACGTTGAAGGGGATTTGAATCGAGATGGGGTCTGCACCGCCTCCATAGACAACTCCGGGCACCTTGCCGTCACGGCGTGCTTGACGGGCGGCCCCCTTGCCTGTCCCCGTCCGTGCCTCAGCTACGAGATCAGGAATCTCACCAGCCATAGCTATTCTCCATATGATAAAGGGCGGCCTCCAAGGGTGTCCGCCCGGTTGAAGCCGTGCCTATAGACGACCCATGACAGTTTGGAAAGGGGGCATTGCACGATCAAGCGCCGCTTTGGAACTTGCTTTGGGCCATGGCTCGTGACAAGCGCGCGATATGTCGATCCTGCGCGCTGTTTCCCTGTCCCGTCATGACCTGCCCGCCTTTGCGGTGCAAGGCATCTATTGGGGCGCTTTCGCGGCCTATGTGCCCCAGATCAAGGCCCATATCGGGGCCAGTGATGGTGCGTTCGGGCTGGCCCTTCTGGTCACCGCCGCGGGGGCCGTAACGGCGATGTTGTCCGCGCCGGCCTTCGCCGCCCGGTTCGGTCGTTATGCGGTGACGCTGGCCTCGGTCCTGCTGGCGCTGGCATTTCAGGCGCCTATGTGGGTGGCGTCGGTGCCGGTTTTCGCGGGCTTCATGTTCTTTGCTGGTGCTGGGTCGGGATTGCAGGATGTTGCGATGAATACCCGTCTGTCGCGCACCGAGGCGCGTCATGGGGTGTCGTTGATGAACCTCAATCACGCGATGTTTTCCATCGCCTACGCGCTGTCGGCCCTGTCGGCAGGACTGGCAAGAGAGGCGGGGCTGCCGCCTGCGCCGGTCTTTGCCATCCTGGGGCTGCTGACGTTGATCGCCGCTGCCTTTACGTTGTCGGGGGAAGGGGCCGAAAGCCACGCAACGACCAAGGCGGCGCGGGGCCGTTTCGGCGGCGTGGTGATCTGGGGCGGTCTGGTTTTGCTGGTGGGGTTCCTGGCGGAAAACGCGACCGAAGGCTGGTCGGCGCTGCATGTGGAACGCACGCTTGGTGGTGGCGCGGCAGAAGGCGCACTTGGTCCCGCGATGCTGGGATTCACCATGGCCGCCGGGCGGTTTACCGGGCAACTGGCCGTGGGGCGGCTGTCAGAAACGCGCGTCGTGTTCTGGAGCGCGCTGGTCACCGCCTGCGGGGCGCTGCTGGCTGCCATCGCCCCGGTGCCGCTGGTGGCCTATATAGGATTTGCCATTCTGGGTCTGGGCGTGTCGACCATCGCGCCGATGCTGTTGGCCTTGGCGGGGCGACTGGCCAGCGACGATGCCCGCGCCTATGTGATCAGCCGGGTGACGACCATCGGTTATTTCGGTTTCTTCATCGGACCGCCGATCATGGGGTTCGTGTCCCAAGGTTTCGGCCTGCGCGCCTCATTTGGCTTCGTTGCGCTGCTGTTGCTATTGATTCCGGGCCTGCTGGTTCTGATGCGACGTGCGGGTTAGTCGAACACCTCGCCCGGATCGACACCCCACAGCGTGTCCATCGGCACCCATCCGCGATGCCCGCCCACATTCAGGCGGCACCAACTGCCATTGCATTCATCGACAAAGGCGATCACCCCCAGTTCGGCCTGCGCCGTCACCGGTGAGACTGGGTCGGGCCGCTGGTGCATCTCAAGCATGTCGACCTCGACAATCGCGGTGCGCACACCCGACAGCAGTGAGTAGTGCATCCAGCCGCCTGCGCCGTCCCGGTCGATGACGCGGCGCCAATGTTCATGCTCGGCCACCACCTGCATCGGCATGTTGCGGCGCTGGAATACCCAGTCGATCCTGTGGCTGCGTGACGGGCCGCGCCTTGCATAGGCCTCGGATGCCTGGATCGAAACATAGCGGGGTAGGGGAAATCCGGTGACCGGACCACGCGCCTC
>Ga0213840_1001647_pt1 | contig 16609 bp, 13 predicted proteins | sample SWPATP22_FD_160132 | JGI IMG/M metagenome (GOLD analysis project Ga0213840, IMG submission 160132) | Coastal seawater microbial communities from Marineland, Florida, United States - SWPA TP2 #2 | ecosystem: Environmental > Aquatic > Marine > Coastal | place: USA: Florida | collected 2016-08-14 | reverse complement strand
GAGACTGTTACAAAAAGTGTGTCAAGTTAAGTAACAAAAAATAAGACTTAACTTAGACAACATGAAGAAGAAAAAGAGCTTTGACTTTGATAGATTTAAAGAAGAAGCGATCTCCAAGCTTAAATCCGGAGAAGATCTTTTGGGTAGTGATGGAGTTTTAACGCCCTTATTGAAGGAGTTTTTAGAAGAGAGTTTGGACGGTGAGTTGGATGCTCAATTGTCTGAAGATACTGCTCCTAATCGCCGTAATGGTAAAGGTCGTAAGACGGTGAAGACCGAGTTGGGCCAGGTTGACATCGATACTCCTCGCGATCGAGCGGGGCGATTTTCTCCTCAACTTGTCCCCAAGCGATCCAGAACCTTGGGTCGTGGTTTAGAACGACAAATTATAGCCTTGTATGCCCGAGGTAATAGCTATGCTGATATTCGGGATTATCTAGCCGACATGTATGGCGTAGAAGCCTCTACGGCGACGATTAGCCGTATTACAGACAAGATACTGCCCTTGCTGCAAGAATGGCGTAATCGGCCACTAGAAGCTGTGTATCCTATTGTTTGGCTGGATGCGATACACTACAAAGTTCGTCAAGAAGGACGGGTGGTAAGCAAGGCCGTGTACTGCATCATTGGTCTTAATCAAGAAGGGTATAAAGAGCTATTAGGGCTTTATATCGGTGAAAATGAGGGTGCTAAATTCTGGCTTCAAGTGCTTACTGACCTAAACAGTCGAGGTTTGGAAGACATCTTCATCGCCTGTATTGACAACCTATCTGGTTTTGCTGAAGCCATTGAAAGTCTATATCCTCAAACGGAGGTGCAGCTATGCATTGTGCATCAGATACGCAACTCCAGGAAGTATATTGCTTATAAGGACGTCAAGGCCTTCATACAGGATTTAAAGAAGGTATATCAAGCCTCTACCAAGGAATTAGCCGAGCGGAACCTAGATAAACTAGAGGCCAGCTGGGGGCAAAAATACCCAGTCGTGATCAAGTCTTGGCGTAACAATTGGGATCGACTGTCTCATTACTTCCAATACGCTTATCCAATCCGAAGAGTAATCTACACCACCAATATCATCGAGGGCTTCCATCGGCAGCTCAGAAAGGTGACCAAAACCAAAGGGGCCTTTACATCCGATGAAGCTTTAATGAAACTACTTTACCTAGCACAAGAAGACATTACTAGTAAATGGAATCGTCCAGTCCATAACTGGAATCAGACACTATCGCAATTATCGATTATTTTTGCCGAACGATTGAGACTAGATTTGTAAATCAGAATTAGAGACTGGGGGCTAGCCCCCAGTCTCTAATTCTTGACCTTGACACACTTTATGTAATACTACCGAATGTTTTTCTAAATCTTTAAAAGAGTAGTATCATATCGGTTGGTATGGACCACTTACAAGCAAAAAGCTTTCTACAGTGTGATTGAAAGTTTGTAGAATATTAGTCATCTTCATTTCTCTTTTAGGCTATCTGCTTGATTCACTTCCACACTTTCTTACGAACAACGATATAAACAAAAATGCTCCTACAACAAAAAGAAGAACCTATGATAGATAGCCTAAACCTTGCCGTTCCAAGGTTTTTAAAAATACTGAGGTTGAGAAAGATTGAGTGTATAAATAGTATTTTTAGTGAGCGTAATTACTCTGTAATCAGACTGTAATTATCGTGTATTCGTGCTACAGAGTGATTACACGCTAACTCATTGATTAATAAGCGTTTTCATCGTAATCCAACTTCGGACATAAGTACGAAGTACTTATAATATGGGATGCCGCCGCTGCCCCACGCTCAGCCAATGCAATGAAACATGTATCCCATATATAGTATAAACCATTCATTCGAATACTTCAATAATATATGTGACAAAACATTTGCAATTACACAGCCCAAGAACAGGACTGCGGATATCCCAACAATGTAGCAAGTACAGAACACCAAACACCATGTGTATACGATTCATAGCATGCCCAAAGCATAGCATTGCTCATCCAACAAAGTAATGTATAGGAAATTGGGAGAAGTAGTGGTGAGTAGCAAGTAAAAAGGGTGTCGTTGAACACCCCATTTACCAGTTTTATGTTTTGTTTTACCGGAAACTCATTCGTCTCTTTTTGATAGGAACTCAGTTGTTCTGTAGGATTTCAGTTACAAGTGCTTTCCTCTCTTTGTCTGTTAGGTTGACGCTTCAACGTAAAGTGCCGCTCCTGTTCGAGTAAGAAAATTCAAGCTTGTTGGAACTAACGTACTTTACAGAAGTACTTGGTTTGTATCAAAAAAGTAGATGACGTAAATATTTCATGGTAGCACGTAAAGAATAAAACGTGCTACAAAGATCGGCGAAATTTCCTAAACAAGCAATACAGCTCTTTTATCATACTCGCACCATTGATCGTTGAAGTAGAACAGAAAATTTTGCTTAAGCTTTTGCAGCGTTTCATCCTGTCCGAATTGCTTCATCACTCTTCCTAAATTCGCTTTGTTTTCTACTTCGAGTAATACATGATATCCACGTTTTTCACCGTCAAAACCTAACCCTTTTTGTACCTCTCCTGTACCCATGAGGTTTTTATGAGTGTTGAGCTTCTCCATAATGTCTTTGACGGATTTCTTATTCTCGTACTCGTACAGGAAGTACTCAACTCTGGTTCCGTTCTCTATCCCAACAATCAAATCACTTTCTACCCCATTGATATCCGTTTTCTTTCTCATCAGCCCATTGCTGTCTTGATACCCATTATCTAAATAGGAAGCAGATCGAAGTACAGGATAACTCTGTTTGAAGTCAATTAACCTCTTAATGCAGTGGAGGTGGTGAATCATTTGCTCTGGCATAATCTCGATGTTATGCTTGGGATAGTTGGCGGTAATCTCCATTGTTTGTTCTACCCATTTCGCTCCTTTCTTGCTCAGATAGAAAACATCGTTTATATCGTCCGTTTTATTGAGCTTTTTTACTTGTCCCGCTTTTACCATTCGAGCCATGCTGGAAGAAAGATGTGATTTGTGCTTATATACCCCACCGTGCATCAAAAGATCGTACGTAGCGAATTTGTACGTAGCAAGAAACTCGAATATGCCTTGATTGATCTTTTTCACTCGATTAACTCACATACTTATTAGTTACGGAAATAGGTGCTTGGTTAAAATACTGTACTCCATCTTTCTCCCAGAATTCTGATCGTTCCTCGACTACGGTAGGTTCTTCAACCGTTGCTTGTTTTTGTTTCCCATCAATGCGCTTATAATACTTCAATTGCTTCTCCTTATTAAAGTCTACATAGAGCGGATTACTTTTACTGTATATTAGCTTATCCGTACATTTGATATACATCGGTCGCTTGTCCCCCGACTTAATCCAAAAATGATACTTCTTTGTTTCGTTCAGCGGCTCAGGCGATTTCAATCCCATCTGTTTGTAAATCTTACTCATTGTATCGGGATCATTGCGCCCCATTCCCTTTACATCGGTATTACTCAGTATCGCATCTACCAGCTCCATATTCAGTTGCTTGGTATACTGGTGAGAGAGTAGTAGGCGAAGTCCAAACTTACCCGACTGCGAGAGTATATGTTGAATACTTGGGGTAATAAAGTTTTGGCATTCGTCTACCATGACAAAGGTTAGTGGTCTTTTATCCGCCTCAATCTCACCTCTCATATAGCCGATACTTTTTATCTGAGCGAGGATAAACTTTCCAATAGCGACGCTGGCAAGTTCTCCAATCTTGGTAAAACTCAAATTGAAAACGACCACCTTACCACTATCCAGCAGCTTTCTCAAATTGAGCGTAGTTTTTCCACACAAGAACGAATGACACCATTTATCACCAACCACCTCAATGATTCTATTTCTTACCGCATCTATTGATCTTTTCGCTCCACCCGTACTAAACTCATGGAGCAGTGTTTTATAATCAAAGTCGCTCAATCTTCCTTCCGCATATCGCAACAAATAGTCATGATCTCTCAAAAGGTCTAACAAAAACTCTAGGGATGGATTTTCCGACTGAACCACGAGCGTAAGCATAGGACGTAAGATAACCTTCATCCCACCGGATAGCTCTCTTTCACCAATTAGCTCTTCAATTACTCCCATCAATTGCCCAACAAGTACTTCAACTTCGACCCCATCAGGTAACACTATAGGGTTGATTCCTATTCTATATGCTGGATCAAGTCTGAGGTCAACATATACCAAATTATCTTGTACAAGCTCCAACATAGAAAGTTCGTTGGCTACGTCTCCATGCGGATCGATGATAGCAAAACTAGCTCGCCCTCCGAGCTTCTGATATATCCGATAAATCAAAACCTTCAAAAATTCTGTCTTTCCTGATCTAGTTTTTGCGAGTATGTAACTGTGCATCAAATCTTTTAGCGACAGCCCTTTTGAAAGTCTCCTGTAAAACGATTCAACAAGTACTTCATAACCACCTTCTTTCAGTATCTCAACATACGCTTCATGTGAGTAATCTTTACCCTGAGTAAAATCATAGAGCTGTGACTTCGTTTCAATTTCTAAAGCTTGAAAAGCTGGATACAAGGGAAACTCAGCGACCTCGATATGTGGGTTGAATAAATCTTTGTATTCTTTGAACGTGAACGCTCTAAGCGCAATTAATGTATGGTAATGCTTATGTTCAAGATATTTTGCCTCTTCAATTAATTTATCAAGAATAAAGCACCAGCGGTTCATATTTGCAACTATCAGTGAAACATCGTAGCTTACGATATCACCCACCAGTAGTTCGTCTCCCCCTTCATGGAAGTTACTTCCAAATATCTTGGTAATTAGCTTATCTATCATACTAAACACATTTTGCTATGAGAGAACAAATGGACTCTGAGGACAAAGGGTGCATGCTGATACTTGGTATTGTGGCACTTGGCTTTGTTGCTACCGCACTAATAGAGCTACTAAAAACACTGGTATTGGTAGCAATTGTTGGTGCTGGTTTGTACTTCCTGTATCGGTTCAGTCAGACTCCAAACTTTGACGAACTGCTAGAAAATTTTGGTATCTTTTTCAACAAAAAAGTAAGCGACACTACTCAAGATAAAACAAATAGAAAAGACAAAGTAAACCAAGAAAAAGATAATGCACTATTAGAAGGCATAAATAGAGTAGCTGACGGCGTAGAAGGGTTGAGAAAAGATATGGTAGCACAGAAGGGGGAAATCATTGAAGAGGTGAGTGATATGATCGATCAGAAAATAGACCAATACGATAAAAAACAGCGGACGAATAACCTAAACGATCTTTTCACAGAAGAAGTACCAGACGACGAGAGCGAGACTTTAGAGTTGAAGGAGAGACAAAAACTAGAAATGGATTACTCCAAATCTGACCAGATAAAGAAGGAAGAAGCCGCTAGGCAGATGCAACAACGGGAACTAGACTTAGAACGGAGAGAGTTTGAACAAAGCATTGATAAAAAGATGCTGGACATGAAAGCGGAGATCGTCCAACAGAACAACTTTATCTATAATTTCGCCAACAAGGTAGGAGAGGAATTGCTTTCACTTAAGATAGGATTCAATGAACGGTTTGACTACCTGAACCAAAAGCACGACAATCTCGCAAGCTTTGTACAGGTGAAATACACCGAACTGAGTAACCATATCAATGCAGAGGTTAACAAGATTTGGGTGGGGATTGATAAAATGGGGATGAATCTTCAAGCGGATATCCAGCGACTAGATGTAAAAATGAGCAAGGGGTTTATAGATGTTCAGAAGAACTTAGATAAACAGGCATCATTAGTTAATACCTACATGGGGCAAGTAGATAACCTATCTAGAAAAGTCGATATTCAGGACAGAAGAAATGAGCAAGTTCTAGAAAAAGCAGATTTTCTCTATAAGAATGTAAGGAAAGAGTTTGAGCATAACCAAAGACAGATCGACGTGTTTTTGCAGAAAACAGAAGTTGCGGGTTCTATGCTCGATTACAAAATAAAAGGCATTCAGTACTCATTGAACGAATTCATTGATAATAAGAATCATCTACTCAAGGAGGTAGCTAGCAAAAAACAGAACTTCCAACTCTATCAACAGCATCAACAGACGCTAATAGACCTTCAACAGACCAGAGCAAGCAAAGCTCGGAAGGCAGAAGAAAACGCAATCAGGATGCGGGAACTCAATCTACAAAACGAGCGTGAGCGAATGAAGTACGACAATGCTCAAGCGTTGGCATCGCAAAAAGCAGCTCTTCACCAACAACGAGAACACGCCTTGCGGCAGGACTTGGCTTTTGCTAAGTATTTTAAGTAGGGAAAGCCTGGCAATTGACATATCTAAAATTGTATGTAGTATTCTTTTGCGTAATCAATATGATACCGTCATTTTCTAACAAAAACATTACTTATGAAAGAGAAAATGATGGGTGGTTCCCTAGTGCTTCTGTTTATTGTTCTCCCACTATATTGTACATTCAGAAACAAAAAAACGCCTTCTAAGAAGGTAGAAAAAATGGAGCAGAGGGAGATCAAGGAAGCAGAAAAAAGAACCAAAGATAGTATAGCCTACTATCAATGGTTGGGTGAGAAGGAGGCAAAGCTGGATTCTATGATTATTCTCTGGAAAGAGAATTATGAGAACCCAGAAGAGGTCTTCTTTTTAAAAGAATTTCCTGAGATTCTGGGTTTAACACCAGGGTTCTAGGAACTTTTCCTGGGCAGTTATATGCTGCTCAGGTAATGAATTTGTACTTAATCAAAACCGATAATAGTAATCTATAGCAGACGCAAGCTAACTTGAAATAGGTTAGTACTCTTCTATATTCAGTTCATTTATTCAACTTGAACAAATGAAAAGATTTGATGAATGGAATGTGTTGAAGAAGAGGGTACAAGACGATACGCATAACAAGTTTATCAAACCTAGACAGGTTTGGTATGCTCATTTAGGTGTAAACATCTGAAAGGAGCAAGATGGTAAAGGAAGAAGTTTTCAAAGACCTGTACTAGTAATGAAAAAAGTGGGTAACATATTTCTTGTGGTTCCAATGACCACCGGAGGGAAAGACAATAAGTTCTACTATACTTTGCCTGATCACTATTTTGCTAAGACCTCACGTATAATTTTATCACAAGCGAGAATGATCGATAAGAATAGAATGACAGATAAAGTACTCGCTATCGGGAAAGAAGATTTTGCGGATATAAAAGAAAAACTTAGAACATTGCTATTCTAAGTCTGTTTCCCCTTGCCCAAGCTTGTTGGGTAGGGAATCCCGAAGGACGTTTGTGACATAATATTACATAGAGTCTGAAAAAATGCAAGTGAAATATGCTACCTACAAGTAGAATACCTTTTTCGATGCACTACAAAGGCTAAGTACAAGTTTCAAGACATAATAAAAAACGCTCCTAGCAAGCATACTAGGAGTAACTGTGGATACTAGTCCACGAAAGAACCAAGACGAGTCCTGATCCATTAACTGAAGTGTAGACAGGATTATTGAATTTGCAAGGCAACTTTATTTGCTCACCTCCGATCTTGTCGGAGGGAGAATCCCGAAAGACATTGTTCCTTAATGCTACATGGACCTGTAAAAAATGCAAGAAGGAATAGTAGAGCTTTTTCTGTGTATAAAACTAGGAAGGCAGAAGCTAATCAAGGTTGATTAGTAAGCGTACCTTTGATGAATTACAATTTGTTTTTGTTTTTCTTTCGAATTTCGTATTTATTTTCCTCATACCAATTATATAAGCTATCGTAGATTTCTTGGTATGATGCTTCAAATGAAGCTCGATCAGTCTCACAGCAAATTAGTCCATTTACAACATCCTCTTCAGGAGGGGAGTCATATGCTGATAATTCACTTTTAAGCCCATTGATAGCTGCTTCAATGAAATATCATAGATCAATCATGTTAGTCTTCATTTTGATATAATAGAGAATAAAATAAGATCAAAGAACTGTAGAATCACAAATACTGTAATTTCATGTAGGTACGCTACTAACGTTACCTAAGTTACAAAAAAATGTTGAGTGAGGCTCAGTCTAAAAGACCGAGGCATCATAAAAAATACAAGAAGAAAATATTTAAAGTATATTCTGAAACGGTAACAAACTGGTAGGGTTTGTTACTTAAAGAGGTTACTGTGCGATCATATCGCAGAAAGAGTAATCGTCTTACTCTGTTCGTTTCTTTTGTAAATTAAAAGAGTATCTGGAAATAAGTGAAGCTCGTCAAATCATTTCCAAAGTCAGACTAGTTGATGGTTTTTAAACTTTTTTGGAATATCTTCTCAAGATATGAGAACGGAGAGGATGAGTGAAAACCTCTCTACTACTTTCTGGTTGTGCTTATACTTTTTCCGCTGTTTTCTGAATGTAGATGATAGTTTTAGTTGATACATTCTTACTCATCAGACTGTAAAAACTTCGTAGCTTCACCTACACTACTGAAAGCTTGTCCGCTTTTTTCTGCTTCTAACGTGTCATTTATAATCGCTATCTGACGCAGGTAGTCTTGATAGTGCTGGTAATGTCATGGACTAATCACTACAGCTTTAAGCTTGTTATTACTAAGTATGAATAAGGGATACTCTTTAGAGGAATCAAGTACTTTTTTAGTATGCTGTCTCAATTGGGTAATAGAGACAAGTTGCTTTTCATCGGTTACAGGTAGTGTAGTAGTCATCTCACAAAAAGTAAGCAAATAAAGTACTTTAGTTGTATATGTGTTTGTAACAGAATCAAGTACTATTTATAGTAAGGAATATAGGTAGCAAAAGAAGTACTTGTTTCAGATGTATAGTTGAATTCTTAGTCAAGAAAAGTAATCATAGAATTGTTTTACTCTTTTAGCTTCACGTTCATGAGCTGAGATGGTCAGTAAGTAGAAGGTAACAAAATAGCTAATGTAGTTATCTTACAATTGTCACTGCAAATTCAATTTTCCTTATTACGTGCTTCGCAACTAAAATAATACATTTGCAGTAGATTTTCACCAGTCCAAAAACAGAGATTCAGAAAATTACTGACTAAAACTTAAAGGTACTATGAGATTTTTTTTCGTATTTGGCTTAACACTTTTCTTCGTTCTAAATCTTGTTGCTCAAGAAGATATTATTTTGGACAATTTGCCAAATGGAACAGTCCTGAAAACAAAATATGAAATGAGACTATTGGCTCATACAGAAATGAAGTTCATTGGTTCAATTTATACAGTGAGAAAGAATAAGGTTAACTTATTTATCAAGTATAAGCCAGCGAGTATAGAGAGAATATTGGAGGCAAATACCTCATTTGTATTTCAAGGAGGGCACGGAACAACCTTAGAATTAGTTAAGGAAAGTGATCAGTCAAAAAAATTAACTATTTATCATAGTTGTCCTCCAATGGATTGGAAGCAAAATAATGCAGGATACTGTGATGTATTACTATCAGAATTAAAGAAACATTTTTATGTTACTATGCCTAAGGTGGGAAAGTTCTAAAAGTTAAATACTTGCGATTCTGTTGATTTAATATTTAATTGTAATAATGGAATCTTTTGCCTGAAGAGAATCGCTCAACTGTGTAATTTTCTATTCCTCATATCTGAGGTAACGGTATAGCTAATAGCGTTTACTCGAACTCAACATGAGTCATCCCGAATTTTGAGCCCATAAACAGAGGAGGCAATTAGAGATGACCAATCTGAATCTTTAAAGCGGTATGGAGGCTTCTTGATACCGCTTTCCTGTTCTATGACACCATCGCTTAAGCAACAAAGGGATGGCACTTTTGAATATTGCTTTAGAAAAGTTCTAACTCTCTGAAGGAACCTTTTCAATTGGAAAAGAATTATAGCTTCAAGGAAGTTTTGAAAAAGTTGTGAGATTGATAAAGAGGGGCTATATTTGCACTCGATTTAACCACAATAGTTGTCACTTTTTTTAGGGCATAGCCCGCAAACCCTTACAGGTCCCATAGCTCAGCTGGTTAGAGCACCTGACTCATAATCAGGGGGTCCTTGGTTCGAGCCCAAGTGGGACCACTAAAAATTCGATAATTGCTTGAAAATCAGCGGATTTTAGAACTAAAAAACCGCACGTTGTCGTTTGAGTTGTCGAATTACAAATTTAATAAAAAAGAGTTATAGGTTAGGCATTTCCGTCTAACCTATTCTTTTTTAAGACTTACCCTCTACCAATACTGCTTTCTTTCATGCTCCTTTAACATATCACCTTTCCTAGTAATTCATTATATTCGTCGAGAGCAATTCCAATTTGTATTTCATGCCTGAAACACCGAACAACAGAACAATTCTTTGTCTTGATGAACAGACTTGGAGAAAAGTAATCACGGATTGGGCATCCAGACTTAGAGACGATGAGTTTGATCCATGGATGGATGAGAAGGAAACCATGCGCATTCTACGCATAAGCTCAAAAACTACCTTTCAGAAATATCGTGATTCAGGCAAGATTGATTATAGGCGGATCAGTAAGAAGCATATCCTCTATCGCAGGAAGTCCGTCCTACAATTTATTGAAGACAGTCCAAAAGAGCATGAATAATGAATGAAGGAAAAGAAATACTAGAAGGCTTCAACGCTGGCTATATCATTCAAAAACACCGCCCAGACTTAGCTAAAGAATTGGTTGCTGCTGTTGAAGGGGTAGAGTTGCCATTCGTGGAAGGCTTTGTTGCTGGAAGCCAAGAATATGCTAAGGAAAGAACCCAAATGAAAACTATCTCCAAACTTCGCGAGGCTTCTAAGGGTAGAATTCCAAGACCTACTAAAAATAAGGACGATAAGGATAAGGGGTTTGAGATTGAAATTTAGCTCAGGTCTGACCAACCCACCCTGCCAATCTCGCCAAAATTCCTTCCCGAAACGTGGTTCAGAGAAAGGGAACTAGGTTATACTTAGTGTATAAGTATAACCTAAGGGCGCGTCTATTTATCTACGATTTCGCTTTTTGCGGCACTGGAAGAAAGGGAGGATTTGGTTCTAGTCTTACATTTGATGCACTGCCATCAAACCAATCCTTGGATTAACTAAGTTGTTATATTAATTTAACCTATTGTGGAATTAAAAATATTTAATATTATTGTTGTAAACTTGCAATTATAAATATAATCCTTTATATTAAGTAGATATGATAATTAATTTAAAAATTACTTTCCATGGCTTCAAAAACTCCAATTAAAGTCAACGCTGCAGATTTGGCATCATTATTAGCCAAGGCTAACATTGAAATCCGTTCTATCCTTGAGGCATTCAAAGGAGAAGGGATAATACTTCCAAAACCAGAGGAACTAGCAGGAGCTGTTAACACTTCCTGCAATACAGGATGTAGTCCTGCATTAGTAGACATACCAGCAGAAATACAAGCATAATTATTGTTTGTACAGCTACCCTATGATGCTTTGTGTTACGGAATGCAAAGCATCATAATTTTACATGTACTTGATTTAACCAGACTCGCCTTGATTTGTGAAGCTTTCACTTCCGATTATAATAATTGCCTTTATCTATTGAGTGATTATTAAGTACTCAATCTTATAGCTAATAAATATTTTTCGTATTTCCATAATGCAAGCTTTTCTGAAATAAGTAAGATGAATTTAAAAATATCTGATTATCTAGCCTCTTCTCAACCATTCATTGACAATACTAGTCATGAAACTAAGCGGGTTATTTTTGCAACTAGAACTGGACAAATAAAGGAAATTAAAGATTCTGAATGGGTGCTAATGAATTCAGGTCTAATAAATAGACTTCCTGAAATGCTTCAGACCATGTTGATTGAAATGGAAGCTTTGGTACCTGAAATGGAAGATGAATTGCAATTGGTCCTTTCCCGTAATAATCAGGCAATAGCAAATGATCAGGTTCTTTCGATAGTAATCCAACCTACTGCATTTTGTCAATTGGGTTGTGATTATTGTGGTCAGTCTCATTCTCCACAATGGTTGAATAAGGATCTTCAAGAAAAAATCCTTGCAAGAGCCGAAAGGAAACTATCATCCGGACGTTTTAAACGTTTTAATATAAGTTGGTTTGGTTCGGAACCGTTATCTGGAATCAATGTGATGAGAGTATTATCTCCAAAACTAATCGACTTAGCAAAAAAGTATAATTGTACTTACGACTCATCTATCGTGACAAATGGTGTGGCCATGTTAAAAGAAATCTCTTTAGAACTCATAGAAATACATAAAGTAATTTCCTTTAATATTACACTAGATGGCTTACCGGAATATCATGATTCGAGAAGAAATTTTAAAAAGAGTAAAAAGGGAACTTTCGAAAAAATATTTAGCAATGTTCTTTCTCTCGTGCAAGTTGCACCAGCAAATATTGAAATAAAGATTCGAACGAATGTTGATAGTAGGAATTATGAGGGTGTTTCACCTCTAATCAAGTATATTGCAGATCACGGAATTCAAAAGAAGATCAAATACTACTGTGTTCCAGTTTACTCATGGAGTAATGACGCGCATGAAAAGTCTTTAACTCCAGAGACTTTTGCGGAGCTTGAAATGGTATGGTTTATTGAAATGATGAAACTTGGTTATACAGTTGGATTGATTCCAAAACTAAAGCGAATTGTATGTATGGCCGTTACTCCACAATCCGAAGTAATTGATTCCAAAGGAAATATATTCAATTGTACAGAAATATCCTACGTTCCTTTATATGAAAAGACTGGAATGTACAGAATTGGTACCTTGGCCGGTGAAGAAACCCCCCAGAACCGACAGGCATTGGGGAATTTTAATGACGATATAGCTAACAATACTTTACCATGTTCCACCTGCAATATGTTACCAGTCTGTGGTGGAGGTTGTCCAAAGTCCTGGTATGATGGGTTTGAGCCATGCCCAAGCGCAAAAAACAATATCAATAGTCGTTTGATGCTTCATGCTTCAATGACTCGGATGCAATTGGAAAAGGATGAAATAGTCGTAACATAGGCAGTATATCCGACGATATGAATTCTCTTATCATTAAATTTAGCTCCAATGGCAGACTAAAAGTAAAAGATAATGGTGTACTAATTGAGTCAGCACTAGGTTCTTTTTTGCTAGAAGGCCAGGAAGTAAAGGAATTAGCAAATGTATTGTGTAAATTGATTGATGGCAAAAAGACAGTCGATGCCGTTATTGAAAGCGTTGCTGAAGCCAGAAGGCCTAACTTGCAAGCTTTTATAAATATTCTGCTCAAGCAGGATGTTCTTGAAGAGTTCAATGAAACACTTAGTGTTGAGGATCATGAATACTATGCCAAACGGTTCCAAAGCCAAAGGTTTTTCTGGCAAATCTTTGAAGGAGAAAACTCAAATGATTTTGAGAGAAGACTTAAAAATGCTAAAATCTTAATACTAGGAACTGAAAATTGGTGCCTCTCTGTATCTGTAGAACTGGCAGCCGCTGGTTTTACCAACATATCTCTAGCTCATGATGGCATAGTAACTCCTTTAGACATTTATTACTTCAGATTTTTTCAAAGAAGCGATCTTGGGAAATCAAGATTGAAAGTAGTGAAAGATTTATTATCCAATGATTACCCTTGGTGTCGATTTGTACCTCTAGCTTTAAGAGAGATGTACAACTATTTGGATTCAAACCTATACCAATGGGATTTAGTGGTTGTCGCTATACCGCTACAACAGCTCAAAATTCATCGAAAATTATCCCATCTTATAAATAAAAACAAATATACTGTACTTTATGGGACATTAAACAGTGGTTATGCTATAGTTGGGCCCTTAACCATCCCGGGAACGTCCTTTTGTTACAATTGCTTTTTGACTCGGTTTGCAAGTAATCATAACATAAGTTTCACAGAACAGACTCCACTCGAAGTTACTGTTCAGAATGACCTCGCTTCTGTCAATTTGGCTTTTTCAGTTCCGATGCTTGGGCAAATTTTCGCCCTTGAGGTCATTAAATATATTACTGAATTTTCAAGTTCAGGATTAAGGAACCAAATTCTCTTAGTTGACCTAACTGTTTTGGATTTAAAGTTTCATCATTTCGTATCACTTCCTAATTGTAGGTCATGTGCAGGTCAACATAATGATTTTCAGAATATTGAAGAGACTATAGGAAATAATGAAAACGATGCGTTAAAGACAATTATTAAATCCTGTAAGGAATGGATCGATCCCCAAGTGGGAATCATATCAAAATTGGTGGTTGATACAGAAATATCTCAATATCCTAACTCACCAAAATGCGCATATGCACATTATCATTTAATTCGAAATATAGCAGAGAACCAAGAATTCAAGAGGCCTGAAATATCTGGTGGAAAGGGAATCACTAGAGATGAAGCGTTAGTAGGTGCTCTCGGTGAAGCATTTGAAAGATACTCAGCAGCAACGTTTGACATAAATTGTTTTACCTACTGCAAAAAAGAACAGCTCACTGGTGAGGTTTTAGATCCGATCCAACTGGGTCTCTATAAAGATCATCAATATGAACAATCAAATTTCCCTTACCAAAAATATGCCCCGTTTATTCCTCATTACTGGCTAAAAGCTAATTGGCTTCATTCCGGTCAACCAGTCTGGGTCCCAGCACTGTTAACATATTGTAATTACCCTCTTGGGAAAGAGAAAAATTATTGTCAATCAAACACAAATGGCCTTGCAGCAGGTTCTAATTTTCATGACGCTGTACAAAGAGGAGCTTATGAATTAATTGAGAGGGATGCCTTTATGGTGACCTGGTTAAAACGATCACCTCTGTCAAGACTCATTCTGGATTCAAGTATTGATTTGCATAGTATGAATATTGTTAACGATATGCTCAATTATGGCATTAATGTCGAAATATTCTATATCAAACAGCCCCACTCCATTCCTGTTTTTCTTGCAGTAGGATTAGGTGATGGAAAAAGTTGGCCTAGTGTATCCTTAGGGGCAGCAGCACATCTGAATCCCCAAAGGGCTGTTTCTGGCGCAATTCAGGAGTTGGGATTCACTATGAAGAACTTAAGAAAGTTTAAAGAACAAGGAGTATATTGCCCTGTAGTAGCAAAAGAGGTCTCCTCTTTTCTAGAACATGGCCTTTACTATTTCTCCAAAAAATCCATTATCCACTTGGAATTTCTTTTGAGAGGTGGTGAAGCTCCAGTGACTATGACAGAGATTCAAAACTCATTAGCATTCAATACTGAAAATTTGATTGAAATTCTGGCAAAAAAAAATATTTTTCTGGCAGGCGTAGATATCACTTCTCCAGACATATCTAAAGGACCATTTACAGTGGTGCGCATTCTCAGCCCCAATTTGTTACCCATCCACTGCGGATATGGGCGTGAAAGGTTAAACCATCAAAGAATTAGAGCTATAAACGAATCTGAATTGAATTTTGAAATACATCCATTCTCTTAGCATTAAGTAAAATATAAAATTCGAAAATTGAGCTTTCTCTAGGCTCAATTACTTAGCATATAGTAAATTCCTAAGTTCAAAAGAATTAATAGATAGAAACCTTTCGTTCTCTGTGCCACAAAAGGCGAAAGACCAGATACGCAGGCACAAGTTTAGGTTATACTTTCCGAATAAGTATAACCTAAAATCATCATCTTAATTATTGAATACCAGAGACTTATGACCACTCCTCTCTAAAGCTAAAAAAATTAGGTTTTATTTACTTCGGTTTTTGATTGTAACTACTACCAGAATCTTTCTTTCCCAGATCAGATTTGAAATGGGAAATCACCATCTATTTCCCAAACAAATCAAAAAATCGGGAAAAGGGATTTTACAGCATTCTCACCTTCCTCTTCACAAAATTGATGAAAGCCCCATTTACATTATCCGGCTTGAACCCATCAATGAGCGATTGTGAAAACTGTGCATGTATTTTCTCAAAATCCCAACCATCTCCCGCTTGCTCTGAAATCTTCCTCCCCTTCTCTATCGTTTCAGGGCTAATGCTTGGCAGATTTTGAATTTCTACAAATTCTTTTCTTGGCCAGAACACGACCAGATCATTATCCGATAAACTAATGGTATAATCAGGAAGGTGATTGTGTTTTTCTATTTCACGAATGAAGAAGCGAAATTTCTTCAGCGGAGAAGTAGAGCCCGTTTTTTCCTTCAATTTCTCAAGTCCTATCTTCCATTCACTCCCCTTCCCGCAATGTTTTCGGGCAATTTCGTAAAGCCGACGCTCTAATGCTTTCCCCAGCCTGAAATAATCACGGTTAATGGTTAGTACTTCTTTGCCCAAAATTGAATGATAGAACCAGTCTGATAGCGTAATTTCCAACCGGATCATGCGGTTTTTCACCCTACTGCTTTCCACTATTTCATAGCTTTCAATTAGGCCGAAAGCTTTGGTAACTTCCCTTTTATTAGTTTTGATGTTGGTTTTTACGCTCACCCCTTTAAGGCGATCCAGCGCCTTTTTAAGCCGTGCATAGCTATCCCCGTCATTAGTTCTGTTAGTGGCTATTAGAAGATCATGAGAAGAGATTCTCAAAGTCTTTGGCGGGATTACTCCTTTATGTAAGTCTTCAAACGAAAGTGGACCAATGAGGTCAAAAGTTAAGCTACAGATTGAGTGATTGATTTAAATGATTTTGTCTTCTTTGTTTCATTGTAATGTGTTTGACTTTCTTTCGTTGTTGT
>Ga0213840_1001643_pt1 | contig 16630 bp, 14 predicted proteins | sample SWPATP22_FD_160132 | JGI IMG/M metagenome (GOLD analysis project Ga0213840, IMG submission 160132) | Coastal seawater microbial communities from Marineland, Florida, United States - SWPA TP2 #2 | ecosystem: Environmental > Aquatic > Marine > Coastal | place: USA: Florida | collected 2016-08-14 | reverse complement strand
AAGACAAGCTCGGGCATCGGCTTCGTTGGCAATCTTCCTTCCGGCCATCCGGCACCTCCGTGGACGGAGGCTACCCAAGCCGGGTCAACAGAAGGTGGCCGCCCGGCTTGGCTGATGGGCCACGACGCAGGCGATGAGGATGTCGTCGACCCCGCGGTTCTTCAGCTCCGTGATGACGTGGAGCCAGAACTTCGCTCCCTCGGTGCCGGCCATGTAGAGGCCCGGGACCTCCTTCTTTCCTTCCATGTTGACGCCCAGGGCCACGTAGATGGTCCTCTTGTCGACCACGCCGTCCTGGCGAACCTTCACGACGAGACCATCAAGGTAGACAATGGGGTAGCAGGCATCGAGCCGCCTCAAGCGCCAGGCTTCGACATCCTCAAGCACCGCATCGGTGACCGTCGAGATGAGGCCTGTCGAGACGTCCGCGCCGTAGGCGTCTTTGAAGAAGTCCTGAATCTCCCGAACCGACATCCCCCGACTGTAGAGGCCGATGATGCGATCGTCGAAGCCCTCCAGGCGACGTTGGTGCTTCTCGACCAGCTGGGGTTCGAAGCTCCCTTGCCGGTCCCGAGGGACTCGGATTTCGACCTCTCCTACCTCGGTAAGGAGCGTCTTCGGGGTGGAGCCGTTGCGCGCGTTGGCGTTGGGGCGGCGGTCTCCCTTGTCATAGCCCAGGTGCTCGGACAGCTCAGCGTTGAGGCCCTTCTCCACCAGTCGGGCAGTCAGTGCCCGTACCAGTCCGTTGGAGCCGAACAGCTCGTCGGGGGACTCGACCCGCGAAAGTAGTTGTTCGACCAGCTCCTCTGGAATGTCGAACTGTGGGCTGGTCGAGGTTTTCTTGCTCTTTCTCATGGGGGTCTCCTGGATGGAGGAGATCACCCGTCAGATCCAGACTGTACACAAAGTTCTGAACACTTCCTTCTGGGCTGTTCAAACATAGACGTTCGACTACTGTGTTCGCTCCATGAACGGTGGCAGACCAACCTCAACGAGGTCGACCCGACTGCCTTCTGTCACGGTTTTCGCTCACAGTCCATCCGACCGCGCTCGCCGCGTCGCCCACCCCCTGCGATGGTCCGTCGCAGCCCGACCCTCACCTAGCGGGCGCATCCCAGGCCTGCCGCAGCCACCGACTCGAACCCACGACGAGCAAGGTGGTCACACCCGTGGCTCCCAGTGCAAGGCCCCAGGGGGGCACGTCTTCTATGTACTCCTGAGTCACCAAAGCCAACAACAACGTGCTTCCGCCCACAGCGAGCGCGGCTATCCGCAGAGTGTGGCTCGCCACGAAGCGAAACACGAGAGAAATTCCGCCCAAGGCCAAAGGCACCAAGACGATGCCGGAGGACTGCCCAACCTCCGTGTCACGCACAAGATAGAAGAGACCCACAAGCCCTGCGACGATGGCCACCACTCCTCCTCCCCCCCGCCACAGGCTCCACCGCGACATCCAAGTCGACAGATACATCGGAGTCGCCAGCACCTGCGCCAAAGCGAGCCCATATCCGTCATTCTCCCCCTCTACCTCAAACCACACCACCGCAACCCACGTCGGTCCCCACAGCACCACCTGCTCCACTATCACCTGCAGAGCAAGCTCCCACACAGAAGTCGGTAGCACCGGCCGCCGCCACCGCGCCACGAACAGCGCTCCGCACCCGCCGAGACCCATCCCAAGGCCGACCACCAACCCAAGGTTGGCCCCCACCCACGCCGGCCCGTCGATGCCCACTCCCACGAGCGCGACTCCTAGCATCGCCAAGAGCCCTCCTACCCACATCCGGCTGTGCACCCCGCTGCTCCAAAGAGCCGGGAACCAAGATCGAAGCAGGTGGGCCCGCCGGCCACCGAGCTGCCCCCCTGACCGCCGTGTCGCGAGTCCGCCGACCACCCGTCGCCACGGGCCCCACAAAGCAGCCACGCGCACGCTCCGACGCCTTGGGTCCACCGCCTGGCCTCCCACTCCCCCCAATGCCATCAACACAGCTAGCACCACCATTCCCGGCCAGTTCGCCACCGTGAGCAACGCTCCAGGCTCCCCGCGCAGAAAGCCGAGCACTGCACCACTGTCCGCCCGCAACCGTACATAGCGTTCGAAGGTCTGTCCCGCCGGGATCCGTCCAGGCTCACTTTGGAGGAGTAGCTCCCATGAGGTCCTTATCTCAATGGTTCCGCTCGGTTCGCGACTCTCCGTCGACCCTGGGCAGTCGCCGAATCGCTCCGACCAGAGCAGCTTCCCCGCCTCATTCGATGCCCTCCGACCGAAACGCCGCGCCAACCGGTCGAGCAAGTCAGCCTTCGCCTCGAACGCGTCGAGCCGGTCCGGAGCCACACACTCCCCCCAACCAAGAATCTCCGCCTTCCGGTGGTCCGCCTCCAAGGCTGGCAAGTCGTGCACCTCCAGCAACCGAGCCCGAACCCCGTCGTCCAGCAGGGTCGGTACCGCGAACAGCACCGAAAGCACCACTCCGGCCGCTCCCACCAAGCGCAGGCGTTCCCCCGGCCGCAATTCCCGAGGCACATGCAATCGCAACGTACGCACCCACAGCACCCCAACCCCAATCCCGGACCCCGACAGCGCGGCCACCGTGCTCTTCAGGCCCGTCAGGTCCACGAAGTCCCACAGGTCCGTCGGCCACCCGAGCCACAGCACCGCCACTACCACTACCTGTACGACACATATAGGCAATACCCAGTGCAGCCGCAGGAAGAACACCCGGGGATGCTCCACCCGTAGGTACCGCTCCAGGCGTTCCCACACCCTCACCCCGGCACTCCCAGCAACCGCTTCGTCGAGCAGCTCACATCCCGAAAGCCCAGCACCTCCAGGCGGGCGTTCAACAGAGCGCGCAGTACCTTCCGCCCTGACACCTCCCGACCGGTCGTCACCACCAGGTGAACACGCCAGTCCACCACCGACCGGACCGACAACCCCTCGAGCGCTGCCCGCACGCTGCCTGCACCGCCTCGCACCACCACCTCGTACACATTTGTTCCCCGGTCGCGGCCGAGCTCGTTCACCCCACCCTGAAAACGCACTCGGCCGGCGTCCAGAAATACCATCTGGTCCGCGATGGCCTCTACCTCAAGGATGTGCTGTGAGCTGATCAGCACCGCCATCCGGTGCGCCGAGCTCTCCGACAGGTCCCGCAGGTCCTGCAGTACCGTCTGCTGGGTAATGGCGTCGAGGTTGGCCAGAGGCTCGTCCAGCACCAGCAGCCGAGGCCGCCAGACCAGAGCCCGAGCCAGAGAGAACCGTAGCCGAAAGCCCCCCGACAGCACCCGCCAGGTCTGGTGCTGGTGGGCCGAAAGTCCGATTCGGTTCACGATGTAGTCCACCGCTACCGCGTTTTCGGCACCACGAATCCCTCGCACCGCCGCCTCGTACTCGAGATTCTGCCGAATCGTGCCCCACTGCGCCGGTAGCTCCTGGGGTACGTAGGCCACCTTACGCTTGACTTGAACCCAGTCCAGTGAAGACGCAGCCCCCCCCTCCAGTCCAGGGTAGCACAGAGAACCTGACGAGTGCGCCAGTTCCCCGGCTAAAACGCGAAACAGCGTGGTCTTGCCGTTAGCGTTCTCCCCGACCACTCCTGTGATTTCACCGGGAAACAACCGGAGCCCTACAGGCCCCAGCGTAAACGCCGCACCGTGTACACGCGTGAGTTCCGAACACTCGACCACCGGCTTCGCCGCCGCCCTGTTGTTCGCAACGCCCCGGTTATCCAGTTCCCCTCCATCCAGTAGATCCTGCAGTAAGGACTCAATAGAGTCCCCTCGTTCCTCCTCCGACGACAGCATCAGCACCCGGTCGACCCAGACACCCCGCGCCGCGCCTGGTGCGTGGTCATAGACGAAGGTGAGCAGCAGCTTGTAGGCCCGGTCCGACTCCCCCGAATGCCATAGTTCAAGAATCTCCGCCCGGCGGCGCTCCAGCGACACCGGATGCACCTCGTGGACAATCCGCCAGATACTCTGCGATCGGTGGATTCCCGTCAGCTCGAGCGCGAGCCTCCCCCGAAGTGCCACCAGCACCTCTCCGAGCCGCCCCCGCCAGAACCGCAGGCGCCGACACTCATCCTCCGACGTCTCCCAGCCCGAGTCCGCCTGTCCGTGCCCCAGCGCCTCCAAGCGGGCATCCAAGGCCGCCGTCACCACCCCCTCGGCATCGTCTTGCAGAAACGACCAGTCGAGCAGCCCCACCAGCAGCCGCTGGCGCCCCAGCACCCGCTCCATTTCCAGCGTGAAGTTGAGCTCCCAGCCCACCCAAGGGCTCGCGAGGCTGCGCTGCGACAGCATCACCAGTGTGTAGCGAGTCTTCCGGATACCGGCCTCCATGAACGATTTGAAGCTTTCGCCCGGACGCACCGCCCGCTGGGCCACCACCGTCGACAGCCCACGCGTCTCCAGCTCGTCCACCACCGCCTGGACCACCTCTTCGTCTGCATGGGCATAGGAGATGAACACGTCATGACTCGGGAAGTCCACTGCACCCACCCTCGACTGGCCCGGGGAACCTGCTCCGAGCGAGCATAGCACCCTCTCCTCGCCGGCTCTGAGTGGACGGCTTGACGACCCACCTTCTTGGGGGTCTGCCCCTCCTGCTCCGCGGATCACATCCGCAACAACCGACCCCAAGTGCGGCATCTAAACGCGGGGCACAGAGCGCCCCCACCACTCCCGCGCCACCCCCCGAAGCTCCGCCCTCTCGATTTCCCCACGAAGCGCCAGGAATCTCAGCCAGCCCGCCTCGGTGGGTGGCACCAGCTCACCGGTCGACTGTCGAAGCCGAAGCGACGACCCCACCACCTTGAGCTTCCCGCCCTCGACCACAGGCACCGCAATCGCTGGCGAGCTCGCCCCCCGTCCGTAGCTGTACCGCGACTGCCTCCCCAGATGCTCCCGAACTACCTTCACCACGGTGGGCCACACCGCCTCCCGCCACGCATCATCCGCCAGATACCACCCAGCCCGCGCCCACGACCGCCCAATCGTGCTCTTGAACTCGCGTAGGGACGTGTCGGAGGGTTCTCCGACCAAAGGGCATACCGCCCGCATCCGATGCGGCGACAAGTGCGTGAGCTTCACCATAGAGCCCTGCGCCTTGTCCCACCTCGGCAAGTCCGCCCGGTCGTCCCCCGCATGCACCGAGTGCCACACCAGACTCCCCGACAGCAACATCCCATGCCGCTTCCGGTTGTCCGGGTCCGCCACACCAATCCGCACCTCGTGCCCCTCATCATCCCCATCCGGGTCCCGCAAAGTCGCGCAGAACCCCGCAGGAAGGACCGGCGTCCGCTCGACGACCCCATCGTGCGTCTTCCAGGGCGGCACCACCACACTCCGGTCTCGGGCGGCCTCGATGACCTTCACCCACGGCCACTCGCTTGGGTCCGTCTCGTGAAGCTTCTGCAGCATCGCTTCGGCCTCCGACCGAAGCCGTGCCGCGTACTCCGGGTCTCGGTCTCCCGACTCTCGAGCCAGGTCGAACCGAGCCGCCATCGCCGACGTTTGTCGGAGCAGCTTCCGGATCCGTTGCCGGCGAACCCGCAGCGCTTCCCGCTCCCGAATCGCGGCCAGGGTCTTCTTGGTCTCCTCGGGGTCCCGCGACAGCATGAGCAGCATCTCCTCGGGCCCCATCTCCGCAGTCGCCAGCGGGTTGCTGGTTTCCTTGATCTGCGCGTCGAGCAGCGATTTCATCCACCCGTGCTTGCCCTGGATGAGCGAGTACCGGGCGCCATCCATGCTGTTGCGGGCCAGGTAGAAGTAGATTCTGATGTTGGCCAGTGTGTTGCCCTGGCGGACGCCGCGGCCGTTGCGCTGCTCGATGGTGGCGGGCTCCCATGGCAGGTCCATGTGATGGATGGCGCAGGTACGGGCTTGAAGGTCCACACCCTCGTAGGCGATGCTGTTGGCGATGACGACGTCGAACTCGGGGGCCTTGCCCGCTTCCGGGTCGCCGTTGAAGCGCTCGGCGATGGACTGGCGAAGGGCCGTGTCCTTTGCGGTGGTGCCGTTGAGGATGGCGATGCGGTTGGCTGGGATGCCGGCTGCGATGAGGGCTTGACTCATCCACCAGTGCGAGCCGATGGGCTCGGCGAAGACGATGTGACCACAGCTCGGTTGCTGCCGCACACGGGCCACCATGGCGGCAATCTTCGGTGCCGAGGGGGCGATGTTGGCTTTCTGGACCTCCTTCCACTTCCAGGAACGGTCGAGTCCAGGGTGCAGTGTGATCATGGCCAGGCGCATCATCATGCCGAGAATCTTGCCTTGGGCGTCCTTGTTGTTGGTGGCCTTGAGGAGCTTCTGGATTTCTTCGGCTTTGACACGGTACAGCTCGTCTTGGGTGGCGTTGAGGTCGACCCACACGGGGGTGGCCTTCACGTCGGGCAGCTTGATGCCGACTTGGTCGGGCGACTTGAACTCGGCGTAGCGATAGATGATGTCGCGCAGCACGTCGAGATTGGTGAAGCCGGTCACGCAGTCGCGTTCTTCGGCAATCATCCGGTGGTTGACCACCATCTTGCGTTCGATGCGCAGGAAGGCGGCGATAAAGGCCTCCACGGTGTCCACGCCCACGTCACCCCACACGTCTTCGCCGAGCAGGGACAGTAGGCTGTAGAACTCCAGGGGGCTGTTCTTGGCGGGCGTGGCCGACAGCAGCACGATGCCGCGTCCATTGGCTCGGGAGCGCACCGATGCGGCCCGGAAGTCCAGCTGCCAGGCTCGGGTGCTCGACTGGTTGCCACCCATGAACTTGGGCACGCCACCGTCGCGTCGTTCGGGCACGTAGAGGTTCTTGAAGTTCTGGGCCTCGTCGACCACGAGCAGGTCGCAGCCGATGTCTTCCCACGTGATGCCGGGGTCGTACTCTTGGCCGGGGGGAAGCTCGAGCAGCTCGGCGATCCATGCCGCAGCGCCTTCCTTGGCGACGGCCCGTTGGCGTTCGGTCCGGCGGTTCTTCTGCTCGGCGGCCTTGCGGTCCTTGGCGCTCATCGCGTCGGTGATCTTGATGAGCCGAGAGCCCTGCTCTTCGCGGGTCTTTGCGTTGCGCTGGTCGATTTCGACCTGGCAGCGGATCGACGGCCGGCGGTTGGCGTATGCGCGAATCTTGTCGGGGTCGAGACGGGTCCGACCCATGGCCGAGTAGGTGAGAATGACGGCGTCGACTTCTCCGGCTTGGAAACGCCGCCATTTCTCGGCCCGTTCCCGAGGGGTGTCCGTCTTGGCTCGGGGCAGCAGAGGGCCGGGGTCGTGCTCGATGGCCCCCGCCTTCACGAGGCTCCGAATGTGTTCCAGCACGCGGCTGCCCTGGTCGGCCAGCTTGGCGATGGGGGTCCACTCACCGGGCACAGTACGGGCCACCTGAATGCGGACGCGGGAGCGCTTGTTGGCTGCAATCCAGGCCGTGGTGGCCCTCGAAGCCCGCACCTTGCCCTCGAGGAAGGGCGCATGATGGTGGGTGATGGTCGAGCCGACAACGGCCACTCGGTAGTCCGGCAGGGCCTTCTTGAAGTCCTTGTACCACTTCCATGCGAGGCTGTTGGGCACGAGGACGATGGGGCGGCGGGCCCATCCCTCCTGGCGGGCACGGGCGAGCACCATCAGGCCGGTGAAGGTCTTTCCGACCCCCACCCCGAAGGCCAACAGCCCTCGGCGGTTGGCGATGACCCGGCGGGCTCCGGCCGACTGGTGGGGACGGGGCGTGATGGCGTCGTCCCAACGGTCGATGGGCAGCGGGGCAGTGCTGTAGGTGGGCTCGACGAAGCCACGGAACGCACGGTTGTAGGCGTCGGTGTAGGCGGCTTGGGCTTCCGGCTTGCGGTGGATCCAAGCCACGAACTCGGTGCCGATGGTCTCGGCGTATCGGCGTCGGGCGTCGGCCACCGATTCGTCGGCATCCTTGTCAGGCTTGAACAGACCACGGTCGTTGTTGACGAAGCCCAGGAAGAGCTGGGCGTCCCCTCCGATCTTGGCCTCGTCGTAGTTGTCGTAGGTGTGGCCCTTGGGCAGCAGGAAGCCGTGTTGACGGGTCAGCTCGACCTTGGGCATCCCGTCCGCACGACGCGAGGTGAGCCAGTCACCGATGAGGTCGGTGGGCACGTACCGGAGGTGGGGCGCAACCAAGTCGATGTCTCCGAACTGCACGGGCGCGATAGCGGCGATGAGGGACTTGCGCTGCTTGTGGAGCTGCTCCACCGTGTCCGACGACGTGTTGGCGGCTCGCTTGAATCGGGCCAGAGCCTGGTCGAGTTGGTCTACTTTCGGCCACAGCAGGCCGGACAGGTAGTCGCGGGCCGGCGTGAGCAACGACAGGCCGGGGCCATCCATCGCCCACCCCTGGTCGAACAGCGTGGATAGGTGGTGCAGGACCCACTTGTGGGTGCGGTCCTTGAGGGACGGTAGAGGCCAGGGCTTGCCTTCCAGACGTCCGTGCCACCTGGCGATGGCATCGACGTCGACCTTGCCGTCGAGACGGTAGATCCAATCGGCCAGAGCCACAATGTCGTTGCGGCTGCCTGAGAAGGGAGGCGTGTAGGTGGGCGCTTTCGCGATGCCTTCAATGAGCATGCCACGCTTGTCGAAGACCGCGAGCAAGGCTGCCACGCCCCGGTTTCCGTCCTCGCGCGAAGCCGCCTGCTTGAGTTGGATGTTGCGTTCCCGGTTTCGTTGCTTGGTGAAGGCGACGAGGTCGGAATGCAGGCCAGGCCACACGTTGCGGACGTCGGTGCCCTCGGCGAGGTGGCGAAGGTAGCGGGCGACGCGGTTGCCGAGTCCCCGGGCACGCTCGACGAGGGAATCGGTCTCTTCGGCCGTGTCGTCGGTGGCAGTGGGCAGCTCGATGACGGTAGGAGCCGGCACCGGGCATGCACCGCAGTAGGGACGCTCCACAAGCTCGGGCAGGCCCTTGAACTCTCCCACGACCTGGTAGCCCCACCGGGGCTTGGCGGTCTGGTCGTCGTCGTTGCCGGCGGTTCCGACCTCCTCGCCGAGAATCATCTCGCGATGTTCGGCAAAGTAGCTGCCGGCGTGGATCGACTCGTCTTCTGCTGCCACGTCCCCCAGCGGATGGGCCCGGCGGCGCAGGAAGACCAGGTCCGTCACCAGCATCGCACCGGGGAATAGGCCACTGGGCAGGCGGTAGGCGCCCATCAGGTGGTGGTCGAGCAGCACCTTCTTGCGAAGCTTGCGGAGACTCGCCCCCTTGCCGGACAGGAACCCCGCAGGGATGAGGAACGCACCGATTCCCCCCGGTGCGAGCAAATCGCCGGCTCGGCGCAGGAAGTAGGCGTATGCCTTCTTTTCTCGGTAGTCGCGGTTCGGGTCTTCGGTGACCGATGCCCCCCGAGCGCCGTAGGGCGGATTGGAAAGCACCAGGCTGAACCCATGAGACGCGTTTCGCACCCACCGCTCGAACGACGAATGGTGGACGTCGGCTTCGGGGAAGCGAGCGGCGAGAGTCCTGGCAGACAGGCCGCTGTGCTCGACGGCCGTCCATCGAGCGCCCAGGTGCGCGCCCGCCTCGAGGAAGCGTCCGATGCCCGCGCTCGGCTCTAGCGCAAGCAACGCACCGCCTTGCGCGCGAGGAAGCGACTCTACGAAGGGCTGCAACACCCGCACGGCCTCCTCGGTCACCCGGGACGGCGTGTAGAACTCATGGATGAGGCCCCGTTCTTCGGGCAAGGGGAGTTGGTCCCGAAAGGCCGCCAGCTGCTTGTGGGCCTTCTTGAGGGACAGGCCACCCCACCCCGAGTAGCCGCCCAGGATTCTGCGCTCCTCGGCGGTGTAGCGGTGCAATGGGCCATGGCCCGCCAGGACCTCCATTGCGGCCAGATTGGCCTTGGTGCGGGCTGCCGGGGTGCGCTCCTCAATGCGAACGCCTGCAACCGCCTTGGGGGGCGTGTGAGTGGTCCTTCGGTCGGGTTGCGGTCCAGGAACGGCAGGACCCGGGGCCTCGCCTCGAGCGCGCAGCCAGGCGGCCTGAAGAGGCTTTCCGGCGAGGTTGACCCGCCGGGATGCGAAGCGGAAGTAGGCAAACGTGCCCAGCGACTCGCTCAGCGCCTCACCGGACAGTGGCCCGACGCCTCGCTGCATCAGGTTGGTGCGGGCCTGGTTGGCGACGGCACGAATCAACCGTCGACGGTCCTCCTTCTTCTTTGGGCTGCCGACAAGGACCTTCGGGTGAAGTGCCGACCACCCCCGGCCCTCGACCAGACCGTCTACGAGGGTCGTGACCTCCTGATCGTAGGCCGCTCGCAGCAACTGTCCGAGCGTGGGAAACGAGATCGGCACCGCACCCGACCGCGAAGCGCGGTCGATGACCTGGACGGTGTGGGGCTCGAACATCGCGAGGGTCTCGCGGGCGAGCGGGATCTCGGCGGTGCTGCGAAACTCCCGGACATCTTCTAGGGTGACGCCATCGGGAGGGGATGCTTCGAGGGCGTCGAGCACTGCCCCGGTGAACCGCCGGGCGATGAGCGCGAGCTGGTCCTTGAGGTTGAGGTGCGCCGCAGCAGCGCCGGGCATGTCTTCGAGGATGGTCATCCGTGGCCCCCAAAGAACATGGACATCTGGGCTTGCGTGGCCTCACGGAAGGCAGCCGAGATTCGGCTGTTCTTCTCCTCGGTCGACAAGGTGGTGGTCGGCGTTGTCTTGGGGGCGGGCTTCGGACGGGGCCGTCGGGCTGGCTTGCGAGTCCTCGGTTTCGGAGGTTGGGCCTGCTTTGTTGACTTCGAGCTCGGCTTCTTCAGGGAGGGCTTGGAGTTCGATGGACGAGCTGCACCGGCGGTCGTGCGCGGAGACCGAGACAACCGAATCCCGGTCGGGCATGCCTGCTCCACCACGGTCATCTTGGCTGTCAGGTCCGATGACGGAACGGCTTCGACAAACGAGTCGATGTCGACAAGAATCACCCCATGGACTGCACCGGGCGATGCCGCCAACGTGGCCTTGGGGAGCCCCACATGGTGCAGCGCGCTTCGTACCCAGCTCTTGGCACTCTTTTCGTCGAGGTTGGCATGCCAGAGGTCGAGCTTCTTCGCGGTTGCCCTCCGGAGTGCGGCGACCTCCGAGGACCGTTTGGGTCGTACGGCCTGGTTCCTCGAGACCTGGTTTTCGTGGGTCGTCGTCTTCTTGGGCTTGGCCACCTTTTGGGGTGCTGCCTTCTTCGGTTTTGCAGGACCGGGAAGCTGTGGTGCCGGCCAACGGGCAGGCCCCACCGGTCGACGACGGGGCGGAGGCCGGTAGCCACGAGGGAACCGGCCCGGACGAATCCCCGGAATTGGACGTCGCACCCCTCTCTCGGGGGCATTCGCAGCACTGTTGGACGTGTTGGGGACCGGAGGAATCGGCGGCGGAGGGACCGATGGTCGCCCACCCCCTCGACGTCCCTTCCGCCCCTGGGCACGGTGGTTTTTCGACAGGGCATCGCGCGCCTGCTTGGCCTGCATGTCCTTGATGGTGGACTTGCGGGCCTTGCGGTCCGCACGACGGTTCGTCCGGATGATCTTCCGACGCGCGAGCCAACCCTTGCCGTCGTCTTTGAGCTTCTGGTTGAGCTTCTGACGGTTGTTGCGCTGACGTTGGCGAATCTTGCGACGACGCTTGCTGATCTTGGACATGAGGGCCTCTCAGGCGCTTTGGCGGTGGACGCGGGGAACTGCGCCCGACACGTGGTGCCAACGCCGACCGGCGAAACCGGTCAGCGCGACGACATTTGCGCCGCCGTCTTCAGGGAAGGCTTGGGAGCTTGCGTAGGGATGGCGGTCGCCGTCGGAGAACATGCCGAGACGGGCCGACGGGTCATCGCGCCACCAGGTGTCCGCGATGTTGTAGAGCACGACACAGTGGTACAGCGACGGCTTGCCACGTTGGCCCTTGGTCCGCAGCACCACCCAAGCCGGAATGCTCTCGGGTCGAAGGCGCATGGCCAGATCGAAGCCACCATCTTCGGGTGACAGGGCACGCCAACCCCGAGCAAGGAGCTCGCCGGCTCGTGCAGAAGCCAAACCGTCGCAGTCCTCGTGGCCTTGCTCCAGCATCGCAGGGTAGTCGCACCACACCTCGGGATGCTCCCGCCGGTACCGAACCCCCGATGCATACAAGCCCGGAAGGTCCGGCCGCTCGGTGAGCAGCCAGGCGTTGTGCCGCGCGATGAAGTTGAGCAGCTCGACGAGGCCCGGCTCCGACTTGGTGAGCTTCACCAAGATGGGGATGGGCCGCGCCGACAGCGCGAGCGGCGTGGGCTGGCGCCCGTGCACCATCAGTGGATCCGTCCCGAGGACGCCAGCAGAATCGAGCCCGTGACATCGGGCGCTTCGGTTCCACCCACCTCGAGCGTGGCCCGCACCAGACCGCCCAGCGTCGAGATGGCCTTCATCTCGTTCTGTTCGCCGGCGACGGTCAGCTGGGTCATCTCGGCCACGGTGTGCCAGGTGTCGCCTCCATCGAAGGAGGTCTGCACCGAGGCGTCCACGGTCGGACTGGTGCCGCCGGCCGCGGTGAGCTGGAAGACCGCCAGGAATCCTTGCGAGGACGCCGTGACGTCGTCACCCTGGCTTCCCTTGACCGAGATGGCATCGCCCACCGTGTCCACCGTGACGGCGGTGGACACATCCATGAGCGTCTTGGAGTAGCGAGCGAGCATTGTGTTCTCACAGAAGGCGAAGGCGCCAGACAAGGCGGTAGGCGGCCTCGCAGGTCACCCGGACGCTGGCTGCGCTGCCGAGTGGGATCCACGAAGGAAGGCGGGTTTGCGTGAGGCTCGCGCGAACGTTTCCGTCCGCGTCGAGCAGCTCGATGGTGGCGGCCATGAGCGCTTGGCTTGCAGTGTCGAGTCGGACTTCGGCGGCCCAGGCGGGTACCTCGTGCGATGCGGCTGCGGGATGCGCGAGTGGCTCACGTTGCTCGTAGACCGGGCTCAGGCTTCTGTGTTGGTCGACCACGACCGCACGCATCCTCGCCTCACCCGAGCCATCGAAGTTGGTGGCGTTGACTTGCCACCACGACGCCCACACACACACCATTTCCGCCCGAGAGACCGTCACCTTCGCGGGATCGAGCTGACCGGCGACCGAGCCCCATACAAGCTCCACCTCGACTGGTCGGTCCGAGGCAATGTGGACCGTACGCCAGGCATCACAGTCCGCCTGGCCCCGCAGCACCACCTCGGTGCCCCCGGCCGGGACGCGCTCGGTCTTCGACCGTGCCACTGCAACTGCCATGACTCACCCCACGCGAAGCGGTGCGTGTGTGGGCGACGCTCAGACCGCGCAGCCGGGAGCCACGTTCACGATGCGCTTGCCGTACAGCAGCACCTTGAGGACATCGTCGGCTGCAGCGATGGTGCCGTGCAAGGTCACCTTCTGCCCCGGCGGAACCACGTTGCCCTTCAACCCAAGCTTTTGGTTCGAGCCCGACTTGAAGGCCGAGGCTGGAATCGCAGCGTCGGACGAGTAGGGACCGAGCACGGTGGTGCGACCAATCATCAGCGAGGTGATGGCTGCGTCGGTCGAGCTTCCGTCGAAGGTGGCGTGGCTGAGGTGGAACTCTTCGGTGAAGGTGAGGTCGTCGTGGACCGCGCCAGCGGCACTGCCGGTGGCCGAGATGACCTCGATGACGTCCTTTCCGTACTTCACCGCCGGAACTGGTCCTCCCCCTCCGCCGTTGCCCTGGCTCGCCTGGAGCTGGGCGAGGAAGGCCTGTTGCTGCTGGGCCATCTGCCGGCTGTGGGCGGCCATCCGTCGCCGGGCCTGGACCGCACGCTGCCGGTTGTAGGCACCGCGTTGGAGGCGTCCCACGTTGCGAGGGTAGCGGGGCGGTAGCGCCGGGCCCCGACTTCATCGTCGGGGCTCGCGGGATCGAATCCGATGTCGTCGAAACCCACCTCGTCGTCGAGGTAGGTGCCCTCGATGCCGCCGAGTTCGGGGATGCTCTCGTAGTCCATGGTGTCTCCTTGGACGTGCGCCCGTCCTGGACGCAGGGGGTCGCCCACTCGGGCGAGGGGGAATGGGAAGAAGAAGAGCGCCGGAGCTCAGGCAGCCATGGCCGCGGAGCGGGCCCGACCGCGTTGACGGAAGGCCTCGAGCGCCGGGTCGGCGGGGAGCATCTCGCGCAGACCGGTGGAGCCCCCGGAGCCGGGGGTCACCGCGACCTCGGGAGCCATTCCCACATGGGCGCCGGGCACGCCCGACACGCCGTCGATGACGTACCAACCCTTGTCTTGGCCGAGCTTGCTGGCGTACAGGAAGGTCGATTCGACCGCTTCGGCGGTGGCCAGGCCGGTGGCCACGGCCATCTGGTGGCTACCCGACTTGCCCTTGAGGGTGCGTGTGAGGCCCCACACAGCCGATGCGGCAGCGGTGATACCCCGGGCTGCGCGCACGTATTTTCGCTTCGAGGGACCCACAGCTCCCGACACTGCGCTGGAGAGTGCCGCGGTGGCGACGGTCTCCCCCATCCTCACGAGCTCGGCGCCCGCCTTGCCCGCATTGGCCTTCGCGGTGGCCACAGCCTTCTTGGTGCGTTCGAGCTTCTGCTCGGTGGTGACGAGAGCGGCGTTGAGCTTGCGAACACTGGCAGGCGTGGGTTGCTTGGTCGACTTGCCGTTGGCCGCGTGGGTGATGCGGGAACCTGCGGATGCCATGGATCCTCCGGGTGACGGGGACGCGGCATCGCCGCGGGGTGACACCGGTAGATCCGCTCCGTTGGCCACCCATCCGGCAAAATCGTCTCGGACCGAATCCATGCCCTTCCCGGTCCCACGGCCTTTTCGACGTTTGCCGACGCCGTTGATTCGCCCAGAACCACCGGTCCGAGCCTGGTCCGAAGGAATCTGCCCGTTTGTTCCCCTCGCCGAAAACGCCCGGTCCGTGGGAAGCACGCCCGCCAACCAATCACCCGGACACGATGGACCGGCCGTTTTCGTGGTTTCTTCGGCGAATCTGCCGGATGGGAGTCAATCCAAGCGGATCTATGGACGGAGGTGTCCATGCCCGCACCCACCATCGAAAACTGGGACCGCCTCACCGAATTCGCCACCAGCCGATGGTCGGAGGTGGCCCTGATTCGAGGTTGACACGGAAAGCAGTGGCGGCACCACGGTGTCTCCCGAAGTCCAACACAAGGCCATCGATGCGGTCGCGGACGTGGGCAACAAGTTGCTCGGCGCCTTCATGGCATCGAAGGGGATGGACCCCGCACTGATGCCCTTGCTCAACCTCATCGAGGAAAACCCCCAGCTTCGTGAGCAGCTCCCAAAGCTTGCCGAGGCCACCAAGGACCCGGCCATCAAGGCGGGACTGTTGGAGGCCATCCGAGAGCTGTCTGAAATCGACGTCGCTGCCTGAGTTCCCCTCACCTGGAGTTCCACCATGGCGAACCAGAATCCCGCCCCTCCTGTGGCAGCCCACGCCACCCGTGTGTACGGCCAATACTTCGATGGCTTCCAAACCGAGAAGGACATCCAGCAGGCGATGATCGACCTGCACGGCGCGAACGTCATCGAGAAGTCGTACATGTCGATGCACTTGCAGTACCTGGCCATTGTGCAGGCCGGACGCACGGAGATGGTGCTTTCGGCCGTGTTGGGAGAGCTTCGGGCCCTCCGGCAACAAGTGGGGCCGCTTTCCGGACGTCTCGAAGAGCTGCTGGCCATCGGTGCCGATGCTGCGACTGCGGCGGTGCAGCTTGCGGAGATGGGGCTGGGTGCAGGGGAGATGCCCGAAGGTCTGGGCAACGTTTCACCACCGTTGGAATCCAGCTCCATCGTCCCTCCGGAAGACAGCCAGCCTGTGCCCGCGTTGCCGCCTGGTGTGGAGCCGTTTGGCGGCTTTGAGCCTGATCCGGTTCGGGACTCGGCGTCGGGACTGTCCGAGCTTCCGGTCCGATCTCGACCGATGGTTGCTCCGGTTGCTGAACCTTCCGTCTGATTTCACCTTGGAGCCCGCAGTGTCTGCTTCCACAACCTCTTCTGACAGCATCCTCCTCGACGTCACGGTGCCCCGCCTCAAAGGGATTCCAGGAGCGCTCATTCGTGGTGCTCTCGGCGTGACCGACCTCTCCACGCTCTTTGATGAGGCTCGTGTAGGGTGGCCCATCAGCCAAGCCGGGCGGCCACCTTCTGTTGACCCGGCTTGGGTAGCCTCCGTCCACGGAGGTGCCGGATGGCCGGAAGGAAGATTGCCAACGAAGCCGATGCCCGAGCTTGTCTTGGTGCCGTCGCCAACAGTGGACTCTCGCGTGTGGACTGGGCAAGGGTCCACGGAGTGGACGCGCGGTCGCTCAACGCCTGGCGGATGAACTTGGAACGGCGGGGGCGTTCAGTCGCGTCCAGCCCCCTTCGGCTGGTCGAGCTCGTCCAGCCGAAGGCCACTGTACGGCCAGAGGGTTCGGGCGTACGGGTGCGCACAGGTGGCGTGGTCATCGAGCTGGACCGAGACTTCGACACGGAGGTTCTCGTCGCTGTGCTCGACTTGGTTGCACCATGCTGAGTCCGGCGCCCATCACGCGCATCTTCGTCGGCCTCGACCCGGTCGACATGCGAGGGTCGTTCGACGCCCTGGCGGGGCATGTTCGCCGACTCCATCGGGACCCTCTCGACGGCCATCTCTACCTCTTCGTCAAT
>Ga0213840_1001640_pt1 | contig 16660 bp, 17 predicted proteins | sample SWPATP22_FD_160132 | JGI IMG/M metagenome (GOLD analysis project Ga0213840, IMG submission 160132) | Coastal seawater microbial communities from Marineland, Florida, United States - SWPA TP2 #2 | ecosystem: Environmental > Aquatic > Marine > Coastal | place: USA: Florida | collected 2016-08-14 | reverse complement strand
ACGCCACATCGGACAAGAACTTAAAAATTGGGGTATAGCCAAGTTGGTAAGGCAGCGGGTTTTGATCCCGCCATTCGTAGGTTCGAGTCCTGCTACCCCAGCCAAACCTCTTTTATCAACGCACTGAGGAACCACTTGTGCCAGATATGAAGCTCTTTGCAGGTAATGCCGTACCAGAACTTGCCCAGAAAGTTGCCGATCGCCTCTACACCAAACTTGGAAATGCCAAAGTTGGCCGTTTCAGTGACGGTGAAATTAGCGTAGAAATTCATGAAAACGTCCGTGGCTCGGACGTTTTTATTATCCAGTCTACGTGTGCGCCTACTAACGATAACCTTATGGAACTTATTGTGATGATCGACGCGTTGCGCCGAGCATCAGCAGGTCGTATCACGGCTGTAATTCCTTATTTTGGTTATGCACGTCAAGACCGTCGTGTTCGTTCAGCTAGGGTACCAATTACTGCGAAAGTTGTGGCTGACTTCCTTTCTAACGTAGGTGTTGACCGCGTTCTAACTATCGACCTTCACGCCGAGCAAATTCAAGGGTTCTTCGATGTTCCTGTTGATAACGCATTCGGTACGCCAATTCTGCTTGCAGATATGGAACGACGTGACTTTGTGTCGCCTGTTGTTGTATCGCCAGACATTGGTGGTGTAGTTCGTGCTCGCGCAACAGCAAAACTGCTTAACGATACCGACCTTGCCATTATCGACAAACGCCGTCCTAAGGCGAATGTTGCTCAGGTAATGAACATTATCGGTGACGTTAAAGACAGAGACTGCATTATTGTAGATGACATGATTGATACTGGTGGCACACTAGCAAAAGCAGCCGAAGCGTTAAAAGCACACGGCGCGCGTAAAGTGTATGCTTACGCAACTCACGCCATCTTCTCAGGCAATGCAGTAAATAACCTGAAAGAGTCTGTAATTGACGAGATTGTTGTTACCGATTCAATTCCGCTAAGCAGCGAAATGAAGAAGATGGGCAAAGTTAAGCAACTTACCTTGTCTGAAATGCTTGCAGAAACGATTCGTCGTATCAGCAACGAAGAATCTATTTCTGCCATGTTTGAATACTAAGCATCGAGCTTAAATACAAACACACCTATTTTAAAAGGCGAGCCTAGTGCTCGTCTTTTTTGTTCAGAGACACCAAAGCCCCCTTCTAGTTCACGAATACCATTTTCATAAGCGTTGTATATTTGCATGCCACAGCTTGTTACATATGGGTTAATCACAAGCTTTGCATATAGCAGCTACTCGCGCTAATGTAACAAAAAACGTGCTTTAAAAAGGAATAAGAATGAAGTCTACAGCGCTAACTATTGTTGCATTATTAACTGCCTCATTATCACTCACAGCATGTTCAGGTGAAGAGGAGTCAGGAGAGAATTCAATGGCTGAGAAATCTAGTAACGCAATGCCAGAAAAAGCACCTCAACCGGCAAGCAAAGAGTTACCTACCACGCTTACCGCAAAACCAACCCCAGAGCCTATAGCAAAAGATGTGTCAGTTGACGACGAAGTAACCCTGACAGGCAGCATCATTTTCAAAGAACTTGAAGGTGGTTTTTATGCCTTTATCACTGAAAGTGGCGACAGATTCACGCTTCATAACTTAGATGAGCAGTTTCAACAAAACGGTCTTATCGCAAAAGTTACCGGTGTTCCTAAGCCTAAAATGATGACATTTACGCAGTTTGGAACAGTACTACAAGTTACCAGCGTTGAAATTATAGATAGCAGCAAAGTAACTAATAAGATAGCGATTGAATAAGCACCCTAGAAATCCACATATCAAAGCGCCGCTTAAGGCGCTTTTTTATTGGCTTTAGAATTGTATGTTGCAGTATGTGGTGTTAGAATTCGCCGCCCTTGAAATTCAGGGTAGTGTTTTATTGTGCGTTTTGTTGTTAAAACACGTACATTGCAACACGCTTTAACAGTAGGTTTTGGTCGCAAAAACCTACACCATTAGACTTTATAATTGGAGACAGACAATGTCTGAAGCAATTTTTAACCTAGACGCATCTGTTCGTTCAGACCTAGGGAAAGGTGCGAGCCGCCGCCTACGTCGCGAAGATAAGCTTCCAGGTATCATTTACGGTGGTGAAGAAGCGCCAGTTTCTATCACTCTTGCTCACAACAAAGTATTCCAAGCTTCTGAATTTGAAGCGTTCTACTCTCACGTTCTTACTTTGAACGTTGACGGTAAAGCAACTGAAGTACTTGTAAAAGACATGCAACGCCACCCGTACAAGCCAAAGATCATGCACATTGACTTCCAACGTGTTGTTGCTGGCCAAGACGTACACACTAACGTGCCAATTCACTTCGTAAACGAAGAGAAATCTGCAGCTGTTAAAGCTGGCGGTATTGCTGAGCACCACGTAACTGAAATCGAAGTTACTTGTCTACCTAAGAACCTTCCAGAGTTCATCGAAGTAGACATGGCTGGTGTTGAAATGGGTCAAACGCTACACCTTTCTGACCTAACTCTTCCAGCTGGCGTTGCTTCAGTTGAACTTGCGAAGAACGACGAAGCACACGACCTAGCGGTTGTAACTGTTAAGCCTGCTCCTAAAGCGGCTGAAGCAGAAGAAGACGGCGAAGAAGCAGCTTCTGAGGAATAATCCTCTTGGCTGATATACGCCTTATCGTGGGTCTGGGTAATCCAGGCCCCGAATACGAAAATACCCGACACAATGCCGGTGAATGGTTTCTAAACCAACTTGCCGACACCTATAACGCCCCGCTAAAACCAGAAACCAAATTCTTCGGTAAGACTGCACGTATCACGATTGCAGGCAAAGATATTCGTTTGCTTTACCCTACTACTTTTATGAATAAAAGTGGTCAAGCGGTTGCGGCGCTCGCTAACTTCTACCGAATAGAGCCAGAACAAATATTAGTAGCGTTTGACGAGCTAGATTTACCTCCCGGCGTAGCAAAATACAAAGTGGGCGGCAGCTCAAGTCAAAATGGCGTGCGTGACATTGTGGCAAAAATGGGTAACAACAAGAATTTTTTACGTTTGCGTATAGGCATTGGTCATCCAGGGCACAAAAGCCGAGTTACTGGCCACGTGTTAGGTAAGCCACCAGCAGATGAAAAAGCAGCAATTGAAAGCGCCATTGATGAGGCGGTTCGCTGTACAGAAATTCTGCTTAAAGAAGACTTAAAGCAAGCGCAAAACAGGTTACACTCGCATAAAGCGTAGCCTACATCAGTGATTACTTTTCCAGACAAGGATCCATACCATGGGTTTTAAATGCGGTATTGTTGGCCTACCAAACGTAGGTAAATCAACACTTTTCAATGCATTAACAAAAGCAGGTATTGAAGCGGCGAACTTCCCCTTCTGTACTATCGAGCCAAACACTGGTGTAGTACCTGTACCAGACCTTCGTTTGGACAAGCTAGCTGAGATTGTAAACCCTCAGCGCGTAATACCAACAACAATGGAATTCGTAGACATTGCTGGCTTGGTTGAAGGTGCATCAAAAGGTGAAGGTCTTGGTAACAAGTTCTTAGCAAACATCCGCGAGACAGACGCTATTGGTCACGTAGTTCGCTGCTTTGACGATGAAAACATTGTTCACGTTGCCGGTCGCGTTAGCCCGAAAGATGACATTGACGTTATCAACACTGAGCTTGCACTAGCTGACCTTGAAACAACAGAAAAAGCGCTTCACCGTGTAGCAAAACGTGCTAAAGGTGGTGACGCAGATGCCAAGTACGAAATGAAAGTACTTGAAAAAATTAAGCCTCACCTTGATGAAGGCTTATTGCTTCGTTCTCTAGAGCTTTCAAAAGAAGAGCTTGCTGCCATTAGCTACATGAACATGCTTACGCTTAAGCCTACCATGTACGTAGCAAACGTTAACGAAGACGGTTTTGAAAATAACCCTTATCTTGATCAAGTGCGCGAGATTGCTGCTGGCGAAAACGCAACGGTAGTTGCAGTATGTGCCGCTATTGAAGCTGACATTGCCGAGCTTGAAGATGACGAGCGTGAAGAATTCATGCAGGACATGGGCTTAGAAGAGCCAGGTCTTAACCGCGTTATCCGCGCTGGCTACAGCCTACTTACACTGCAAACTTACTTCACCGCTGGTGTTAAAGAAGTACGTGCGTGGACGTTCCCTGAAGGTTCAACTGCGCCTCAGGCAGCAGGTAAAATTCACACCGACTTCGAAAAAGGCTTTATTCGCGCCGAAATCGTAAGCTACGACCACTACGTTGAGTTTAACGGTGAACAAGGTGCTAAAGATGCAGGTAAATGGCGTCTAGAAGGTAAAGACTACATCGTTAAAGACGGTGACGTTATTCACTTCCGCTTCAACGTTTAGCACACCTTTGTTAGTTGCCAAGATGGCTTTATTACAGCCGTCTTGGCCTCTCACCGCCAACTGATAACATCACTCAATAAACCTCTTGAATTCCCCCCGTCCCCACTGTTACATAAAGAAATTCAACTTCATTTAGTTATTGCATCAAGCCATTTTTATTTTGCCCAAAAATCTAACTTCCTTTTAGTTATTTATTGCCTGAATACTTTTCCCAAAGAGATAGCTGGTCTGTGTAGTTAACTATGGTGGTTTACCCCTATAGAGCCAATACACCTTTTTGTTGATTCTGTCTGTGTAAAAAGCGAGCGCATTTTAATTACACACTGTGTAGATAAAACCGTTCGCACTCACGTTTGAAGGAATTAATAATGAAAAAAAGAAGCCTTGTTTGTGCTGCTGTTGCGGCTGCACTGCCACTATTAGTGGGTGCAACCCAGCATATCCATGCCCCTCTTGATACATCAGACCACAGAATTGGAAACATTTCACTGGTTGACAATTACAGTAAATCTGCAGCGAATGTTGCAATGCAAAACTCTCTTAGTGAACTTACCAGCGCGTTCTCTAACGCCACAGTACGCACAACTAACGGGAATTTAGACACCGCATTTGGTCTTGCCATCGACGTTGCGGGTTCATCACCAGAGATGATGGGACTAGATTTTATAAGTCAGTACGCATCACTCCTAGGTGGTCTTACAGCCAACGACTTTGTCTTTAATCCATTTCGTAGCAAACAGGCGCTAGGCGGAAATTTAGTACGCTTCGATCAAGTGATAAACGGCGTAAAAATTAAAGATCGCGGATTGGGTTTACTTATCGATGATGCCCAAGTTGTACGTGCAGTATTCGTTGACACCGTCAGCGATGCTGAGTTGTCTAACAACGTTAGCTTGTCTGCGCAAAATGCAGTAAGTGTTGCTGAAAACGATATTGCGAAACATGCCAAAGTACTCCCCACAGAAGCACTTGAAGTGCTAACACCCGCATTTACGCAAATCGAAAAAGCACTTGGTGTTTTCTCAAAACCAATTCCCCAAAAAATTGTCGTGCAAGACAATGATCAGTTAAAGCTTGCATGGCGCTTTTTCTTTTATTCAACAAACCCATTTGGCGTATTTGAATACACTGTAGATGCGCAAACGGGTGATATTTTAGCGCGCACAGACCGCGTGAAAACCATTCTTCCAGTAAACCCAGTAACCGATACAGGTATTGTTCAACCTACTGCAGACTATTTTCCGACGTTTCCGCCCATTACTGCATCTATGCAGGGCGATTGTCTTATCGAAGATGAGAACGGTGGCTTCACTGGCAAACCTAAAGGAATGGAGCGAATTAACCTTCGCAAGTTCAACGACTCCAATTTTGTCACGGGTGTTGAAGGGCTTCTAACAGGTAAGCATGCATTAATTGAAAGTGCGTTATTAACTAAAGGGCCATTTGCGCAAGCAGCAGCGGGTACCTACCATTTCAGTGAAGATGCTGCGATTGAAGCACGTCCGAAAGAAAATGATCACGTAACGCCATCACCTGCTCATCACATCGACGGTATTAGCCAATTTATCTACATTACAACGCTATTAGAATACCTAGATTACATGCATAAAGATGGCGACAGTGTTCATAGTCGCGGCGTGGGTGAAGGTTCTTTCCCAAATAGCTACCCTAACGAAGCTGTTCCACTTGTTGGTGTGGTTCATATACCAAACGTATTAGATGCTCCAGATAACCCAGCTGATCCAGAGTTTTTGGCTAAGTTGTTGGGTCTTGATAATGCCTTTGCTGTGCCACTATCTCAAGAAATTGCGGGTGAAGAAGTGGTCGTTAACCCAACAGCATACGGACATGGTTACCTATTCAACAACTTAGCAATGGACTTCTCGGTACCTATTCACGAAGGCACGCATGCGACGATCACACCAATTGCAGGATTCGAAGGTGAACCGGAAGGTGGCGCACTTAATGAAGGGCAAGCAGATTTATGGGCATATACGATTGGTGAAACACCTGATTTAGGTACCTATCCTGTAAACTCGTGTGACCTTAGAAAAGTATTAAGAGAACGTGGGACAGATCCAGACTCATTTGAGTTTATCCGCTCTGCACAAAGCCAAATTCGCTATTCACAGTTAGGTACTCGTGACAACGCTTTCCAAGTTCACCGTGACGGCGAGATCTATGCTGGTGCCATGTGGGACTTACGTGAATTCATGGTTGCCATGCTACCTGACAATCAGTTTAAGCGTCCTAATAAAGTTACCGGTGATCCGACCGACCCAGCCAGTCTGGGTAAAGAGACCTGGGAACGCATATTTTTAGGTTCAATGTATGTGCTAGGAATTACCGCACCTGATACATTTGTTAAAGCGCGCGACGCGGTCATGATAGCAGACGCGGCACTTTACCCAACGGACCCACTTGATCTTACAGCGCCGGGTAAACACCATGCACTTATTGAGCGTGTTTTTGCTGCGCGTGAATTAGGGGTTAACGCAAAAGCACCATCAGGCGGTCGTCAGACGATTTCAACAGCGGTAAGTAATTTCACTGCTAATCAGGAACAACCAGCAACGCCTTCAACCGTAGATGCGTTCATTGTCTCTGAAAAAGCAATCGAAATAACGTGGGATGCCGTGCCTGGTGCACTGGGATACCAAGTGCTTAAGCGCAGAAAAGGCAGTAGTGCACGCCTTTTCACTGGCGTGCCTAACCGTGAGTACTTTGATGGTGACGTTACTTTCGACGGCTTTACGCACGTTGATTTTGTAATCGGTGGCACTTCGTATTTAGACAAAGGTCAAGGCTTCGGTCGTGGAGCAGGACAAGGCATTGATTCTTTTGACTACGAGTATGTAGTGCGAAGCATTGCGCAGAACGACACAAAACAAGTAGGGTTCTCTGCAATGTCTGGCATTGCATCAACGGGGTTGAATGCGTTAGACGTTAGCGACAGAGTTGACTACAAAATTGGTAACGTAAGCTTTAACAACAACGTATTCGCTGTTGATCTTGCACTAGTGAACAAAAGCGATGAGCGTATCTACGGCCCTATCGATTTTGACATCACTCACATTAGTAACAAAAATATTACCGTAACAAACGCTGACAACGACGGTTCGGGGCAACAGGGTGACATCGCGCGTTTTCGTTTTGATCAATCACTCGATGCAGACCGCCTTTCAAAATTACGTCACCTTAAATTTAATAACCCCGAAGGTAAGCTATTTACGTTCGAAGCAAGGGTTAGTGGTTTTGAAGCAGGTGCCTCTTCTCGAGGAATTGGCGAAACCGCAACAAATGACGTTTCTCCACCGAAAGAACAGTCGGTGGTTTACCACAACGTAGAGGAACATACTGGTATCATCCTAATTGGTGCTGCAGACGAGTCACTCGTCAATGGCGTAGATTACGTTGATATTCCATTCGTTGCATTACCAAGCGCAACAAGTGTTATCGCAACGTTGAGTGCTGACGTAGAGGTAGTTGCGGTACCAGATCTCGACTTTGAATTACTCGATGAAGACGGGAATATAATGGCAACGTCCGGAAATCTTGGCTCTAATGAGCAAGTTGGCGGCGGTGTGGTACCGGGTAAAACATATCGTGCGCGTGTTAACGGCTGGGCGAATGGACCAACATCATATCGTGTTGTTATCGACCAACTGGTAAGCGATATCAATGATTCGAATGTAGATGAGAATGGACAATCAACAGTAGGAACCGTTCGTTTCGAGTTTAATCCACTCACACAAAAATTAACGTCTTTACCATTGTAACGATGTTTGATAAACGTCCTCTGCACAATGTGTAGAGGGCGAATCCCTCGATTTACACTCTGCAAAAAACAAATTTCGTTTCAGCTTGATAAGATATCATGAAAGATGTTGATATAGCGTTTTAAACTTCTTCTCATGATTTACTTATGAACCGAACTTTTACTTGCTCGCCATCACACAGCTTCGCACAAACATACCTGAAAAACGTTAGGTGTTTAAATAGAGCCGTTAGCGTAATTATTGCTTCCTTGCTGCTCTTCATTTGTAGGGTGACGTACGTACATGCTGATAATAACCTAAGTGAAGTTTATGAAAAGCCAATTAATAACAATAATGCGCCGTGGTTTGAGGTAGCAAAAAGGAATACCTTAACCTTCGAAACTTCTTATGGTGATGTAGTTATAGCGCTTCACCCCACCCTTGCGCCTACCCATGTTGCTAGGTTCAAGCAGCTCATTAATGCCGGTTTCTACGATAATCAAAGTTTTTACAGGGTAATAGATGGGTTTGTAGCTCAAGCAGGCAGCAATGACGGCCATGATAAAAGTAAATTCGATGCACAGCTACTTTCACCACTAAACGCTGAGTTTACGCAACCTCTTTCAAGTAATGCTCAAGTTATTGAAGACAACGACATGTTTGCTCCTAAAACAGGTTTTGTTGATGGCTTTCCAGTGGGCATAGATGAACAGAAAAAAGAAATGTGGGGTTTACACTGTCCAGGCGTAGTAGCTTTTGCTAGAAATAGTGAGAAAGATACGGCAAGTACTGAGTTTTACATTGTGATAGGGCAGGCACCGCGCCATCTAGACAGAAACATGTCGGTGGTTGGTAGGGTTTTAGAAGGCATGCAAATACTGCAAAAACTTCCTCGAGGAGATTTATCTCAAGGTGGCGTGCTTAAAAATATAACCGATAACAGCAAAATTAAACGTGCTTATGTACACAATGAAAACAATACGCCGTATTTTATTCAAACTGCCCACCATGAAGAATTTAAAAAACGTATTCAAACGGGCAAACACTTAGATAACCCATTTTTTCATGACAATAGTTATGGTCCAAGACCCATAGACGTGTGTTATTACCAAACAAAATCAAGTACTTCACCATGGTAGCTTAACAACATAATTCACCTCAAGTTGTTCAATTTCACTGCTTTTTGTGCGTTATTCATACCCTAACGAACACATAATGAGCATTTAAAAAAAGTTAGCAAAAAAGGGGTTGACGGTTGCCAGTCATATACGCATAATACGCGCCACTTCCTGAGAGGGAAGAGAAACAAAGAGGCTACGTAGCTCAGTTGGTTAGAGCACATCACTCATAATGATGGGGTCGCAAGTTCGAATCTCGCCGTAGCCACCAATTCTCTGTTATCTCTTAGGAAAGTCTAGCTGCGCGGAAGTGGTGGAATTGGTAGACACGCTGGATTTAGGTTCCAGTGCTTCACGGCGTGAGAGTTCAAGTCTCTCCTTCCGCACCACAACTGGGGTATAGCCAAGTTGGTAAGGCAGCGGGTTTTGATCCCGCCATTCATAGGTTCGAGTCCTGTTACCCCAGCCATTCTTTTTGAATGACTATTTATAGCTAGCGTCTACGCGGAAGTGGTGGAATTGGTAGACACGCTGGATTTAGGTTCCAGTGCTTCACGGCGTGAGAGTTCAAGTCTCTCCTTCCGCACCAATTGGGGTATAGCCAAGTTGGTAAGGCAGCGGGTTTTGATCCCGCCATTCATAGGTTCGAGTCCTGTTACCCCAGCCATATTCTTGAAGAACCGCTCAAACGAGCGGTTTTTTATTGAATTAAAAGTTAAAGGCTACGTAGCTCAGTTGGTTAGAGCACATCACTCATAATGATGGGGTCGCAAGTTCGAATCTCGCCGTAGCCACCAACTTTTATATTTCCTTCATTGGAAAGTCTACATACGCGGAAGTGGTGGAATTGGTAGACACGCTGGATTTAGGTTCCAGTGCTTCACGGCGTGAGAGTTCAAGTCTCTCCTTCCGCACCAAATTGGGGTATAGCCAAGTTGGTAAGGCAGCGGGTTTTGATCCCGCCATTCATAGGTTCGAGTCCTGTTACCCCAGCCATATTCTGAAAAGCCGCTCTTTTGAGCGGTTTTTTGCTTTTTGCTATATCCAAGAGCAAATCTTCATAGAAGGCGCGCTTTTTTCTTCCCCCTTTTCGCCACGCGTCATGCTAGTATTATCGTTTTACTACATTAGAGCTTTACCGAACTTTTCTGACATTGCACTTTAGTCACCTTATTCAGCTAGGCTAATTAAGTGCATTGCTCGCTTTTCTCTGTCAGCAGTTAGGCTCTAAAAAATAACAATAACAAAGGAAATTGCGTGATTAACGATCTCGTTTCTATTGTAAATAATGTGTTGTGGGGCGACGGCCGAGTCCTTATCGTTATGCTAGTGGCCTGTGGTGTGTGGTTTACTGTAAAACTTGGTGGCGTGCAGCTTCGTCATTTCGGCCACATGTTTTCGTTGCTAAAAGGCAGTAACACCTCAACAAAAGACGGCATCAGTTCGTTTCAAGCCCTTTGCACAAGCTTATCGGCACGCGTGGGTACGGGTAACTTAGCCGGTGTAGCCGTGGCTATCTCGTTAGGCGGTTCAGGCGCTATTTTCTGGATGTGGATGATTGCGCTTTTAGGTATGGCCACCGGCTTTGCTGAAAGTGTTTTAGGTCAGCTTTATAAAGTACGCGATGAAAACGGTGAGTTTCGCGGCGGCCCAGCTTACTACATAAAACAAGGCTTAAATAAAACCTGGCTTGCTGTAGCCTTTTCGCTGTGCCTTTTCTTTGGCTATGGTTTTGTATTTAGTGCTGTACAGGCAAACACCATTACCGATGCGTTAAACAACGCTTATACCTTTCCAAAAGAAGTCGTTGGCTTGGGAATTATCGCCCTTGCCGCATTAATTGTTGTTGGCGGCTTACGTGGAATTGCGCGCTTCGCCGAATACGTAGTGCCTTTTATGGGTATTGGCTATGTATTGGTAGCGCTAGGCATCACCATTATCAACATTTCAGAACTTCCCGCCATGCTATTGGATATTGTGAAATCGGCATTTGGCTTACAGGAAGCTGGGGCTGGCGCGTTAGGTGCAGCTATAAAAAATGGTATTCAGCGTGGCCTTTACTCAAATGAAGCCGGTAGCGGCTCTGTACCCCACGCAGCAGCGAGTGCAGCTCCAAACCCCAATCACCCCGTTTCGCAAGGCTATATTCAAATGCTGGGCGTGTTTCTTGACACCATGATTTTGTGTACCGCTACTGCATTCATTATTCTGCTGGCAGGCGGCTCTAGCTCGGAGCAAATGGAAGGTATACGCCTTACGCAAGATGCCATGAGCAGTCACTTAGGTGAAGGCGGTACCGACTTTGTTGCCGCGGCAATTAGCTTATTTGCGTTTACGTCGGTAGTGGCAAACTATGCCTACGGCGAAAGTAACCTGCATATGTTCAAACTTGATAACCGTGTAGGCCGTGCTGTGTACACCATCGGTTATTTGGGCATGATTTATTGGGGTGCACAAGCCAAGCTGCCTCAAGTATGGGCAATGGCCGATATGGCACTTGGGTTAATGACCGTTATTAATATTATTGCCATTATGTGGATGACACCTACTATTGTAGCTATCAGCAAAGACTACTTTAAAAAGAAAGACAGCGGCGCGAAGGTAGAATACAAAGCTGGCGATTGCGAAATACAGGGTAAGTCTGAAGACGGCGTGTGGGATTAACGCTTCACATGCAAATAGCATAAATGCAAAAGGAGGCCGTTCGGCCTCCTTTTTTGGTTTGACGTTTTACAGCGCCACAGGCAAATGCCCTGTTTTCACCCAAATCACGGTCTCGTCATCAACATAGGGGTGGTGCTGACTCATATGAGGGCTTCGAAGCCATGTACCTTTGGGGTAACTACCATGCTCGTCTTTAAAGGTTCCTGAAAGAACAAATATTTCTTCACCGCCAAAATGTTTATGCGGCTTGAAAACCTCGCCAACAGGCCACTTTACTAAAGCAACGTGTTCATGCTCAAAGTTATGCAGCGGCATTACTTTAAGGCCGCCCTGCCCTTGAAGCCATGGCGAGGTATTGGTATTTACCCTTACCTCATGCAGGTCTCTTTTATCAAACTGGTTAAGCTTAACTAAAATAACGCAGCCTTCTTTGCTAAACGGGCTATGCTTGCTTCCCGGCGGATTACGAAGATAAGTACCAGCAGGGTAATCACCATGCTCGTCGGAAAATACGCCTTCAAGTACCAATATTTCTTCGCCTAATGGGTGACTATGTTCCTTGAAACTTGCGCCCGCTTCATACTTCACCACACTGGTAGTATGCCCCGACTCTTTCGCCTCTCGTTCAAGCGGTTTACGCCACACGGTGCTAGAGGGCGAAGGCTGCCACTGCTCGTCTTCAGTACCAATAGCCAAGCGTTCATCAAAATTCATATTCAACATATACAACCTGCTTTACATTATTATCGCTTTCTTACACTGCACTCGAATCGTGCTGCACTACTGGTTCGTGCTGCGCTGGAACATTCATTACCTAGGTCTAAGCAATTCAAAGAAATTATCTTCACTGATACCAAAGTAATCGCCTGGGCCTCCACCACGCATAACGGGGTTGCCCTTTAATGTGTTGTATACACCATCTTCAATAAGCGATTTGTCGATATGCACGCCCACGACTTCGCCCATTATAAACCAGCTGTTTACGGCCTCACCCGCGGCCCCTTTAAGCTGCACAATATCGGTAACTTGGCACTCCATACTGACTAAGCTAGCTTTAACTCGTGGTGTATCGACAACGTTACCAGGCGCCCATTCAAGACCCGCAGCTTCAAACTCGCTTTCCCCGCGCGATAACGGCTTGCTGGTTTCATTCATGGCCTCAACCAAGTGTTTCGACACTAAATTCCAACAAAATTCACCTGTATCACTCGCGTTCTTTAGTGAGTCTTTATCGCCTACGCTTGAAAAGCCAATTATGGGCGGCGTGTAATTTAGCGCATTAAAGAAGCTATAAGGCGCTAAATTTAACGCGCCCTCTTTAGAGCGTGTAGATATCCAGCCTATGGGGCGCGGCGCAATAATGGCGTTGAACGGGTCGTGCGCCAAACCGTGCCCATGCTGGGGTTCATAAAAATGGTAACTAGCCAATAGATATCCTTACTTAAATGTGTTCCTACACAGCGCGTGTTTTGAGAACCAAAAATGCTGTCGGCGCTCATCAATGTCTATTTGCACTAAGAGCGCAAACGCAGTACAACAAAAAACTTTATTTGAATAATTAAGAGTGTATAACACTTCCGTAAGTGTTACGTAGCCTGATACCATTTCGATTAATCACCATAGGGAGATGAGTTGTTGAAAGCATTGATATTAACCGGGCAAAATCAATACAGCGTTGTAAGCTATTTTTTAAACGGCATAGCTGACGATTTGAAACTGCTTGGATACGATGTCGATTTCTTAAATGTTGAAAACCAAACCAACATAGATAAGGGCCTTCCACACATTTGTGCGCTAGAGCAGTATGCATTTATTATTAGCTTTAACGGTGTAGGTTTAGGCAAGCTTTCAGACACTCACGACACCCTAGCCTATGCGAAAACGAACCCACTTTATGTATTTTGTGTAGATAACCCGCTGCACTTAATTCTGCGCTTTTTCGGTCATCCGGTTACTATATTATGTGTTGCACAAGAGCATGTGGAATTCATGCGAGCCTGCGGCATAAAAGCACATTATTTCCCCCACGCCATCTCGCACAACGACCCTGCTTTCAGCAGTAATGAAGATGCCAGTAGCGAAAAACAGCACTGCCTTAAAAAGCCAAAGAGCATCTTGTTTCCGGTTTCTTTTAACGACAAACAGGCAGCATTTAACGAACTAGCCCCCGTATGGAAGAGTTTAGGCACCGCTGTAGATGCATGCGCTAATGTAACTGATTTCTTGCAGCGTATTGGCGTATTACCTACAGCTACCTCACCCGCACGCACCACGCTTAACGAGAGTATTTTACGAATATCAGCCGTGGTAGACCGTTATTTACGCGCTAAAGAACGAGAAGCTTGTTTGTTAGATTTTGCAAAGCGTGGAATTAAACTAACCATAGTGGGCAATAACGTAGAACGCTACCGTAACGTGTGCGACTTTCATGAGTATGAACAAAGTGTGTCGTTTGATGCGCTTCGCGATAAATTCAAACAGTATGAATTTGTGCTACATCAATCACCAGGTTTTGAACGCGGCCTACATGAAAGAGTAATACATGCCATTGCAGCAGGTACCGGTGTAATAACGTGGAATGCGCCTTTTGCACTATCTGCTTTTAACAATGCTGGCGCTTTTGCGTATAGTGCGCCGCTACCGAATGCTACAGACGCTCTTTACACCAATGCATTGGAAGTTGGGAAAAAACAGCTTATGACTAATCACACATGGAAAGCACAGTTAGCGTATGTATTGAAAGCGCAGAATACCGCTGGCTAGTTAAAGAGATTCAAATTTCATAAAAACGTCATTGATGTGTAACGTGGCTGACTTGAATTCAGGTGACATTACTACAGTGTTTAGTGTTTAAGACTGGAAATATGAACAACTCTACATCTACGTCACACCTTACCTGCGTAATAGAAGCTATTGCCCTAGCCAAACATAGTAACCATTCTTCAAGCGAAGAATTAAAAGCACAGCTGCTTGCAAAAGGCTATGACGATAGCGCAACTACACACGCTGTTAACGCACTTAGCGCACAACGTCCATTAGCAATATAACCTGCTTGCTTCATTAGAAGCTTTCGAGGTCCCCATGATATCTGCATTAGTAATGTATACCGTTGCCAGTATTGTTGTATTCGGTATAACAGAATACGTTTACTTACTTCAATTAAAACAGCGCGGACACTAAGCCTCCGCGCTGTTGTACATTTCAGCTATTTTTAAGTAACTAGTTATTTTGTTACTTAGGTGACCAGTCGAACTTTTTGAATGGTTCATCTACTGGTGTTTCTGCTAGGTGATTAGTGTAATTACTCATTACTTTTTGCGCCAATATAAGCACAATTTCTAGCAACTGTTGCTGCTTGTAACCCGCTTCAAAGAAAGCATTAAGTTGTGCGCCTTCAACATGGCCGCGACCACGCGTCATGGCTAACACGGTTTGCTTCAGCGTATTAAGTTTGCCGTCTGATAACGTTTCATCATTTCGCAACTCTTCGATTAGGTCGTCGCGTACTGACATGCTTTTAGCAATTCCCGTATGCGCTGGAACACAGTAATGACAAGCATGCTCAACATTAATGGTTTGCCACACAACGGTAAGCTCTTCAGCGTTAAACGACGTTTCTTGCGCGAGTTTGTGCAGTACTTGGTAACCGTCTAATAGCGTTGGTGCTTCTGCCATCACTGCATGAAGGTTCGGGATCATACCAAACGCGCTCTGCGATTTTTCTAGTAAAGGCTTTGCTGCTTCTGGGGCCGAGTCTTTTGTGTGTATTGTAAAATCTGTCATGTCACTCTCCTATCGATGTGAACTAATGAGTTAGTGCCTTCGGTATTACATGCACTAACCAATGTAACTACTAAGCTGTCACTGGTTTTAATAATAGGTTTACTTGAACGATCGTTCAAGAGATAATTGAACAGTCGTTCAAAACTTTCGCGCATAAGGTATATCCGTATGAAATACAATCAAGATGAAGTTATTGAAAAAGCAACAATTCTGTTTTGGCAGCGTGGCTTTCAAGGTGCGGGTATGCGTGATATTCAACAAGCGTTAGATATGCGCCCGGGCAGTATTTACGCGCGCTTTCAAAGCAAAGAAGGCTTATTTAAGCTGGTGATAGACAAATATGCCGAGAACAGCGAGCTGCGATTAAACCAAGTTGCGACGGCCAGTTCGCCTGTAGCTGCACTACGCGATTTTTTTGCAGAAGCGCTTTTACACCCTAACAACCTGCGTTTTATGCGCCAATGCTTGTTGATTAAGTCGGTAAATGAACTAGACACAATTGGCGATATTGCAAAAAAAGCAGTAGTTGAAGGTATGCAAACGCTTCAAAACTGCTTTAAAAATATTGTGGTTAGCGCCGTTGAAAAAGGCGAACTGCCCAACAATACGCCAGTAGAACTAGCAGCTAACTGGCTACAAAATCAATTTGTTGGCTTGCGAGCGTTTGCCCTTATGCAAGACGATCAAACCCAAATTTACATCATGATCGATAAAGTGATTAGCGACTTAAAACAGCCATGACCTAGCGCCTTACACTAGGCAGCTTGTATTCATAAAACAGATAAGTGGTTGTAATGCTTGGTGCACTGGTAGGTAAGTAAACCACTTAAACTAAATAAAAGTCGCCCGTTACTAAAGCAACTAATACGGCAGTGCCAAAACTTCCATAACCTGCGGCTCTGCAAAATCTTGCAGCTTTATAATAGGTTAATTCGTTGTCGCGTTTGTCGTAGTGGTCAGCAATTTCTACAATTAAGACT
>Ga0213840_1001639_pt1 | contig 16670 bp, 19 predicted proteins | sample SWPATP22_FD_160132 | JGI IMG/M metagenome (GOLD analysis project Ga0213840, IMG submission 160132) | Coastal seawater microbial communities from Marineland, Florida, United States - SWPA TP2 #2 | ecosystem: Environmental > Aquatic > Marine > Coastal | place: USA: Florida | collected 2016-08-14 | reverse complement strand
CTACAAGTGTACCGTCGCGGTCGATAAATAAAATGGCTTGCTGACTCATGCCGCGTCCTCATTATTTTTAAATTCGTTAATTAGCTTCATTAAACGCTGGTTTTGCTCTTCAGTGCCGATGCTTACCCGTAAACAGTTTTGTAAGTTAAGCTGTTTTGATTGATCGCGAATAAGCATGCCCTGACTTACCAGGTATTGCATTAAAGCAGGGGCTTTTTCATAGCGGAACAAAATAAAGTTTGCTCTTCTATCACCAACCAGTTCAATACCGTCTAAGGCTTCAAGTGCTTCTGCTAGGGCGCCTTTTTCACGATTTATCGTTGCGACTTGAAGTTCCAGTAAAGCAAGTGATTCCTTTGAAAGTGCTTGGGCTGCAATTTGTGCCACTGGCTCTGGAATAGGGTAGGGTGCAATTACTTTTAAAAGCGCTTGAATAACCGGTGCTTGGGCAAGGGTAAAGCCGCAGCGAAGGCCCGCTAATGCAAATGCCTTAGACAGCGTGCGAAGCACCACTAAATTAGGGTAATTGTTTATCTCATTTGCCCACGTATTATCTGCATCAAACTCAATGTACGCTTCATCAACAACTACCAATGCTTTATCGGAAAAGTGATTAAGCACGGCTTTAATGTCTTTTCGAGCAACCGGTGTCCCGGTTGGATTATTGGGCGCGCAGATAAAAATAACGTTAACGTCTTCTTCGGCGCATACCGCATTTACATTCAGGCTAAAGTCGTCGTTAAGCGGTACTTTTTTAATGCCGACATCGCAGGTTTCAGCACTAATTGCATACATACCATAGGTTGGCGGGCAGATAAGAATGTTATCTTTACCCGGTGTACAAAAGGTGCGAATAAGCAGTTCAATGCCTTCATCGGCGCCTCGGGTAACGATTAGCTGTGACTTATCAAGGCCTGCATAATCGGCGTAACCGTTCACTACCGCTTCAGGCTGACAAGATGGATAGCGGTTAAAGTTACTGCTATCTACATGGTATTCATTAGCATAAGGTGACTCATTAGCATTAAGCCAGTCTTGGCCACCTGAAAATAAACGGCGTGCAGACTCATAAGGCTTAAGCGGAACCAAGTTATCATTAATTAAGTTATCTATTAGTGTCGACATTAGGCGTCTCCTTGCTTAAGCGCCTGCATTCTAAGTACAACAGCTTGCTCGTGCGCGTCTAATCCTTCTGCGGCCGCCAGAGCCATAATGGCAGGGCCCAGATTACGCATACCCTCTTTACTAAGCTCTTGTATCGTATAGCGACGCATAAAGTCTAAAAGACCAAGGCTTGAGTAGTTTTTCGAATAGCCGTAAGTAGGAAGCACATGGTTTGTACCTGATGCGTAGTCACCAGCAGACTCGGGTGACCATGGGCCTAGAAAAATAGAGCCTGCGTATTTAATTTTTGGCAAATAATCACGGGCGTTTTCGATTTGCACAATTAAGTGCTCAGCAGCATAGGCGTTGCTTGCTTCTATAGCTTGCTCAATTGAGTCGGCCAAAATGTAGCGAGCATTTTCCATGGCAGGGCGTGCAATTTCAGCGCGAGAGAGCGTTGCTAATTGACGTTCGACTGCCGCCTTCGCTTCGTCAATAAGAGAGGCGCTGTTCGACACTAAAATAGCTTGCGAGTCGGGGCCGTGTTCGGCTTGAGATAATAAATCTGCTGCCACAAATTCGGGATTTGCGAGCTCATCAGCAAGTACTAGAACCTCAGATGGGCCCGCTGGCATGTCAATTGCGGCACCGTCAGCACGCTGGCTAACTTGCTGTTTAGCTTCTGTCACAAAGCTATTACCTGGGCCAAAAATCTTATCAACCTGAGGGATGCTTTCTGTACCAAGGGCCATAGCGGCAACAGCCTGCGCGCCGCCACACAAAAATATTTTGTCGATGCCGCACTTTCTTGCCGCATAAGCAATTTCAGGCGCTATAAGCTGTTCTTTGTTTGGTGGAGTGCAAAGCAGTTTATATTCACAACCTGCTACCATTGCTGGTACACCCAACATTAACACGGTTGAGGGAAGAGGTGCGCTGCCGCCTGGAATATAGAGCCCCACAGCATCAAGCGCCGTGAAGCGCAGCTCACACTTTACTCCCGGTGTAGTGGTTAGTGCGATATCACTTGGCATCTGCGCTTCGTGAAACGTCTTGATGTTGTTAAACGCGGTATCAATAGCACTCGCTACCTCTGGCGTTACCTTTGCAGCAAGAGCATCAATGTTGTCTTGTGAAAGTACAAGGCTAGATAGCTCTGGGCAGTCAAATTTACGTGTGTAATCAAGTACTGCCGCATCACCCTCTGCTTCAACGCGGGCGATGATTTCGCCCACGGTTTGCTTTAACTGTTGGCTATTGGCCATAGCCGGGCGCGCTAGCGCTTGTTTCTTCTCATTTGCCGAAAGAGATGACCAAGTAATCATATTTGCCTGCCTTTAGCCCATCATTTTTTCGATTGGCATTACAAGAATAGAACTACAACCAAGGGATTTAAGCTTTTCCATGGTTTCCCAGAATAAGGTTTCTGTTGAAACAACATGGATAGCAACTTGTTCTTCATTACCAGCAAGCGGAAGTACGGTTGGGTTTTCAGCGCCTGGAAGAAGGCTTTTAACTTGCTCCAAGTAGGCTTTTGGTGCGTGTAGCATGATGTACTTACTTTCTTTTGCCAGCAATACACCGTCAACACGCGGCATCAGGCGATTAACCAGCGCTTCTTTTTCGTCGTTTAGCTCACCATCTGCACGTTTAATAAGTACTGCTTTACTGCGGAAGATAACATCTTTTTCTACAAGGCCATTAGCTTCAAGCGTAGCGCCTGTTGATACCAAGTCACAGATAGCATCAGCTACACCAGCGCGCGGTGCAACTTCCACTGAACCCTGAAGCATAACAGCTTTTGCGTTAATGCCTTGGTCTTTGAAATAGCGCTCTAGCAGGTAAGGGTAGGTGGTAGCCACTTTCTTACCTTCTAGCGACTGTATACCTTCGTACTTCATTTCGTTCGGTACTGCAATTGATAAGCGGCAGCCGCCGTAGTCAAGACGTCTCAGTACTTCATACTCAAATGGCTTGCCTGCAGCTTTGCGTTCAAGCATTTTTTCTTCAAGCTCGTTTTCGCCAATAAATCCAAGGTCAACAACACCGTCCATTACTAGCCCTGGGATGTCGTCATCGCGCACGCGAAGTAAATCGATAGGCTGGTTCGTTGAATGCGCAATCAGCAGACGATCACGAATGTTTAACTTGATGCCAATCGCCTTCAACAGGGCGATGCTGTCATCGCTTAAACGACCTGATTTCTGTACGGCAATTCGAAGTCTTTTGCTGTTACTCATTGAAACGTTCCTTACACGTTGTATTTTAACTTTTGATTGCGCCTAAAACGAAAAACCCCCGGAAGTTTCCTTCCGAGGGTCGAGAATTTGTCTATCTGCGCCATTGGAAGGATTCATAGACCTTCCAGCACGAACCTGAAAGGTTATGCTTTATGATGGTGGTGATGTTTCGCTGCGCAGTTGATCATTTGATAAATGTTAATCCTAATTTCGAACGGCTGAAACATTAGCGTTTTGAGTTTTGTTTTGCAAGGCACAACTGAACTCTTTTTCGTCAATATGTCTAAATAAAAGTATATATAGTAAAACTTTTCGATATGAAAAATAATGATCCTAATGTTTTTTCTTAAAAGCGCAGATATAAGAACAGTAGGTTAGTTAAAAACGGCCGTCAGTGAGGCATTTATGAGCAATGACCTTTTGTTTCCTATTTTACCACGCAACACCAAAGTGCCTGTAGAGGTTGATGAGCGTGTAAAAAAGGTGCAAAAAACAATAAAATCAGAGCATTTTTCTGAAGAAGATAGCGATGCACAACCAGATATAAGGAAAACAGAGATTGTTGAGCGCGTATCAGACAGAAACAAGAAAAGTAAACGAGACTCTGAACAAGATGACGATGGTCTAAAGCACATCGATATCAATGTATAAGCCTCTTTTTGCTACTCAAAAGCCATATTATTCGCTCAAGACCTTTTCATTGTCATAAAGTGTTTTAAACAAGCCATGAAACTGTTTGGTTACTTTGTGATTTGGTAAATAGAAGGGCAAGGGTACCCGCTTTGAATGAGACTCTTTTACTTTTACCGTCGCGTTTATAAACGGTCGAATTACTTCTAACCCCTCAGTTTCAAGTTCTTGTACCAATGATTGGGGTAGTTTTGCTTGGCTATTAAATTGATTAATAGCAACTCCTAAAAACGACAGCGCTGGATTATGATCTGCTTTTAATTCAGCCACATTGTCGAGTAAGTGAATAATTGCCTGTGCTGAGAAAGCATCGCAATCAAAAGGCACGATATAATTATCAGCTGCAATCAAGGCTGCTTTAGAGTAAAAATTAAAATTTGGTGGCGTGTCTATAAAAATGTAGTCGAAAGACGGTCGCAGTGTTTTTAGGGTCTCGCGAAGCTTGAACATTTTATAACGCGATTCTAACTCTCTTTCTAATTCTGAGAGTTCTGAAGATGCCGGCAAAACAAATAGATTTTCAAAAGGTGATGGTTGCACAAACTCAATAGGTTTATTTGGCGTGCGGAAAAAGCCTACTACTTGCCGAAACATGTCTGCCACGGTTAATGTGTTTTCAGTAAGGTCAATACCTGCATAGTGGGTACTGTTTCCTTGAGAATCTAAATCAACAAGTAACGTTTTAAAGCCGAGACTTGCGCAACATGCTGCTAAGTTTGTGCTTATGGTAGATTTTCCAACGCCACCTTTCTGATTGAAAACTACGCTAACCATGCAAACATCCTTTTAATAACCCTGTGTTTAAAATATGCCCAGTTTTCGTTACAGATGTAAAGATGTTTTGAATGTCAGTGTATAAGAACTAGAAGTATAGGAGCAGGATAGAATGAAATGCGCTCAACCCTATTAGGGGCGAGCGCACTACGCGAGAAAGTAGGGGTTACTTTTTGTTAAAAAGTCTGCGACGACCAATTAAACCAAGACCAAGTGCAAGCAGTATAGCTGCAGATGGTTCACTTACTTGCTGGGTAGTTGCTTGCGAGCCTGCCAAGATGATATCGCCAGAGATTAATACATCATCACCTAGGAAGTCTCGTTGTAAAATCTCGGTAACGTAATTTTGTACTGAGAAGCTATCGAAGCTTATGCGAAGTGCGCTTCTTTCTTCAGTACAAAATGATTGGGTGCATGACGTCGTTACTTCATTGAGGAAGACCCCAAGTCCTAAAGCATCAAAAAGTGTCACGTTATTCATAATTGGAGAACCGTCCATTACCGATGCGGTAATATCATTTCCAAGTATGTTTATGTTTATGCTTTCAACAACAGACGACCCTGCAGTGATAAACAAGTAGCCATCTGAGCTAGAAGAAGCATCGACTTTTGATGTTGAACTAAGGGTAGTGTTCGATATGTTGATAAAGTCGAGGGCAGGAAGTGACAAACCCGGTAACGATGCTGCTGGCAGAAAATTTTGTAGCAGGGTAAGCGACAGATTCTCAATAGTACTACTTCCAATAGTAGTGAAATCACCGAGAGTAGAATTTTCGAGCGTCGAGCTAGCGCTACCACTTAAAATATCCACCGTACCATTAATGCGAGAGTCTTGTATTGGAAGGGTAATATCTTCACCAATAAAAGAGTTTGTCGCGTCATATCCCGACGGAGCTGTGCCGTTCGCGTTACCAAGATCGATCTTAAGTGGCGATAAATCTGAAATGGCTAAGTCAATGTGAAGTGCGTTTCCGAAACTGCTTGATATAATACCTGCCTGAGATGAAGCGCTCATGAACATCACCGCAGCGCCAGCAGTCACAAGCGATAGCGTTTTGAATTGCTGTTTCTTTTTACGAGTATATTGTTTCAAACTGCCTAACATAATAGATCCCCCGATAACTTTACAAAAAGCACCACGCTTATGCATTTAGCTATGGGTAATAGATTAGTTGGGAGATACTATATGCGAAATGAAGAGTTACCCCCACTCTAACAAATTTTTAACGTAAGAGTGGGGCTTGGTACCGTGGAAACGTTGTCAGTTAGTTTAGATTCTTATCTTTCCAGAATTTGGTCCCTTTCACGGTCGCTTGAAGAGCAAGGCCACTTTCAGTCATTGTGTAAACGGTTATATCGCCCACGTAGCCTTCGCCTTCTGCCGACGCACCTTTATTACCTGCTTTTGCTGCCGCATCGGCATTTCCGCCTACGGTCCAGCCTTTCTCAATGAAATAGCGCATAGCATTTTGGGTGTGAAAAACCATCACTATGCGGTAATCCTTAGCACCAAGTCCTAGACCTACACCGCCCTCGGCCATATTCATGTAAGTTTTTGCGCCCGTTACGTTGTTGTTTACAACGCCATACCCTGTACCTGCTGCGAAAAATATGACATTGATATTTGCGTTGGTGAATACCGCATACCCAGCAGCGTCTCTAATTTGTGATCGGGTGTCAGGTTTTTCAGCATAAAGCCTGCTGAGTGCATTTTGCTGCATATCAAGTATCGCTTGTCGCTTTTCAGCAACACTGCCATCCCCCATGGACGCGCAAGCTCCCAGTAGCATTGTTGCAAATATCACAGCGATGTAAGAGGTGAAGTGTTTGATTTTCATGCGTTTCTCCTTAGCATGTTAACGTGTCGCGCTGAACGTGTATTAAAACTACTATTTTTAAAAATACACGCTACAACACGAAGATGCTAAGATATACGCAAGAACCATGCTCAACAGATTGATTGAGCATGAACTTTAAGCAGATAATTAAAAATCGATTTCCAGTTCTAATGCGCCGGGTTGCTGATGTTGGCCTACCATTTCTTCATAAGGCGTATTTTGGCGCAGCCAGACATGCTCGAAAGTTTGCGTATCAAAATGTTCCTTTATTTCTGTGAGGCAATGGAACGTCTTAGGCTGCTCTTTATTGTCTCTAACTAACGTTCTGCTAGCGCCATTTCCAGTTGACGCTAAGTAGTTACCACCTTCTAGCGACTCAATGTATAAATTCATAGTTGCATCCTCAGTAGTTGCTTTTAATTTATTAGCGCAAAAAATTGAAAGTGATCATTAATTCTGCGTCATCTAACGACATCACCACCATTTATTTTTACACACTACGACCCCGTTACTTTGCAGTGCTTTTAGCAGCTGTGATTTATCGGTTTCGTTTAAAAAGTCGCCTATTTCGTACATGTGAGAAGACGCTTTCAAAACCAGCCTGGGTAGGCGACCGTGAGATGTATCTTCAAAAAAATACAAATGAGTGGCATCGCGAGTAAAAGTCACCGTAGCGCGTTTGGAGCTTTCAATCTTTACCGCTGATTCGGTCAGCTCTATTAACTGCCACTGGTACGTTGCGCGTGATACTAAATACATGACGACAACCAGTGCCAACACTTCAGCTCCAGCAAATGGCAACACTACCCATGCGCCCACAAACGCCCAAGCTGTTGCTATACTGCTGACGAAAACCGCAAAAGATAGCATCAGAAACTTGGTTTGTGCCCAAGTCGCGGAACGATTAGGTCTTAGTTTAATGATTGTGATGTTATCGTGAGTAAATGTTTCAACCATCGTAATTGCTATGCCCCTAACATCACCAACCGCAAAGGGATCAAAATCATAGGTAATCTCGTTGTAATGTATTACTCTTTGCGCCATACATTGTAGGCCCTTGCGTTAATCAGTATCTGTATACGAAGAGGGGGGCTTAAATAGATTGAAAAATGATCAGTGTTTTCTTGTTGTTCATACATTGATGAAGGGATAAATGTGCTTTCTGTGGTTAAAAAAACAAATAAAACAACAGTTTTGTTCGTACTCGTTTTCATTTGGACTGTGTTGTTTTTTCTTCAGCCGTCTCCGTTGTCACTAGTTCAAGATTATGGCGTATTCACGTTTCTCGGTATCGTTGGAGCAATATTCGCAAACTCTACAGGTGCTGGTGGCGGTGTAATTTTTGTCCCTTTCTTTCAGTATCTTCAATTCACACCAGACAGTATTGTTGCCACAAGTTTCGGCATTCAATGCTGCGGAATGACGGCCGGAGCACTTACGTGGGCTCATCATTATAAGAGCGAGCACAAATTCGATAAAAATTGGGCAGTATTGCCTAATAATTTAGTACTTTGTGTACCCGCTGCACTTTGCGGCATATTGTTCGTTCAGTATTCTCAGGCGGGGCCTGAATTGTTAACACAGTGGTGGGGCGGGGCAAGTAATCTTCACATCATGTTTGGTGTGTTTTCGATTCTGTTATCTATTGCCATTTTTGCCTCCATTCCATTGTTAAAACGCACGGAATTTAAAGTAACTCTGAAAAAGGGAGACCTTTTTGCGCTGCCTTTTATCAGCTTTACTGGAGCAATTATTACAGCATGGCTTTCAGTGGGCGTAGGTGAGCTGGTAGCTGTTTATCTAATTGTACGAGGTTTTAACGTTACTATGTCGATAGCCGTCGCCGTTATCTTGTCAGCATTTACGGTGTGGACAGCGTTACCGTATCACTTAGTTGTAAGTCCTTCCGTGGTTTTTGAAGTCGTGCTTTTTGCTGGAATTGGTGCCATCGTTGGCGGCATGCTGGCTAAGTATGTGGTACTTGCATTTTCGGTACAAAAGTTAAAATTATTCTTTGGTGGATGGGTTTTTATCTTGGGGGTTTCTAGTCTGCCGCTTTTTTAGAACTCACTTGTTGTCATTATATTCATTTTTGTTTATGTTTTTCATTGTCATATATATCAACGATTTGCGTTGTTATGTGGGGCGGTCAGATGCAAGGCTTTCCTATTTACAGGGTGGTTTTGCAAACAATAAAAATGAGTATAAGGAAATAAAATGAAAGCAAAGCTAGGTTCATTATTTGCGGCTTCAATATTGTCGTTTTTTAGTGTCGGCGTTTATGCATCCAGTTCTGCACCATCGTCAACTTCTGAGTCTGAAGTGCACCCTGCAGCGAATGTTTGTGGCTTTAGTTATAATGTGCGCCAAGGTAGCGAAATGACAAGATATAACGCTGGTCTACAAGTTAGCGGAACCGGCTCTACTATGGTCTGCGCACTTCCAGTTAAATATAACCGTTACATTGAAAGAGTTGTCTTTGATGTAATGCATCATGGCGTCTCCCAACGTAGTTGTAGTCTTAGTTATGCAAATGGAACTAGTGGTTCTATAGCTGCAAGCGGAAGCAAGGTCTACATGGACTATAATACGTCGTCTGCAGTCAAGGTATGGCAGTATGATAATTTCGGCACCGTTCCAGCATACAATGGCGGCAACCCACAAAACATGTTGCTAGTAAGTTGCGAACATTACAACATGACTGGAAGCCAATTTGTTCGATACGGTGCAATAAGGGTTGATTATTCTCAGCAATAGCGAAAAGTTTGGATAAAAGGGAGCATACAGCTCCTTTTTTAATTCTGCTTGTAAACACAAAGGAGCCACGTAATGAGTAATTCCATCACATCATATCAACCGTACAAAGTTACTCAGCCAAAGTGGTCTTCACACGCCGTTATCTATCAAGTCAATACGCGTCAGTTTTCAAAAGAAGGTAAATTTTCAGGCGTTACAAAGCAGCTACCCAGAATAAAGTCACTAGGAGCGGACATCGTATGGCTTATGCCCATACATCCTATTGGTGAGGTAGAACGAAAAGGTGAGCTAGGCAGCCCGTATGCAGTTAAAGACTACATGCAAATTAACCCAGAATTTGGCACTGCTGACGATCTGAAAAGGCTCATTCAAACAGCACATGATTTATCTATGAAGGTCATTATTGACTGGGTGCCCAACCACAGTGCATGGGATAATTGGCTAGTTGAAGAGCACCCTGAATGGTATGCAAGAGACTACAAAGGTGACTTTAGGCCCTCTCCATGGTGGGACTGGAGCGATATTATTGAATTCGACTACACCCAAGTAGGGCTGCGTAACTACATGATTGAAGCCATGTGCTATTGGGTAAAAGAGTTTGATATAGACGGCTTCAGGCATGATGTTGCTGGCTACGTACCTAATGACTTTTGGCAGCAAGCGCGTTGTGAACTAGATGCCATCAAGCCAGTTTTCATGCTTGCAGAGTGGGAAAATAGAGACATGCATGAGCGAGCGTTTAATATGACGTACGCTTGGACGTGGAATGAGACCATGCATGAGATAGCGATGGGGAAATGCAGCCTTGATAGCTTACGCAAATATTATTCGTGGAACGAGAGAAGCTGGCCACGAGAAGCGTACAGGATGACATTTGTTAGCAACCACGATAAAAATGCGTGGGATGGCACACAGCACGAGCAATTTGGTGACGCTTTAGAAGGCTGTATTGTTTTGTCTGTTATTGGCGAGGGTATGCCGCTTATTCACAACGGGCAAGAGGCTGGTGAATCAAAACGTTTAGCGTTTTTTGAACGCGACCCAATAGAATGGCAAGAACATGAAATTGGGGATTTATATCGCAAGTTAATTGCGCTTAAGAAATCAAAAACGGTGCTTGGTAATGGCGAATATGGCGCAAAGATGATTCAAGTGCCTAATTCCCGTATGAGCCAAGTGTTTAGCTTCATTCGGCACGATAGCAGTGAAAAAGTATTTGTTGTCATTAACTTCTCAAATACCGCAACTGAAACACGCTTTACAGAGCCCTTATTTGAAGGTGAATACATTGATTGGAGCACGGGTGAAAGCTTTTCATTTCATACCGGCACAACGCTTGCAGTCGCTCCTTGGCAATATAAAATCTTTATTGGGTGTTAGAGTGGCAAAGAATACGAAACTTGCTAATACTCTTCTTTTAAGTTCTCGTTAAGGTGCTATGGAAAATAAACTTCCGCTATATAAGAAACTTTTGGTGTTCTATCGCATAGAACCAGGTTGTCTTGGCCCTCAAGGGACAGACTATGTAGAAGAGTTCTGTGTTTTTGCAAAAAAGAAGCTTAAGGATTTACATGGGCACTGTTTGCGCTGGACTATAAAACCGCGTTACGACAAGTCATTACCTGAACTCGAATTTCAAATTAAAAACTCACCGGTATCTAGGGAAAATGCTGCGAAATATATGGGCAGCTTTGACATTGAACTAGACGAATTTGAAGAGCAGTTAGAAGAATTGTTGGCCGATTTGGTAGACGCATTTTTCGAACGCTAATAGCCTCGTTTGTTACCACGAGGCTATTTCGTTTTTGACATTAATTAACGAAGTTCATCAATCGCCTCGAATCCTTCTGATTCAAGCTCTTCATTAATACATTCGAGTAAAAATACATTCAGTGGTTTACCGTTAGTTCCGTCTTCCGCAGCAACTTCTTGGCAAAACGTTGTTAGTTCAGCAACGAGCTCTGCCGGTGCAGTTTTGGCTTCATTTGCTAGTGCAGACACAGCTAAACAGCTTATAAACAATGACATCAGAGTTTTCATATTTACCTTCATGAAATGTTAAGTGGTCATAATGACGAGCAAGATAGTGCGCCTAAATCCGTATTTACAGAAGCGAATTATTTTGCTCCAAAAGACAAAATCTTTTTCTAGCGTGGTGAATGGATTTCAGTGTTATAAAGAAGCTAATAGGTCGTAATAAGGTGTTTCTAAAGCATCAACCTTTAATGGGCATTCACGCTGGTTTTTGGCATAATGCGCGGCCGAATTAGAAAAAGTACACAGCGCTAACACATGCCTACTATTAAGAACGTATTCTCGTCAGACGGTTTACTTGCCAAAACCATTAAAGGTTTTGTGCCGCGCGACGCTCAAACTGAAATGGCGAAAGCGGTTAAGCATGCGATTAATACTACAGGTAGCCTAATTGTTGAGGCTGGAACGGGGACAGGTAAAACTTTCGCTTACCTTGCGCCAGCACTGCTCAGTGAAGGTAAAGCAATCGTATCAACGGGGACCAAAAACCTTCAAGAACAACTTTTTCACAGAGATTTGCCGCTGGTAAAAAAGGCACTAGGTAGTAAAAGAAAAACTGCCTTGCTGAAAGGACGAGCCAATTACTTGTGTCTTCATCGATTAGCACAGCACGGCGGAAATTCAACGCTAGTAGAAAAAGAAGTGCTAGGGCAATTATCAGAGGTTAAGCGTTGGTCTAGCAGTACAAAAAGCGGTGATATGGGCGAACTTAAAACGCTCCCAGAAGATGCAAAAGTACTACCATTGGTGACATCTACCGTTGATAACTGCTTGGGTAGAGACTGCCCTGATTATGAAGATTGCTACCTCGTAAAAGCCCGCAGAAAAGCACTTGATGCAGACATTATTGTTGTTAATCACCATTTGTTTTTTGCCGATATGGCCCTAAAAGATACTGGCTTTGGAGAGCTCATTCCCGAGGCGGATGCCATCATATTCGATGAGGCCCACCAAATACCCGATATCGCGAGCGATTACTTTGGAGAATCTCTCTCTACACGTCAAATTCACGATATCAGCAAAGACATCACGCTTCTATTTAGAACGGTACTTAAAGATGCTGGCCAGTTAGATAAGGCGGCTGATAAGTGCCGAATGATAGCGTCGGATTTACGTTTGCTATTTCCCGACACGCCCGAACGCGGTAATTGGGCTGAAGCGCTCAATCGCGATGACGTGCGAATGCAGGTGGGCAAGTTAGCAGAAGCGTTAGGCGTATTGCATGAAGTTTGTAAGCTTCATATCGGTAGAGATAAAGATTTAGACAATATGTATGAGCGCGTAGTTGCTGCCCGTGAACAGCTAGACGCGTTAAGTGACGACAAGCAGGAAAACGTGAGTCTGTGGTACGAGACCACGCAGCGTCATCTCATTATGCATTTAACGCCGCTTTCTATAGCCGCAAAGTTTCGTCGTTTTGTTGCCTCGCCACCAAGAGGGTGGATATTCACTTCTGCAACCCTTATGGTCAATGGTGGTTTTGAGCACTTCCAGCGTCGTATGGGCCTTGAAGAGGCTAAAACGCTTGGGCTAGATAGTCCGTTTAACTACCCTGAACAAGCTATGCTGTGCGTGCCTAGGTATCTACCCGAGCCCAATAGCTTTAGTATGCGTGAAACTTTGCTGCAAACCGCAAAACGCTTAATCAAAGCCAGCGGGGGTAGATGCTTTTTGCTATTCACCAGTCACGCTATGCTTCGTGAAATTGCCGAAAAGCTAGAGGATGAAGTGGATAATCCTTTACTTGTTCAAGGCACAACCACTAAGCAGGCCCTTCTTGACGCCTACCTTGCAGACGAAAAAGCAGTTCTGATGGGTACTGGCGCTTTTTGGGAAGGGGTAGACGTACGTGGCAATGATTTAGTGTGTGTCATGATAGACAAGCTCCCTTTTGCATCTCCGGATGATCCGCTTTTGCAGGCTCGTATGGAAGATGTGAAGAAGCGCGGCGCAAATCCTTTTGGGGTCATTCAAATTCCGCAGGCGGTTATTACGCTCAAGCAAGGCGCTGGACGACTAATAAGAGACCCGTCAGATAAAGGGGTATTGGTAATTTGTGATAACCGCTTGGTAACAAAACCATACGCGAAAACCTTTGTGGGCAGTTTGCCTGATATGAAACGCACTCGCAGCTTAGATGAAGTTGAACGTTTTTTAGCTAACATTGATTAAAAGTAAAACCACGAGACAATCATGAATATTTTAGCAATTGATACTGCCACCGAAGCATGTTCTGTGGCATTACAACTCGGAAATGATACCTTTTCGCGATTTGAAGTTTGCCCTCAACAGCACAGTCAACGTCTGTTGCCTATGGTTGACGAAGTGCTTAAAGAAGCGAGTGTGTCGTTAAAAGATCTAGACTTATTGGCTTTTGGTCGTGGCCCGGGCAGTTTTACTGGAGTGCGAATTGCCACCGGCATGATTCAAGGGTTAGCGCTTGGTACAGGTTTAAAAGTAGCGGGTGTTAGTACGTTAGAGGCGATGGCATTAGAGGTGGCAGCTTCATTGCCTAACACAGATGGTCAACCGCATATTGCGGTAGCGTCTGATGCCCGAATGGATGAAGTCTACTTTGCGGTTTATAAAACCAACGGCGAAGGCGTATCGTTAGTGCTCAATGAACAAGTGTGTCCTGCTGATATTGCAATTCATCAGCTTGATGAGCTGGGGGCAACGTCAATTATTGCTGCCGGAACGGGATGGGCTGCTTACCCAAGTTTACAGCAGTGGCTTGAATTACGGGGAAACAAGGAAGCTCCCGCCGTTACTCTACCAAATGCAGTTCACATGCTTGCACTTGCTATCGAAGCTGAAGGTCGAGGTGACGTCTCCGACGCTATTGATGTAGAGCCCGTTTATTTGCGCGACAAAGTAACATGGAAAAAACTTCCTGGAAGGGAATAAGTCGTCATTTGGCGCGATTCTTGCTGTCGCTAACAGCGTATGAACATCAACACTAATTTTTCAATCCCGTCTTCTGATAATAGTCAAGGGCGGGTTACAAAGGTTAACAAAGACCCTCAGCAAAGCGGTAAGGGTCAAGAAGAATCGTCTACCCGGGCGATCGTTGTCGCGCCTGATGAGCAGGGGACTGATAATGCAAAAGCATATCAGCAATTTGTTCGCGAAGACGGCAACGCGTATTCACAGCAAGCCATTGCATCATACACTAGCTTTGAAAAGCAGCAGCAACGAGAGTCTATTCAGTCTATGTTCGGTGTAGATATTTACGCATAGCATCATTTTCATTTGAACAAATTGTTCTTTTGACCATCCAATAAAAAGTACTGTTCAGTTGCGACTGTTAGCTTGTGGTTTACCCAGAGCGACAGTCATACCCATCTATTTTTTCAAGTTTACTTTATAAAAATGTAAGAATAGGTATGTGGTTGTTGTAGATAATAAATGCTACTGTTAGGTTGTTGTTTTCGGCGTATTTTCTCTATCAAAGTAGGCAATTGCTGATCACGCCAAAGCAAATACTTTCATGATTAATATAATTATTAATCAGGTTATCGTTGGAGCGCTAAAATGTTTCGTTATTTACTGTTGTTGACTGTGATTGTTTTCTCGGGGTGCGCAATTGTGCCCGAAAATATCGATGTACCAGAGGGCACACCTCTCGTTTCTTACTCAAAAGCTGTTACCTCAGGAGCGAGTGTTCAAGGGCAAAAAGCACGTTGGGGTGGTCTAATAGTTGGCGTTGAAAATAAACCCAATAAAACATACATAGAGCTTGCGCATTTTGGGCTCAATCATTACGGAAAACCAAACACTGGTGGCGAGACTTCGGGGCGTTTCAAGGTACAAATTGATGGTTTCGTAGACCCCATCGTTTTCGAAGAAGGTCGCGCTGCAACGTTCTTGGGAACGATCACCATGCCAACGAGTGGTTTGGTGGGTGAGCAACCCTACATCTATCCAACGATCATTGCTGACGACTATCATATGTGGAAAAAGCGCGACGTCTATGAAGTCGACAACATGTTCTTTAACTACCACACAGGGTGGTACTCGCCATTCTATGGTGCCGGGCCATTCTTTAACCCTTGGGGAAATCCATTCTATCGCCCTTGGGGAAGTCCATTCTTCCACCCTGGTTTTAATAGAACGCGCATTATTAGATATCGAAATGCGCCAAGTCGCTCAACCATGCCAAAAGGGGCATCGTCAAATAATTCGGGCAGGCAAAAGTCGATGAATCAACCAATACGTCGAGATAAACAAAAATAACAACATATAGAGGCGGCAGTATTTTGCCGTCTTTATTATTTTTATGCGGCAATAAACGGTAGATTTAGGGGAATCATTGCCGCTTTGAAAGGATGTTTTTTATGATTGAAACCGTTCTGTCAGCCGGCGATGTAGAACTTGCAGCGCTAGACAACCAAGGAAGTGGGCCTGTCATAATAGGTCTTCACGGCTATCTAGATAATGCCGAGAGCATCAGAGTACTTGCTCCGCATCTTCAAGCCTATCGCTTTATTGCGTTAGATTTGGCCGGCCACGGCCGTTCACAACATCGGCCGGTAGGGGCGAATTACAATCAAGCCGACTATCTTCAAGACCTATATGCACTTATTGAATCTCAGAAGTGGGATAGGGTCATTTTAATTGGGCATTCTCTCGGCGGAATATTAGCTTCCATGTTTGCTGGCTTGTTTCCAGAAAAAATACAAGCGGTGGTGAGTATTGATGCCTGTGGCCCTTTGGTGGAGGATGAAAGCACAACGCAACATCAAATGCGAGAAGCGATAATCAATCGTTATGAAAAAAGTCAAAGCCAACGCCGTCCAGTCGATTTAGAGAAGGCAATTGAAGCAAGGTGCAGAATTTCAGATATTCCCGAGCATGCCGCGCGAAATATATTGACTCGAAATCTTGTTGTAGATGATAGTGGTACTCAATTTTGGTCATCTGACTCTCGCTTACGTACGAAGTCGATATTAAGGATGACCGAAAATCAGGCAGAAAATATAATGCGCGCGATTGCGTGCCCACTATTTTTTATCGGTGCTTCTAATAGTTTTAAAAACTTGGAAGCGGTTTTCCCAAAACGAGCACCGTGGTTTAAAAATGCGCGATACGAACAATTAGTAGGCGGCCATCATATTCACATGGAAAATACTCAGGATGTAGGCGCACTAATTCGGCAATTTGTTGAGCAATTGTAAATTGCAGCGTTTATTTTTTTTTACACATCCTATACTATTCGCAAGTTATCAGACCA
>Ga0213840_1001635_pt1 | contig 16748 bp, 6 predicted proteins | sample SWPATP22_FD_160132 | JGI IMG/M metagenome (GOLD analysis project Ga0213840, IMG submission 160132) | Coastal seawater microbial communities from Marineland, Florida, United States - SWPA TP2 #2 | ecosystem: Environmental > Aquatic > Marine > Coastal | place: USA: Florida | collected 2016-08-14 | reverse complement strand
CACCTTCTGCTTGTTTTAATATCGATAATATCTGATGTTCTGTATATTTTTTCATAGTAAAATCTCCTTCCTTATTCTGTTAGAAAATTCTACTCCTGAATACTACTTTTTTACGGGAGCATTACCTGATCTTTATTATACCACTGACAAATATCACTTGAATAGCAGGTAGTTATATAAGATATTTAGTAATTATTTCTCTAAAAAATCTGTAATATCTATAATTCTATAAAAATATGAAGAAGTTGCCACAGGGTCAGATACTCCACTTAGGTGGAATAATACTGGAACAGTTGCAAAACCCCTTGGCGTTTTTAATGCTGAGATTTTATTTTCTATATCACCAATAATATCTTTTCCGATTTCTTTCCTTTTAAACTTAAACTCACAAATAAAAAGATTTTTTGTAGATGTTTGTATCAAATAATCGATCTGACATCCATTTTGAGTGGTTGTTTTAGATTGTCTATATGGCCCATCAGAGATAATCTCCACTCCTGTTATTCCAATGGCCTTTAATAACAAATATCTATTCTGTAATAATAAGTATTCAATTTGTAAACCTAGATGTGCTTCAAAGCCTGGTAATGTCTGGAAAGTAATATCTTTGTATCCATCAATTGAAATCTTAGATAAGTTTGGCTCTATCATTTGCAGATAAAATCTCATATAAGGATCTACAATTCTATACAAACTTTGTTTCAGAGGTTTAGTGCTTTTAAAAGACCACAATGATTGCTTACTTATAAACCCTGCAATAATTAAGTGTTCCACCATTTGACTTAGAGTACCGCTGTGCGGAAAGTCAATTAATTTACGTATTTCTAAAAGTGTTTTAGCTCCGCCTTTTAAAGCATCAAGTATTTTCTTATAAGTAGCTCCTTTGCCATTAAATAGATCATGAAATATTCTGTCAAATTCTAAAACTAATATTCCATCCTTTTCAAAAGCAAGTTGCCTAATATTCTCCTCTATTGATAGTGTAGAATTTAATTGTTCTAGATACCACGGTACTCCTCCCAATATACTTAATATCTTATATATATCGTAATCTGAAGCTTTTATACCAATTTTTTTCAAAAATTCTGCACTTTCAGGAATTGATAAATGATCTAAAGTTATTGTTAGATTAATCCGCCCAAAAAATGCTGTATTTTTTAAAATATTTTCTTCAATCCAAGTGGAAACTGAGCCACAAAATACCAATATTACGTGTCTCTTTTCCTTATCCCACCAAGCTTTAAGTTTAGGTATAAAAGTTGGATCTTTGATACCCATCCAAGATATTTCATCAAAGAGTATTATATCACCCTCTTTTACATGAATTGATAAATACTCAAAAGCATTAGCCCAATCTAAAAAAGTCATTGCAGGCATATTCAGCATTAGAGACAACTGATTTGCAAAATAATCTCGTTGCTTTTGATCTGTAACCCCTTCCCCAGGAGCAAGACCTGTAAAGCTCCAGAATTTTTTACCTTCTTGCTTTAGAGCAAATTCAGATACAAGACGACTTTTTCCTATTCTTCTTCTCCCCTTAAGTACCACTAAACTTGGTGTTTTTTTATGATATAAGTTCTTTAAGCGAGACAATTCGTCTTTTCTTCCAATAAAAATAGATTCTGGCATTACACCTCTTATTATTCTCAAATCTACGATTAGTATGCCCTGAGCAATAAGATAAGTCAATATTATATGCTCAAAACATATATTTCACTCCTTTGAGCATGTATTACGTTATAATAAAGATTATGGAAAACACTTGCTACACTGAAGAAGATTTTCCCTATGCAGCTTCGCTAAAAGTAACAATATCCTCTCCAGATAATTGCATATCGCATATAGCCTCATACTCACTCCTATCTGGACATGCTGTTGCTGGCTGCTGCCTTACCTCTTCTATAAATTGCTGCGCTGCTAGATTTCTAACCATCCCAAATTCAATTTTGGCATCAGGATGTTTTGTATTGTAAAATGATATTGCCTCTCCAATTGGTACATCTCCACCAAATTTCTTTGGTCCTGATTCCCCTAGTATAACTCCTTTTTGCACTATACTATTTTCTCCTTCTCCTCTAGATACTTCTATATATCCTTTATCTCCTAATTTCCCTATTGTTATCTTCTGTATAAATTGATATGCACACCATGTGTGGATTTGTTTACCAGTTATACGTAAACCACTAAACCCATATCCTTCTGGTATTACAAAAGTAAGATTCTGAGTAAGATCTTTTTCAATACTCATATTAGTTGGTAAATCAACTAAACTTGGATCTTTCTTAGTTTTTAGTCTCCAATGTTCAACACTTCCCTTGAACACATATTCTACTTTGTATTTTAAACTAGATGTTATAGCTTCTACTTGGTAAATGTTCTCTGCTATCCTTGGACGTGATTCTCTTGTGAGATAGGCTTCCTGCAAACTCATTGAAGCTTCTATTACTGATGGGTGGTGTTCTCCATGCACTGCCTTATGTCTTGCATATATCTCCTGCAGGCATTCTATCGCTTTCTCATCATTAGCTAACCTTTTATAAATCAAGGCCAAATTATTGTAACAATGTATAAGATCTGGGTGATTTGGGGATACACTAGCCTCAAGAAATATCGATAGCGCCTTATTTAAATACTCTATTGCTATTCCGTATTCACTTTTATGCATATATGCTTCTCCTAAATTATTATAGCTATATGCAATACGTTCACAATTAGGTGTTGATTCATAACAAACAAGTTGCATCTCAAGAGCCTTATTAATGTAGTATATAGCCTTGTCGTACTCTCCTTTAATTCCATATTCAACACCTAGGTTGTTGTAGATTACGCCAATTCCTAGATCATTTGAATTCAGCTTAAAGCTTTCGTGCTGAAGAATGTGTAAAGCTTTATTATAGTACTTTATTGCTCTGTCGCTTTCTCCTTTAGAATGATATACTCCTCCTAAACTATTATAGATGCTTGCAATATCTGGATGATCTGGGTTTGACGCATAGCATTTAAGCCCTATATCTAAAGCTTTGTTGTAGTACCCCACTGCTCTGTCGCTTTCTCCTTTGGCATGATATACATCTCCTAGATGTTTATAGGTAGTTGCAATATCAGGATGATCCGAGTTTGACGCATGGTATCTAAGCAATATATCCAGAGCTTTAATATAGTACTCGTTAGCATTGATGTACTCCCCTCTATTTCCATAGGCTTGACCTAAACTATTATAGATGCTTGCGATATCTGGATGATCTGGGTTTGACGCATAGCATTTAAGCCCTATATCTAAAGCTTTGTTGTAGTACCCTATGGCTTTGATATATTCTCCTCTATCTAGATACGCTTGACCTAAACCATTGTAGATGCCTACAATATCTGGATGATCTGGATTTGACGTATGGCATTTAAGCAGTGCGTCTAAAGCTTCGTTATAACACTCAATGACTTTATCATATTCTCTTTTGCGATAATATGTCACAACCAAACCTTGATAACACTGTAAAATATTTAAATGGCTAGGATATGCAGTAAAATATGCTAATGATATGTCTAATGCTTTTTCATAATATTCAATTGCTTTATCCCATTCTCCTTTTTCCCGGTATACAAAACCTAAATTATGATAGCTTGCAGCAATATCTGGATGATTTGGGTTAATAGTAAAATATGCTAATGATATATCTAATGCTTTTTCATAATATTCAATTGCTTTATCGTAGTCCTCTTTATAACTATAAGCAGCTCCAAAACCATTATAGATGCATCCAACATTTAGATGATTTGGGTTTGATGCATAAGATTTAGGCAACGTCTCTAAACCTTCATGAAAAGTCTCAAGAGCCTTATCATATTCTTGCTTATCAATATATACATTACCCAAATTATTACAATATACTATAATAGATAAATAATCGTTGGTATTACTATAACATATCAATGCTATCCTCAAGGCTTTGTTATAAAATTCAATAGCTTTATCCCATTCTCTTTTTTCCCGGTATGCAAAACCTAAATTATTATAGCCTGATGCAATATCTGGGTGATTTGGATCATCATGGTTGGCTCTTACTATCTCCAATATTTTTTCGGCTAATGTTGCTTCTTTCTCCACTGCTCCAATTTTATAATATAAAGAAAGTAAAAGTGTTGATACTTCTAAATCTTCCTCATTATGCTGTTTAGCTCTTTCCAGGTATCCCACAGCTTTATCATATTCAAGGAACCTAGCATGTATGAGACCCTTTGTATGATCTGTATCGTCAAATAAAGAATCTGTTTGGAATGTCATTGATGCATCCAGTGCTTCTTCTTGTACTCTTGCTTCACTTAAGCTTCTACCCCATATTATTGGTGTTTCACAAAGAGCTTTAGCCACTTTTTGTACTCTAATCATAATTTGGTAGAAGTGATGTAGGAGATCTGTATTTTCTAAGTGGAAAGTTTCCTCAATAAGTTCCTTTTTTCTTTCTTCAGTAAGGTGCTCTACAGCAGGTACATAAGTTGATATCCCCTCTAACTGCCCATTATTATGAGAGTAAGTAGCAAGCCTTAATTCTGCTGCTATCGATAGGGCTTCTCTTAAATGCTGTGCTCCCTCTGTACTAAGCAGTGGCGTCCATGTTGGATTATCAGATGATTCCATCCTATCTATTATTTGCCATGAGGTAAGTGCAGCTTCTCCTTGCTTCGGCATTATACCGTAATAATTTGCAAGCTCTGTTATTACCCTATCTGCTATCCTATATATTGACTTCTTTATATCTAAAAGCTTCCCTTCTTCCTTATCTCCTAATTTAAGCTGGAAATCATCCACATTCTCCGCTAAAAGCTCTAAGGATCTTTTTTGTATTAATTCTCTTCCTGACCCTTCTTGAGCAATTTGTTCATCTTGCTCTCTCACTCTTTCTCTATATTTATCTAGTAGGTCTTGAGCTTTTGCTGTGCCACCTATCAAGGATGTTGATCTTAATCCCTGCACTAAGTGACTATCACTTCTAAACCATCCATCTTTTTGCTCTTCCATTGCTGTAAGATATCCATCAACCATATAGGGCTCAGCTTCGACTTCAGACTCACCCAGAAGAAGCTCTTCTCTTGTTATTATAGTTTCTCCTCTATGATTGATCAGTCTAGTAGTATCTCCTTCTAACTGGAATGAAGCTAATTCCTCTGGTGTCATAATAAGTTCAAAATCAGGTTTAGTCTCAGTAATTTCTTCTTCTCTTCCAGTTACTTCATCTTTGACTGTTTTCTCTGCCTTATATCCACCTTGCCTTCCTAGTGGAGTTTTACATGCATGAGGGTGTGGACCATCAAATGAGAAGCCACTATTTATACATTCATCCCAGAACCATTCATCTTTCTCTTCTCCAGTTTTGAAATTATTAAATGATTCTATACCAACAGATCTTAAAGTGCTCTCTCCAAAGTTTATCACTTTAATGTGTAGAAGCTTTGTTAGATTACGAAAATATTCTTTCTCTTGATGTTGTTTTACTGGATCTGGATTTGTGCTATTTTTGTAATTATCATTCTCTGTAATAATAGCAAACTCTAAATCAGACCAAGGTGTCATCTTACCGGCAGCTAGTGACCCTAATCCTATTACAGAAAATTCACATGGAGCTGCACCTAACTTTTCTTGACAATCTGCAAGTAACCTTTGTACTAACCCATCATTTTCTGGAGATACAAAAAACTCTGTTGTTTCCTTATATATTCCTTCTACTGACTTAGCTCTTTCTCCAACACTTTCCATGGTGAAGCCACTTATACTTAAAAGCAGTGCTTCTGTGATTCCCCTCAGGCCTTCTAGTTCTTCTTTGTGACCCTCATACTCTGCTATCTTGGATCTATAATACGCTCCTTCACTTGATACATCTTCTGATTCATCTGTATCAGATCTAATTTCAATAGATGATAAAAACTTCTTCTCTGTAAGGTAGGCTGCTTTTAGATAATCTACATCTCCTACTTCTTCCTCAGCTGCAGGTGAATATTTCTCCTGAAACTTATGACAATATTGGAATATAGCAGCTGCTTTAGAATAACTATCAGAATAGGTTGTCTCATTATCCTGAAGATAAATCAAACCCATATGGTACATTGAATTAAGAAGCTCTGGTGCAAAATCTTCAACCTTAACATAGATATTCTGCATTGTGTTCTTACTTAGAAAAGGACGTACTGCACTTACAAAGCATTCCTCAGCCCCTTTCATATCTCCAGACTGAAATAAACCCAATCCTACCTTATATAACGCCTCTGCTTCCTCTAATGAACGTTTCTTCTCTGACTCGAATAATTGTGTCATTTGAACCCCCGCAATTTGTACAAGCCTTTGCCTTAAATAAAGCACTTAGCTTGAGCTTCTATCTAAAAACTACCCTAAAATCTACTTTAGATATTACAACCATAGATTATTGTATTGCAAATACTTTGTTATCTAGTTGAATGTTTTTTATTAGTTTGTTTGTGGAAATTTTACTACTGCTTTATATGTAGGCAATTATAAGTAAATATGAATTCAAAACTAAAAGTCATATTTTTAACCCACTTAGCCTTACCCCTAGCAATAACTAATTGGTTTGTTCTCGTTTAAGCACTTTATTAATTCTATCCCTTGTGCTTTCATGTACTTTAATTTGTTTTTCTATATTCTTTCTTTTTACTTCTTCTATTTTAGAATCATCATAGATACGCAGGTATCTTCCTAATGTCTTAGCCATACCATGATTAGCATCAGCTTTTGTAAAGTCTGTTTCTCTACTATATCCCTCTGCTTCTTTAAAAATTTTATATATTAGCTCTAAACTAACAATCCTGTCTTCTATTTGGCCTCCTAGCTTAGTACCAGTATTTGCTATCTTTTTACTGCTGAAGACAAAGAGATTTGTTTCAGGGCTTGCCACATCATTACCAGGGAAATCATCAATGATTTTGAGTTTGTCCTTTATCTTAAGCCTAAATTGTTTTATTTTATCAACCATATCTATTACATCTCTTGTTTTAGAGTTCTCTAATGTTTCTAGGATTAACAGAGCATTACCTAAACAATTATATATCTTTGCTTTTGTTTTCGGCGGCACTTCTTGATATTTAGCTTGCTCCAATAACCCCTCATCTCTCTTATTGTCAAGAAATTGCTCAGATATAGCCTTTATATAAGACTTTTTTATTTTGCTCTCTTGATTTATTTTATTCTCATCTCCTACATTGATTTTATCAAATATTTTATCCTGCTTTGTAATTTGTAAAAGCAATACATAAGCATTAACAAGCCTCATTGTACATTCTATTTGGAGATGAAGATTTTCTGATGGTGTTATTATTTCAAAAAAGTCTTTTTTTAGACCGAGGTGAGTATCTTTTGTTTTAGTAAAATAATCAGTGCTTAATTTTCTTCCTTTATATTTTTGATAAGATTGGGGCTTGTAGTTGCTGATATATTGCTTTTTATCATTCTTGAGCCTTCTATATAATTCAATTAACTTTAAGAGTTTACCCCTAACGTCTTCAAAATTGCCTGACTTTATATCATTTTCTATCTCAATTGTGAAAATAATACCTAAACCATTTTCTTCGCTCATATAGCCTTCGAATGTATTAAGCTTGTAACCAAGATATTTTACACATTCAAAGTATTTTTTAGATTTAGGTAAGTATTTTGGACTAACAGGAAACAAAAAAGCCTTTCCAATCTGGTACAAGATCTTAGTATACATTTCAGGTAAATTCTCTACTAAAGATAATTCTGAATATATTGCCCCATATTTCTTTTCGGTGATTAGATTTGAAAAATTTATTTTAATTTTGCTTCTATTATTTATATATTTTTCTACAATATCTTTGGCAAAAAATAACTCTTCTCTTGCTTTTTCGCCATCATGGTAATTATACAAATAATAAACAGCTATTGACTGAATACAGCTAATATAGCTCATCAGATAATATGGTGAAATTTGGCTAGACATATATTCCTGAATCTGAGCATTATTTTTAACTTCATTTATCATTTGCTCTACTTTATGCCTATATTCTTCATTCTTTTTTCTATGCTCAGGAAACATGCTTTTTGTTGTAAAATGTATGGCCAAATCTTCTATAATACTTTCGATATTTTCTATAGTAATTTGTTCTTTGTTTGTAAAAGATTCATGCTGTACTGCTCCGAAATTGTAAGATTTGTTAGAAAGTGTAAATAGCTTATTGTAGGTGATCAAGAGAACGAGCAAAAAGAATAATGCTGTAATATATGATAGCAGCTTAAAGTGCTTATAATGTGTTATCCTAGATATTCCTTCAAGATTACCTTTTTCTGCATCGGACCCATACATGCTTTGTGCAAGATATTGTATAGGTTCATTATAATTTTCTCTAAATTTTAAAATCTCCGAAGAGACCTTCTTATCGATTATAAATTTGCTTCTTTCCAAAAAGTCTAAGAAGGAAAAGTAATAATTGTCTCTTATAGAAATTATTGTTGCATTCTGAAACATAGTACTTACATTTGCTGGTAATTGTTTTTCAAGAGAAAACGCAAAAATATTTTGTGAGCCTATATGATTAGTATTTCGGAGTTTTTCCGATACTCCTTCTTCTTCAGAAATGCCAATTAAGTTTTTGATTACAGTTTGTAACTTATTATCAGATTGTATTTTTGTTATTAATGCATCTGATAAAATAAAAATCTTATGCGAATCTGTTTTTTTACTATTTTTACTATCTAAGTTACTTTTTGAATTATTTTCATTCGCTTTTGATAAATCAACTGATATTACACTTAACCCTAACAAACTAAGATGTTTTATTAATCCGATCTTCTTGCTAGACCCTATAACTAAATTACTATTTTTATCATGAATATAATATATCTCCACCACTTCATACTGATCATGAGATCTTACTCTACTTATTCTTTTGAGCAAGTTTTCAAATTCATACTGATGTAAAAGATATTGATAATGCTCTTTTACAGCTTTATAATTAGAAGCTTGTTCAATAAATGGCACAATATCATTGCCTATTCCTGGGTTTTGTCTCATCCTTTTACGAATATCCGATATATGAGCTTCAACGACTGTTATCTTAATTCCTAAAATATCTGATATTTGCTGATGCCTAACTCTTGCATTCGCCATGCAAGAAATAACATCAATTTGTCTTGGAGTAAATTTTACACCATTTATCACCAGCAAATCTTTGTAATAATCTTCCATTTCTTTTGGTGAGATAAACATAAGGTCAATTTCTTCTAAAAAATAGCATTTTTTTGCTTTTATTACTTGTACCAATCTATCTCCTTTAGTAAGGCGTTTCAACCCAAAATATCTAAATTCAGCATATGGTGGATTTCATATTGGGTGGAACCTTTACATAAATTCACAGAATATTCCCCCCATCTCTTTCACGCTACAAATAAGGCATCAGGCCATGGGGGCTTGATAATAAAACAAAAAATTAAGACAAAATAAAAACTAAAAAATGAGGTTTAAAATGAAAGTAAAATTAAAAACAATCCTACACATAGGTAAAATAGTCTGTGAAGTTGGAGCAATTGCTCTAGGTATTGCAGCACTTTGCACTCCAGCAGCAGGAGTTGTCATAGCTGGTGTTGTTGTAGGTGCTGTAGCTTGGGGGCTTGGACAAGCAGAAGAAGTAATAGAGCACAATTTTGTAGAGGCAGATTGTGGTCACGACTCTCCCAACGCAAGCGATAAAAGCAAAGATGACTTGTATTCTGGAGACGATGATGGTGCCGTTCTCATTAATTATATTGATGATTACAATATTGATAATACAATTATCAATATAGATGACATACTAGCATCAGGTGACCACTCTTGTATGGTATATGAAGTGTAATATCTATTCAAGCTTTTAAGGGAGATTTTACCATCTCCCTTAATCTCTTATCTAACTTATTAACTTTAACTATTATTATAAGCATTCTGCTAAAGTATTTGCAATGCAATAATCTAGGGTTGTAATATCTTAAAGTAGATTTTAGGGTAGTTTTTAGATAGGGGCTGAAGCTAAGTGCTTTATTTAAGGCAAAGGCTTGTACAAATTACGGGGGTTCAAATGACACAATTATTTGAGTCAGAGAAGGATCATTCATTAGAGGAAGCAGAAGCGTTATATCAGGCTGGGTTAGGGTTATTTCAGTCTGGAGATATGAAGGGGGCTGAGAAATGCTTTGTAAGTGCAGTACGTCCTTTTCTAAGTAAGAACACAATGCAGAATATCTATGTTAAGGTTGAAGATTTTGCTCCAGAGCTTCTTAATTCAATGTATCATATGGGCCTTATTTATCTTCAGGATAATGAAAAAACCTATTCTGATAGTTATTCTAAGGCGGCTGCTATATTTCAATATTGCCATAAATATAGAGAGAAATATAAGATAGCAGAAGAATCAGAAATAGGAAAAGTAGATTTTTTAAAAGAAGCTTACCTTGCTGAGAAGAAGTTTTTATCATCCATTGGAGTAAATTCTGATGAAGATGAATCAGAAGGTGTGTCAAGTGAAGGAGCGTATTATAGATCTAAGCTAGAAGAATATGAAGGTCACAAAGAAGAACTAGAAGAATTAAGAGAAAAGACAGAAGCTATGATTTTAAGTATAAGTGGCTTCACCATGGAAAGTGTTGGAGAAAGAGCTAAGTCAGTAGAAGGAATATATAAGGAAACAACAGAGTTTTTTGTATCTCCAACAGGAGATGGGTTAGTACAAAGGTTACTTGCAGATTGTAACGAAAAGTTAGGTCTTCCCCCATGTGAATTTGCTGTAGTAGGATTAGGATCTTTGGCAGCAGGAAAGATGACACCTTGGTCTGACTTAGAATTTGCAATTGTTACAGAGAATGATGATTACGAAGATAGTAAGAATCCAGACCCAGCAGTAAGAGTAAGAGAGCAAGAATATTTTCGTAATCTAACAAAGCTACTTCATATTAAAATAACAAACTTTGGAGAGACACCACTTAGATCTGTTGGTATAGAATCATTTAATAATTTTAAGACTGGAGAGGAAGGAGATGATTGGTTCTGGGATGAATGCATCACAAGTGGCTTCTCATTTGATGGGCCTGACTGGCATGCATGTAAGACTCCACTTGGAAGACAAGGTGGGAAGCGAGTAGGAGAAGGAGCTGGCTACAAAGTAAAGAAGACTATTAAGGATGAAGCAACTGGACGAGAAGAGGAAATAACATTAACAAAGCCAGATTTTGAGCTCATTATGACACCAGAGCAAATGGCTGCATTCCAGAAAGAAAGAGATATTAGCAAACTCATCAATCATAGAGGAGAAACTATAATTACAAGAGAAGAGCTTCTTGCATCAGCAGGTCCTGAATCAGACGGAGAAGTAGAGCCCTATATGGTTGATGGATATCTTACAGCAATGGAAGAGCAAAAAGATGGCTGGTTTGGAAGTGACGGTCACTTAGTGCAGGGATTAAGATCAACATCCTTGATAGGTGGCACAGCAAAAGCTCAAGACCTGCTAGATCAATATAGAAGCAAAGTAAGAGAGCAAGATGAGCAAATTGGTCAAGAAGGATTAAGAAGAGAGTTAATACAAAAAAGATCTTTAGAGCTTTTAGCGGAGAATGTGGATGACTTCAAACTGAAATTAGGAGATGAGGAAGAAGGGAAGCTTTTAGATATAAAGAAGTCAATATATAGGATAGCAGATAGAGTAATAGCAGAACTTGCCAATTATTACGGCATACAACCAGAGCCTGGAGAGGCTGCACTTACATCTTGGCAAATAATAGATAGGATGGAATCATCTGATAATCCAACAGGGACGCCACTGCTTAGCAAAGAAGGAGCTCAGCATTTGAGAGAAGCACTATCAATAGCAGCAGAATTAAGGCTTGCTACATATTCACACAATAAAGGACAGTTAGAGGGGATATCAACTTATGTACCTGCTGTAGAGCACCTTACTGAGGAAAGAAAAAAGGAACTTCTTGAGGAAACTTTCCACCTGGATAGCACAAAGCTTCTTCACCACTTCTACCAAGTCATGCTTAGAGTACAAAAAATCGCTAAAGCTATTTGTGAAGCAGCACAAACTGGAAATGCACTACAAGATAAAAAATCTCATGTGTTGGTAACATTGTTAACAGATCATTTGCTTGACACTAGTGATCACACAAAAGGCCTTATTCATGCTAGATTCCTCGAATATAGTCAAGCTATTCATTGTTTAGAAAGAGCAAGAAAGCAAAATTTAGAGGATTTATATTTGCTACAAGATTTGTGTTTTGTCTATAATAAGTGTGGTTTGGTAAAAGAGTCCATTAATCTAGGAGAAGAATGGCTGCATCTAGAGCAGTCTATTCATAAAACTCAACCCAGCCACCATGATATTGCTGCAAGTTATACTAATTTGGGAAATGCATACAGCCATAAAGAAGAATACGATAAAGCATTAGAGGTATATCTGAAAGCCCTAGAGATAAATATGTCTTATTACTCATCAGCTAATTATACAATTGGTGGAAATTATAGTAATCTTGGAAATGTATATAGTGACCAGGGGGAATATAGTAAAGCTATAGAAATGTATAAAAAAGCTCTGGAAGTATTTAAAATAGTGTATATATCTACACCTCATCATAAGCACATTGCAGCGTGTTATAATAATCTGGGGGTGGTATACATTAGAAAGAATGATTATGATGCGGCAATAAAAATGTGCAATAAAGCTTTAGAAATATACAGAGAAGCTGACATAACTCACGCCTCTGGTGATATTGCAGCTAGCCATTATAATCTTGGTAATTTATATGATTATAAAGAAGACTATAGAGAAGCTATCAAAGAGTATCAAAAAGCTATAGCAATATATAAAGTAGTGTATAAATCTTTACCAGATCAAGAAGTAATTGCTAGATGTTATGGACATTTAGGGCTAGTACATATTAAAAATGATAATTTTGATGAAGCAATAGAAATGTGCAGCAAGGCTTTGGAAATATATGTGGTAGTTTACAATACCCCACATTCTGAGCTTGCAGCAAGCTATGATAATATTGCAGAGGCATATGCAGGTAAAGGTAATTACAGTATAGCTGCTGAAATGCGCCTAAAAGCATTAGAAATGAAAAAAATACTTTATATAGACACACCATTCCATCCTGATATCGCAATAAGTTACATAGGTGTAGGTAATGTTTACCGAAATATAGGGGAATACGATAATTCCATAAAAATGTATAATGAAGCTATAAAGATATATAAGGTAGCTTCCCACCCTAAGATCGCAGATGGTTATATGGGTTTGGGTAATGCGTATAGTGATATAGGGAATCATGCCAAGGCTATAGAGATGTATCTAGAGGCTTTGAGGGTCAATAATGATGTCTACACAGACATACCTAATCATCCTAGTATTGCAATGAATTATGGTAATTTAAGTCAATGCTATTTTATAATAGGTAATTTCAGACAAGCTTTACTATATTCTCAAAAATCATTAAATATTTTTTCTTCACATTCATCTGAACAACGTACAGAACTTGCTACGGAAATTCATAGAATTCTTTTATGGCAAATGGCAGTAGAATCACTTCTTCAAGATAACCTCCTGATGGCAAGAGAATATTTGATAGAAATTGATAGAGTCTTATCTGAAGTGGATTTTTCCTCACCAGAATTTTTGGCACTATTGGTAGAACAGGTTGGAATCACCTATGATAACAATTCTATACAGGGTTGTATTAATGCACAGAAACTAATTATAAAGCTAGATCCCAATATGCAACATGGGAATCACTACCACAATCTAGCATGTTATTATGCGTCAGATGGGTGTATGCTCAGAGCAAATGAAAATTTTAAAAAAGCACTGCAACAATTAGAAATTACTGATGATTTACGTGTAGAATACGCACATTTTCTAATAGTAAATATAGATCAATTAATAACTCATTCTCTTGAAGAAGCAGACTCAATATGCACAACTATAAAAGAATATTTATATTGTGTAGTACAGAAAAAAGTGCAAGATGATAGTAGCTTGATATACGGCAAGATAGAAAAAAATAATGTGTGCAAAGTGCTAAGGGATATGATTCTACAAAAGTCTGATGCAATAGTGGTCTATCCCAAGATATTAGCTTATTATCTACTAATAACACGTCCAGAATATATTGTGGATGACAAAGTAGATATGGATGAATTGCTCCTATCTTTTCAATCTACATGCGACTCTATTCAAGATGAAGTATCTTTTAGGTTACTATCAGATGCATATATTTCTGCTGGAAATGAAGATTTAGGCAATAAGTGTCTAAGAGATGCTAAGTTACTGGAAAAGTTGGATAAAATAGCTAATTCTAGTTTATCAAAAGAAGAATTAGCTATACTAGTATCTGATGATCTAGACAATATTATGGTAAGTATCCTTAAATTAAAAAATACAGCTTTGATTTTAGCAAAGGAACAAAGGATAGAAGATGCAGTGAAATCTTATCACAAAATATTTACAATATATCAAAGGCTTATATCAGAAGAAATAATAGAGCAAACTCTTGAAAATATAGAGCATTACAAATTAGCTACAAATAATCTAGCAACAATGTCTTTATTAGCAGAAGAAATAACTCTTTTTCTTGAATTGAAGCAAGATATGGGGGCAGAAATTAATCCCGCATTAGTTGCAGCTGCTGGAGCAAACATTGAACAAATTTCAGATTTTGAACAAGCAATTATGACCCAATTACAAGCGCAGTCAAGTGAAGAGCAGCAACCTCAAGTACAGACAGAGACACTTCAAAGCGAAGAGCAAGAAGCAGGATCTACAGACACAGTAGCAAAACTTGGAGAAACAGAAGATGAGTTTGTTGAATTATAGCATAGGAAAAATCTTCTTTAGTGTAGCTAAGTATTTTACATAAGATATATTATAATTTTTGCGTAAAATGGCATTAGAGCTATTTTGCGCAATAACACTTGATATTTTGTGTTGCGTATGTTAGTTATATAACTATAATGCGCAAAATGAGATAATAATGTCAAATTTTATTGGAAGAGAACAGGAGTTAGAGAGCCTAGAAAACCTTATTAAAAGAAAAAAAACTACTGTTGCTGTCATAAAGGGCAGGAGAAGGATAGGCAAGAGTAGGCTTGTAGAGGAGTTTGCAAAAAATAAGATATTTTTTAATTTTTCAGGGTTGCCCCCTGTTGATCTGGATTCTAAGGATCAGAAAAGAAATTTTGCTTATCAATTATCTAGACAGGTAGGGTTGCCACCATTTACTTTTGAGGATTGGAGTGATGCATTTCACCATTTGACTCACCATATTACGAATAGTCCAACAGTAATATTATTCGATGAAATTTCTTGGATAGGAGATAAAGATCCAACATTTGTTCCAAAATTAAAAAATTGGTTTGATTTAGAGTTACAAGATAAAGAAAATCTTGTGATTATCTTCTGTGGTTCTGTGTCAATGTGGATTGAAGACAACATTATAAACAGCACTGCTTTTTTTGGTAGAGTCGCACTCACCATTGATTTAGAACCATTTTCTATAGCTGAGTCTTGTAAGTTTCTTAAAAACCAAGGATTTAAGGGATCAAATTATGAAATATTACAAATATTATCAGTAACAGGGGGTGTACCCTGGTATTTAGAGCAAATATCAAACGATAAAATGACAGATGAAAATATAAAAGAATTATGCTTTCAGAAAGGAGGTCTGCTTACTTTGGAATATGATAAAATTTTCAATGATCTCTTTGGGCCTTCTGGTACAACCTATAAAAAAATTCTGCATGCTCTCAGTGATGGAGTTAAAAATCTTGCTGAAATTAGAGAGGCAATTAATTATCCAAACAGCGGTACAGTAAGCCAAATGATGAAAAACCTTATTATATCTGGCTTTGTAACTCAGCACTATCAATGGTCTATCAAAAAGAAATCACTGACTAAGCAAAGTCTTTATAGGCTAAGTGATTGTTACATTAGATTTTATATCAAATATATAGAGAAAAACCTTACAAAGATAGAACAGAATACTTATAAAGATGTTGAATTATCTAGTCTTCCAAACTGGCAAGGTATTATGGGTTTTCAACTAGAAAGCTTGTTATTACAAAATCATTTGGCCTTACTAAAAGCAATAGGGATTGCTCCTGAAAGCGTTGCAATGGATAATCCTTATATTCAGAAGCATAATAGTAAGCAAAAAGGTTGCCAGATAGATTATTTAGTTCAAACCCAAACTCAAAATCTATTTGTATGTGAGTTCAAATTTAATACTAGAGAATTGGGTTTAGAAGTAGTTGAGCAGATAAAAGAAAAAATAAATAGACTAAAAATACCAAGAGGTTTTGGTGTTGTACCTGTTCTATTTCACTTTGGTGGGGTTACTATTTCAGTATACGAACAAAATTACTTTTATAAAATAATAGACATTAATAGCTTATTGGAAATGGATAAAAATTTTATATAAGTATCTGATATTCAGGTAATATTCATTGTCAACACAAAGTAGAGATGTCGTGTATTCTCCAAAGTAGAAATGTCGCTTTTTATGAGTCTGTAGTATTATTTGTGTAAGTTGTAAAAGTCAATAACTAGAAATAGAATTGAAAATAACAACTTATATTGTAATACCCCCAAAATTAGTAGCAATTAGGAATAGACATTATTAATTAGGCGGATTTAAGCAGCTTCATAGCTGGAGTAATTCCACCAATAGCCATATTAGGCCTTTCGTTATTATATGTCCACAA
>Ga0213840_1001634_pt1 | contig 16754 bp, 16 predicted proteins | sample SWPATP22_FD_160132 | JGI IMG/M metagenome (GOLD analysis project Ga0213840, IMG submission 160132) | Coastal seawater microbial communities from Marineland, Florida, United States - SWPA TP2 #2 | ecosystem: Environmental > Aquatic > Marine > Coastal | place: USA: Florida | collected 2016-08-14 | reverse complement strand
CCCAGCGCGATGTTGATGCTGAGCATGTGGTCGTTCTCGGCGGCGTTGAATGTCAGGACGCGCTGCACAGCCGGGTAACCTTCCCGCAGCCGGCGCAGGTTGAGGATCTTGACGAGCATGCCAAGCCGGTGGCCGCGGTGGCTCGCCGCGACCAGGGTGTCGTCCTGGCTGGCCAGCCATGGCTTGTCGGCTGCGACCTGGAGGACGGTGTAGGCGGCCAGCTCACCGGTGGGCAGGTGCCGTGCCGCCGCCACGAGGGAGGACTGGCCCGCCCGCCGCCAGGTGTCCTCGACGTGGCGGACGCGCGCGATGTCCCAGGCTTCCGGCTCGTAGCTCAGCGCGCCGCTGGGGGCATCGGTGCTCATGCGGGACATCAGCACGGCGAGCTGGCCGGCATATTCCTCCGGGCATGAATCGGTCCAGTGCAGGAGTTCGTACTCCCCCGCACGGACCATGGCATCGCGTTCCAGGGCGTCGAGGTCGGCGGCGGGCGGGAACTCAAGCGAGCTGAAGCGTTCAACCTGCTCCAGGCGGTAGCCGGCCTGCCCGGCGAAGCGGACGCCTCGGGCGCCGGCAGGAAGCGCTCCCGTGCCGGTGGCCGGTCGGATGAGGTCCGGACCGGCGACGTCGAAATCGGCCGGGTGCTCCGTGAAGGTCTGCAGTATTGTCCGGCGGTCGGCGGCGGCCAGCGCTTCGGCGTGCTCCAGCAGCGCCCGGCCGATCCCCCGTCCGGTGAAGGAATCGAGGACGTTGACGTGCAGGAGCGCGCTGCTGAGGTTGTCCTGCACGTCGAAGCGGACCCAGGAGCGTGCCGCCATGCGGCCGTCGACGCGGACGAAGAACTGCCGCAGCCGGCTGTAGGGGGTGTCCTTCCAGTACTGCAGGCGTGCCGCGGCGGACATCGAACGGTCAAGGTTTCCCCACGTCTGCAGGACGAGCTCGTCGCAGAGTTCCATGAATTCCAGGAACTCCGCCGCGTCAGCGGCATCAAGGCCCGACGGCAGGGAAAGTTGCTCGATGAGGTACGACGGCGTAATCACCGGGATAGCCTAACCGGCCGGCCGGACGCCTCCAAGGGTTTCCGTGCACTTCCAAGGATTTCCGGACGCCTCCAAGGATTTCCGGACACAGATGTCCGTTTCGAAGGATGTCTCGGACGCCGGATACGGCGAAAGGCCGCCCCGCGGTTTGCGGGACGGCCTTTCGCTTGAATCTGGTGACGCACGCGGAGCGGGCGTCGGAGGTGGATCCGGTGAGGCTTAGACCTCGGTCAGGACCTTGGTGACGTTGGGGTCAACCGAGATGCCCGGGCCGAACGTGGTGGCCACGGTGGCCTTCTGGATGTAGCGGCCCTTGGCAGCGGACGGCTTGAGGCGCAGGACCTCTTCCAGTGCTGCCGCGTAGTTCTCGGCCAGCTTCAGGGCGTCGAAGGACACCTTGCCGATGATGAAGTGCAGGTTCGAGTGCTTGTCGACGCGGAAGTCGATCTTGCCGCCCTTGATGTCGTTGACAGCCTTGGCGGTGTCAGCGGTCACGGTGCCGGTCTTCGGGTTCGGCATCAGGTTACGCGGACCCAGGACCTTACCGAGGCGGCCAACCTTGCCCATGAGGTCAGGGGTGGCGACGGCGGCATCGAAGTCGGTCCAGCCGGCGGCGATCTTTTCGATCAGGTCATCGGAACCAACGAAGTCGGCGCCGGCAGCGATTGCTGCTTCAGCCTTCTCGCCCGTCGCGAAGACGAGGACGCGTGCGGTCTTACCGGTGCCGTGGGGCAGGATAACGGTGCCGCGGACCATCTGGTCGGCCTTGCGGGGATCGACGCCGAGGCGGAAAGCGACCTCAACGGTGGCGTCGAACTTGGACGGGTTGGTGTCCTTGGCGAGCGTCACTGCCTCGAACGGCGCGTAGAACTTCTCCGCGTCGATCTTGGCCGCGGCTGCCTCATATGCTTTGCTGCGCTTTGCCATGCTGCTTATTTCTCCTTGTGCAGTTGTGGTCTGCGGACCGCGCTGGGCCCTGCCACAGTCGGGATTCCGAACGGCTAATCCGTCCCGGAATACCAACATCTCAATGTTTCGGTGGTGCCGGTTACCCGGCGGAGAAGGCTATTAGCCTTCGACGGTGATACCCATGGAGCGGGCGGTGCCGGCGATGATCTTCGCTGCGCCTTCGAGGCTCGTGGCGTTGAGGTCTTCCATCTTGGTGGTGGCGATCTCGTTGACCTGGGCCTGGGTCAGCTTGGCAACCTTGACGGTGTGCGGGGTAGCCGAACCCTTGGCGACGCCTGCAGCCTTTTTGATGAGCTCTGCAGCCGGCGGGGTCTTGGTGATGAACGTGAAGGAACGGTCTTCGTAGACCGTGATTTCCACGGGGATAACGTTGCCGCGCTGGGCTTCCGTCGCAGCGTTGTACGCCTTGCAGAATTCCATGATGTTGACACCGTGCTGGCCAAGCGCAGGACCGATCGGCGGGGCCGGGTTAGCGGCACCTGCCTGGATCTGCAGCTTGATGAGGCCGGTGACCTTCTTCTTGGGAGCCAATGTAGGTCCTTCTCTCAAATACGTCCTGGGACACAGGAGCGTGCCTCAGGTTGGTGGCCGCCATGGCAAGGCGGCCGGCCGCTCCGTGGCTGCTAAGCGGGCAGCCCCGGGGCGAATTCTTAGGGAAAGCTAGATCTTGCTGACCTGGTTGAACGCCAGGGTGACCGGAGTCTCGCGCTCGAAGATGGAGACCAGCACCACGAGGGTCTGGGAGTCGATCTTGATCTCGGAGATCGTGGCGGGGAGGGTCTCGAACGGGCCCTCCTTGACGATGACGGACTCGCCAACCTCGAAGTCGACGTCCACCTGGGCGGCGGCGTGCTTGACGGGCTTGCCCTTCTCGGCCTGCTCTTCCTCGAAGACCGGAGCGAGCATGGAGAAGACCTCGTCGAGGCGCAGCGGGACCGGGTTGTGGGCGTTGCCCACGAAGCCGGTGACGCCGGGGGTGTGGCGGACGGCGCCCCAGGAAGCGTCCGTCAGGTCCATGCGGACCAGGACGTAACCGGGGATGCGGACGCGGTTGATGACCTTGCGCTGAGCGTTTTTGATCTCAACGACTTCCTCCATCGGAACCTGGATTTCGAAGATGTAATCTTCCATGTCCAGGGTCTGGATGCGGGTCTCAAGGTTGGCCTTGACACGGTTCTCGTAGCCTGCGTAGGAGTGGATGACGTACCAGTCACCCTCCTGGCGGCGCAGCTTGGCCTTGAATTCCTCGGCAGGGTCGACGTCGGCCTTGGCGGCCGCCGCTGCCAGCGCGTCGGTGTCGTCGGCGTCGGTGTCGGCATCGCCGGCTTCTTCATCAACGACGTCGGCTTCTTCAGCCTCTGCGTCTTCTTCCGTGGCTACGGCCTCGTCAGTGACGTCGGATTCGGGCGCAGCAGACACAGCCTCGGACTCTTCCACGGCTTCCACCGCGGCGTCCTGGCTCTTATCCAGCTCAGTCTCAGTTACCTCGAGCTCCTGCTCAGACACTTGGTCTCCTGCTTCCTCATTGCCTAACATGCCTATTTAAATGACTCAATTCCGCACACCCCGCAGATTCTCCGGTTTCCCGGGTCCTCCACGCAGTCTGCGGACCGGTCGCGTTAGCGGTCCGTGGGGCCGCTGCCGCCGAAGACCCAGCTGACCGCGGTCCCGAAGGCCAGGTCAAGCAGGGTGACGATCACCATCATGATGGTCACGAACACCAGCACCACGATCGTGTAGTTGATCAGTTCTTTGCGGGTCGGTGCGACGACCTTCTTCAGCTCGCCAATGACCTGACGGATGAAGATCGCGATGCGAGCGAAGAAGCCGGGCTTGGCGGCATTCTTGGCGGGGCGGCCTTTGGAGCTGCTGGCAGCCGTTTCGGTCACCTGGTCCTCACTCATCCTCGCAATGATCGGATACCCGGCTCTGAACTGAACCATGGTTGCTGCGCTTGTTCCGGATGATCCGGAACAGCATGCGCAGGGCAGACAGGACTCGAACCTGCAACCTGCGGTTTTGGAGACCGCTGCGCTACCAATTGCGCCACTACCCTTCGGGGTGAAAATCCGCTCCGGCCCATGCGTTCCGCAGGCTTCCCTGAGGCGCAGGCCATCATCGTGTTTTCAACACCGGAGAACCAGTCTACGCAACAACTGCGCCTACGTCGAACCGGCCCTCTTTCGGACCCCTGCGTGCCTGCGAAAACCAACTGACAGCCGTCAGTCACATTTCCGATCCGGCACCCCGGGAGATCCGGTGAACAGCATAGAGTAGATTTCGTCGAATCCCACATCCAGCCTTCCAGCTGCAAGCGAAGAACGGACCCGCCCATGTCTGCTGCCCGCATTTCCCAGCGCATTTCCGCCATAGCCGAATCCGCCACTCTGGCCGTCGATGCCAAGGCGAAGGCGCTGAAGGCAGCCGGCCGGCCGGTCATTGGCTTCGGCGCCGGGGAACCCGATTTCCCGACCCCCGGCTACATCGTGCAGGCCGCTATCGAGGCCGCCAGCCAGCCGAAGTACCACCGCTACTCCCCCGCCGGAGGCCTGCCGGAGCTCAAGCAGGCCATCGCGGAAAAGACTTTCCGGGATTCCGGCTACAAGGCCGAGGCATCCCAGGTGCTGGTGACCAACGGCGGAAAACAGGCCGTCTACAACACCTTCGCCACGCTCCTGGATCCGGGCGACGAGGTCATTGTTCCCACCCCGTTCTGGACCACCTATCCGGAGGCCATCCGGCTGGCGGGCGGCGTCCCGGTGGAGGTCTTCGCGGGCCCGGAGCAGGGATACCTGGTCACCGTGGACCAGCTGGAAGCCGCTCTGACGGACCGCACCAAGATCCTCCTTTTCGTCTCCCCCTCCAACCCCACCGGCGCCGTGTACGCGCCGGAGCAGGTCAAGGCGATCGGGCAGTGGGCGGCAGCCAAGGGCCTGTGGGTTGTCACCGACGAGATCTACGAACACCTGACCTACGACGGCGTGCCGTTCACCTCGATCGCCACCGCAGTTCCCGAATTGGGCGACAAGGTGGTCATCCTCAACGGCGTCGCCAAGACCTATGCCATGACCGGCTGGCGCGTGGGCTGGATGATCGGCCCGGCGGACGTCATCCAGGCAGCCACCAACCTGCAGTCCCACGCGACGTCGAACGTCTCCAACATCCCCCAGGTCGCCGCCCTCGCCGCCGTGTCCGGGCCGCTGACCGCCGTCGATGAGATGAAAGTGGCGTTTGACCGCCGCCGCAAGGCGATCGTCGCGGGCCTGAACGCCATTGACGGAGTGGACTGCCCGACGCCGAAGGGCGCCTTCTACGTGTACGCGGACGTCCGCGCGCTGCTGGGCAAGGAGTTCCCGTCCGCGAACGGTCCGGTACGGCCCGCCACTTCTGCCGAGCTCGCCACGCTGATCCTGGACGAGGTTGAGGTTGCCGTGGTTCCCGGCGAGGCGTTCGGCCCGTCCGGCTACCTGCGCCTGTCCTACGCGCTGGGCGACGAGGACCTGGCCACGGGCGTCGCCCGCCTGCAGGACTTCCTCGGCAAGGCGAAGTAGCCCGCCCCAAACCCCCGATGCGCTATCACTTTTGGTCCTTATTGGCGCGGCATAAGGACCAAAAGTGATAGCGCATCCTTGGGTTAAAGGAGGCGGCGCTCGGCGGCCCAGCGGGTCAGTTCGTGGCGGCTGGAGAGCTGGAGCTTACGCAGCACAGCCGAGACGTGGGTTTCCACTGTCTTGATCGAGATGAACAATTCCTTGGCCACTTCCTTGTAGCTGTAGCCGCGGGCGATCAGGCGCATCACTTCGAGTTCCCGCGCCGAGAGCTTGTCCAGCTGGTCGTCGGCAATGTCCGCCGGGGCCGTGCCGAACGCGTCCAGGACAAAGCCCGCCAGCCGGGGCGAGAAGACCGCGTCCCCGCCGGCCACGCGGCGGACGGCGCCGCTGATCTCGGCCCCGGAAATCGTCTTGGTGACATAGCCGCGCGCACCCGCCCGGATCACGGAGACCACGTCCTCGGCCGCGTCGGAGACGCTCAGCGCCAGGAACCGCGTGGTGCCCAGCAGCGGCGTCGAACCGGCCAGCACCTCGCGCCCGCCGCCACCGCGGCCGCCGGGGAGGTGGACGTCCAGCAGCACGACGTCGGGACGCCGGGCTGCGATGACGGCAATTGCCTCCTCCACGGTACCGGCCTCGCCCGCGACCACGATGTCCGGGTCCAGGTCCGCCTTCAGCCCGGACCGGAAGATGGCGTGGTCGTCCACGATCACCACCCGGATCCCGGAAGGGCCACCGGCCGAAGGGCCGCCGGCCGGCGGGTGTCCTGTCTCCGGGTGTCCTGGTTCCGGGTGTCCTGGTGCTGGGCTGGTCACGGTTTGGCCTCTCCGTTGGTGGCGTTGGCAGCAGCGCCGGCAGTTCCGGCAGATGCGGCGGCGGTGACGGGCAGCCGCAGCCGCACCTCGGTGCCGTCCGGGCTGCTGATGATGGCGGCGGTGCCGCCATGGCGGTTCATCCGCCCGATGATCGATTCCCGCACGCCGAGCCGGTCCGCGGGAACCGAATCCGGGTCGAAGCCTGGCCCCCGGTCCTTGACGAAGACCTCCGCGGCCGCGTCGGTGACTTCCAGGTAGACGGCCACGGCGCCGCCTCCGTGCCGGGCGGCGTTCAGCATGGCCTCCCGGGCGGCCTGGACGAGGGCCTCGTGGCGCTGGGTCATGGCGCAGTCCCCCACGGTGACCACGTCGACCGGGTGTCCCAGGGCGTCTTCGACCTCGGCGGCCGCCGCTTTGATGCCTTCGGACAGCTGGCCGGATTCCTTGCCGGCGTCCCGGTACAGCCAGCCCCGCAGCTCACGCTCCTGGGCGCGGGCCAGCCGGATGACGTCGTGCTCATTGCCGGCACGGCGCTGGATCAGGGCGAGGGTCTGGAGCACGGAGTCGTGGAGGTGGGCGGCGATCTCGGCACGCTCGGTGGCGCGGACTCGGCCCGCCCGCTCGGTTTCCAGGTCCCGCCAGAACTTCAGTCCCCAAGGCAGCAGCACGAGGGCCACTCCGCCGAGCACCGCTACGGACGCCAGGAGTGCCAGCCAGGTCTGTTCCCAGGACCCCGAGCCGGACACCATCACCAGCACGCCGGCCACCACGAGGGCGAGTCCGGCGGCGAGGCGCGCCCAGCCGCCGGCCTGGTCCGCCTTGGTCTTGTCCACGAGACCCGCGCGGCGGGTCTCGTCCAGCTGCATCCAGGCGATCGCCGCGCCGCCAAGGATCGCCGCGACCGGGATCAGGGTACCCAGCGGCACGTCAACGCCGAGGAGCCGGGCGATCAGGATCCCGGCCGCCAGCAACAGGCCTGCGCCCAGCAGGATCTCCTTGCCGAACGGCATGCCCGGGACCCTGGACCGCCAGGCCGCTTGCGGCTCTGTTCCGGAGCTTCCGGGAGTCCCTGCGGCACCGATGGCGCCTGCGGTGCCGGGGGCTTGCTGGCTGTCCGGCGCGCTGACGGCCGGAGCGATTGGCGACGCCGGACGGCGGGCGTTGCGCCTGGCGTTCTCATCCGCCGTGGGGACCATGATCCAGAGCCAGGCGTAAAAGGCCACTCCGGCGCCGCCGGCGAGCGCTGCCACCACCATGCCGATCCTGACCATACGCACGGGCCAGCCCAGATGGTTGGCGAGGCCTGCGCACACGCCGGCGATCACGCGATCGCTGCTGCGGACCAGCGGCGGGCGGGCGGGCGGGGTGGTCATGCATCAATCCAAGCACGGATCGGGGTTCCCCGGACGCGTTTGCGGGCCCAACCGGGGGCCACTCAGGGACCGTTCAGGGTGTTCCCCAGTAGAGCCCGGCCCCGGGAGCGGGAAGGATCGAAGTATGAACCCGCACACTCCACACCCCGATGAAGGGCCGGCCTCCGCAGACCGGCCACAGACGGATCGGCCTGATCCGGACTCTCCCGACGCAAACCAGCCCGCCCCGGACTCTCCCGACGCAAACCAGCCCGCCCCGGACCTTTCCGGCAGCGGCCAGCCTGCCCCGGATGTCCCGGCAGCAGGCCGGGCCGCCGGCGCTGCTGCCGGTTCCGGACCCGACGGCGGGCCGTCGCCTGAGCCTCCGCGGCTCTACCCGGCTGGCGACCCGGAAGGGCCGTACGCCCCTCCACCGTTCCAGGGCGCGGATCCGTCCCTGGGCGGGCCGTACCCGGGCGGGCCGTACCCGGGCGGGCCGATGCCCGGACGACAGGGACAGAACTTCTTCGACTGGATCCGCAGCCAAGGCATCTACCGCGGACGCGACCGCTGGATCGGCGGCGTGGCCAGCGGCATAGCCCACCGGCTCGGCGTCGACCCCCTGATCATCCGCGGCGTCCTGATCGTCCTGACCCTTTTCGCCGGACTGGGGGTGCTCGCCTACGGCCTCGCCTGGGCTTTGCTGCCCGAACCGGACGGCCGCATTCACGTCCAGGAGGCTGCCGCGGGCCGGTGGACCGCCGGCATGACCGGCGCCCTGATCACCACGGTCATCGGTTTCCCCAGCCTGGGCACCGGCGTCTGGGGCTGGGACCGCTTCGGCTTTGGCGCCTTCGTCTGGACCGTCTTCTGGGTGGGCGGCGCGATCTACCTCGTCTACTACCTGACCCAACGCAACAAGACCCGGAACGGAGCCACCCCCATGTCATCGCGTTACGACTCCAGCAGCCCGGCCGGCGCCGCGATCTTTACGGGCACCGCGGGCGCTGAGCAGCACTCCGCCGGGGGCTTCCCCCCGGCCGGCGTCCCGGCCTACGGCCAACCCGACGCCGACATCTCCGACGCCGGCATCGCCGGCACCGGCCCAACGTGGGGTCCCCCTCCGCCGTCGGGGCCCACTCCGCCCGGCCCCGTTCCCCCCGGCGGTTACGGCCCGGGGCCGGGGCCCACCCCGCCCGCCCCGCGCAGCCTTGGCCCGGGCACTCCGGCTGTCGCAATTACTGTCGGCGCCGCCCTCCTGGTGGGCGGCGGCATCAAGGCGCTCGACGCCGCCCACGTGATCGATCTCGGCGATTCCGGAAATGCACTGGTCTGGGCGCTTGCCGCGGCCATCCTGGGACTGGGAATCCTGTTTTCCGGGTTGCGGGGCCGGTCCTCGGGGATCCTGAGCTTCTTCGCCGTCGTGGCCCTGCTGATCGGCGGAATCTTCAGCGTGGTCCCGCACGGCGACCGGTTCCGGTTCCAGAATGCCGACTGGACGCCGTCGAGCATTGAACAGGCCGGCGGCGGCTTCGAGATCACCGGCGGTAAGGGAACGGTGGATCTGACCAGGATGGCGCTGAATCCGCCGCTGGGCTCCGACGTCGTTGTTCCCATCGACGCGACCGCCAGCAACCTGACCATCGTCATCCCTGGCACGGTCCCCGTGCAGATCCAGGCGGATATGACCATGGGCAACCTCCACGAAGGCACCCAGGACCACGGCGGCATCATGAACCAGCAGAGCGACTACAACACTTCCAAGCCCGGCGCCCGGATGGTCCTGAAGATCTCCGGAACCGTCAGCAACGTGACCATCAAGGAAGGCAACTGACATGAGCAGCTATGACGACTTCAGCGCCACCGCCTGGCAGGACCCGGAAGCGGCCGGCTCCCCCGCACGGGTGGGCACAGTGGTCTGGGGGCTGATCGTGGTGGCCCTGGCCGCGCTGATCATCGTTTCCCAGCTCGGCATCGTGGCCCTTAACGGCACCTATGTCCTGATCGGCCTGATGATCGGGGCGGGCGCCGCCCTCATTGTCGGCGGGCTTCTCTCGGCCCGGAGGCGTGACAATAAATCAACTTCAGGGAAGTCTTGAACCATGGATAAATTCTTCGACACCATCCGGGGCTTCGGCCTGAAACGCGGTCCGCAGCGCTGGCTTGGCGGCGTCTGCGGCGGGATCGCCGCCAAACTGAATGTTGACGTGGCGTGGGTCCGGATCGCCTACCTGCTCCTGAGCCTGCTCCCCGGCCCGGCCTTCGTGTTGTACCTCGCGGCGTGGCTGCTCCTTCCGGACCAGCGCAACGCAATCGTCCTGGAAACCTTCCTCGCGAAGCGTTCCTCCCGGCCCTAGCTGCAGTTCCCGGTCCCGTCCCCGGCCGGCCACGCCGGACCGCAACCGGCGCCATGGACCTGCTCCGCAACGCCAACGTGCCCCCGCCTTCACGGCGGGGGCACGCTTGTGTAACCGTTTGTGTCCTGCCCCACACACGCCATTAGACTCTAGGTGAGCTCAGCGTGGCGCTCTGCCTGTACCCCTTCAAACCAGGATTTGAGCCAAGACATGAAAATTGGAATCCTCACCAGCGGCGGAGACTGCCCCGGACTGAACGCCGTCATCCGTGGCGCCGTCCTCAAGGGCATCGCCGTCCACGGCCAGCAGTTCGTGGGATTCCGGGATGGCTGGCGCGGCGTTGTCGAGGGCGACATTGTCGAGATTCCCCGCACCATGGTCCGCGGCATCGCCAAGCAGGGCGGCACCATCCTCGGCACGTCCCGCACCAACCCGTTCGAGAACGGCGGCGGTCCCGACGTCATCAAAGCCAACATGGACCGGCTCGGGATCGACGCGATCATCGCCATCGGCGGCGAAGGCACCCTGGCCGCGGCTAAGCGGCTCACCGATGCCGGCCTGAAGATCGTGGGCGTCCCCAAGACCGTCGACAACGACCTCGACGCCACGGACTACACCTTCGGCTTCGACACCGCCGTGGAAATCGCCACCGAGGCGATCGACCGGCTCCGCACCACCGGAGAGTCCCACCACCGCTGCATGATCGCCGAGGTCATGGGCCGGCATGTGGGCTGGATCGCCCTTCACGCCGGCATGGCCTCGGGTGCCCACGCCATCCTGATCCCGGAGCAGAAGGCCTCCATGGAACAGATCGCCGAATGGGTTGTCTCCGCCCGCGACCGTGGCCGCGCCCCGCTGGTGGTCGTCGCCGAGGGATTCGTGCCCGAAGGCCAGGAATCCCCGCACTCGGAGCGCGGACTGGACACCTTCGGCCGGCCCCGCCTCGGCGGCATCGCCGAGATGCTGGCGCCCGAACTCGAGGCACGCACCGGCATCGAGACCCGCGCCACGGTCCTGGGCCACATCCAGCGCGGCGGCGTCCCGACGGCGTTCGACCGCGTCCTGGCCACCCGCCTGGGCATGGCGGCCATTGATTCGGTGGTGGAGAAGCGCTGGGGCACGATGGTTTCGCTGCACGGCACGGACATCGTCCATGTCGGCTTCGACGCCGCGCTCGGTAACCTCAAGTCAGTGCCCCAGACCCGCTATGACGAGGCCGCTGTCCTCTTCGGCTAAGCGGCCCGCCGGCGCACGTCCGGACGCGTGCCGAAGGCGCGGTGCCCGCCGCGGCCGGATGGGCCCGGCCCCCGGCCGGCGGTGGGTAGGGTTGATTCATGACTCTTGAGCCCGGTTCCGCCGAAATTGTCCAGCTCGCATGGGCGCGCCGTCTGGGGTTCGACGACGGCGCTTTCGCGGCCGCCGCCGGTGAGCGGCTCACCCGGGCCGACGAGTCAGCCCGGTCTGTGCAGTTTGTCCGCCTGTTCGGCAACTCCGCCCTGGTGGGCCCGCAATGGGCGCTGGACGCGGCCGCCGGCTTCTCTGATGGGGACCTTGCCCAGCACGTGACGCTGCTGACCATCACCCGAAGCCACGGCGGCCACGGGCTGGGCGCCGCCGCGCTCTTCTTCGCCGACGACCTCCCCCTGCAGCAGCCGTCCGAGGAGCTGACAGTCTCGCACGGGAACCCGGAAGCGATCGAGCTGGAGACCTTCTGCCCGCCCGATGATGTCAATGAGGTGGGCCTCGCTGACCTCGAACACCGCTTCACGGTCATGCATCTTGAAGACGGGCGCCGGACCCCCGTGGCCTGCGGCGCATACACCGAGTGGGAGGGACTCCTGGCCCATCTGGGGGTGCTGGTTGCGCCGGAATGGCGGCGCCGCGGGTTGGGGAAGCTGGCCGCCTCAATAGCTGCCCACGAGGCCCTCGCGGCCGGGTTGACCCTGCAGTGGCGCTCCGAGGTGAGTAACAAGGGGTCCCTGGCGTTGGCCCGGAGCCTTGGCTTCTCCGCGGGCGGCATCCAGACCAGCGTGCTGCTGGGCTGATCCGGATGCCCGCCCGGGAAGGCGGAGGCTAGCGCGGCTCTGCGGCGGCCTTGTCTGCGCCGTTGGCCCGGTCAGCACTGTTGGCCCGGTCAGCACCCGCGGACGGATCCGGCGCGCCCCAGCCCTGGACCGCCTTGGGCTTGGCGAAGAAGAGCGTCACGGCGGCGCCAAGCAGGATAACCGCCGCCGGCAGCAGGATCGACTGGCCCATCGCCGTCGAGAACCCCTCATGGAGCGCCTCGGGCAAGGCCCCGCCGAAGCCCATCGGGCTGGTGTCGCCGCCTGCTCCGGGACGGGCCGGAAGCTCGGCCGCCAGCCGCGCCTGAATGAGCACGGCGATGGCGGCGCTGCCGAGCACGGCGCCGATCTGGCGGGTGGTGTTGTAGACGCCCGAGCCGGCTCCGGCCTGCCGCGGGGGCAGGTTGCGCGTGACGGTGGAGCTCAGCGGCGCCCAGATGCCCGCATTGGCGAAGCCCAGCACGGCGCTGGGGAGCAGGAACAGCCAGATCGGGGTGTCCGGGTGCATGAGCAGCGAATTCCAGAACAGCGCCACGGACATCAGGACCAGGCCCGTCGCAGTGATGAATTTCGGGTTGACCCTATCGATGATCCGGCCGACGACGGGGGCCAGGCCGCCCGAGATCAGCGCCATCGGCACCATCATGAGCGCAGACTCGGTGGGGGTCAGGCCACGGACGATCTGGTAGTAGAAGATCAGCGGCAGGGTGAACGCCGTGACGGTGAAGCCCACGGTGGTGATGGCGATGTTGGCGAGCGAGAAGTTCCGGTCCTTGAACAGGGACAGGGGCAGCAGAGGTTCACCCTTGTTGAATTTCTGCCACAGGACGAAGACGACCAGCACGGCGATGCCGCTGATGATCAGGCCCCAGACGGTGATGGGGCCGGCGATGGTGCCCCAGTCGTAGGTCTCGCCCTCCTGGATGCCAAAGACGAGGAGGAAGAGTCCAAGGGCGCTGAGCAGGACCCCGGGAATATCGAACTTGTGCGGGTGGGTGCTCAGCGTGGGGACGAAGCGCATGGCCAGGATGAAGCCCGCAATGCCGACGGGGACGTTGATGAAGAAGATCCATTCCCAGCCGAGGCCGTCTACCAGGACGCCGCCGAGGATCGGACCGACCAGGGTGGCGACGCCGGCCGTGGCACCCCAGATGCCCATGGCAGCTCCGCGGCGGTCGGGCGCGAAGATCCGGGTGATGACGGCCATGGTCTGCGGCGTCATCATGGCCGCGCCGAGGCCCTGGACCACGCGCGCCGCGATGAGGATCTCGACGCTGCCGGAAAGGCCGCACCACAGCGAGGCCAAGGTGAACACGACTAGTCCGGAGAGGTAGAGCCTCTTCGGTCCGAAGCGGTCGCCAAGCCGGCCCGTGATGAGCAGAGGCACCGCATAGGCGAGCAGGTAGGCGCTGGTGACCCAGATGACCGCGTTGATGTCGGTGTTCAGGCCCTTCATGATGCTCGGATTGGCCACCGAAACGATGGTGGTGTCGATCAGGATCATGAAGAAGCCGATCACCAGGGACCAGAGTGCCGGCCATGGCCGGGCTACGTTTTCCATGGGATTCCTTAAGGTCTGGTGCGGATGCTGGATGGGCGATGGCGGGCGTCGGGGTTCCCGCCCGGATGCTGCGAGGGCGTCACCACGGCAGTTCGCCGGTGCTGAGCTGGTCCTGAAGGCCGCGGATCCACCCGATTTCGGTCCGCAGCATGCTCTGCTGGTACTGGACATCGATCCAGTACTTGCGCTCCACGTCCTTCTTCCGGAGCAGGTCCTCGCCCGTGTCCAGGTAGCCGAGCTGCTCCTGCAGTGCCTCGAGCCGCCGGTCGAGGAGTTCGACGACGACGCCGGCCGGCAGGTTGTAGGCCTCGGAGATGGCCAGGGGGAAGGACGGGTATTCGTTGACCGGGATGGCGAGCATGTCCTGCAGCCGGGTGGTGAGCGCTTCCCGGCCGGCTGCAGAGATCGTGTAGGTGGTCCGTTCCGGGCGATTGCCTTCCCGGTGAGTTCCCGTGGCGGCGACGAGGCCCTGCTCCTCCAGCCGCCCGACGGCGTGATAGAGGGTTCCGGGACGGACCTTGACCAGGCGGTCCTCGTGCCGGGCGATCAGGAGCTGGTACATCTCGTACGGATGCATCGGTTCCTCCACGAGCAGGGAGAGCGCGGCGACACCCAGAGGTGTCAATGCGGATGCCCGGGCCATGGCGCAGTGTCCTCTTCCGTAGGAGCTTTTGATTATTCCATCACGATTATTCCACGTGGAATAATCGTGGGCAATCTTCCCGGTCCCGGGGAGACGGCGGCCGGCCGGGGAACCCGGGTTTGCTCAGCCGAGGAGGTCCAGGATGTCGGTCCGGGCAAACATCTGCGCGGCGGCCCGCGCGGAGGGCGTGCCGGCGTCGGGGTCGGCCCCGGCCTCCAGCAACTCGCGGGCGACGTCCGTGTAGCCCTTGAAGACAGCGCCGGCCAGCGGCGTCTGGCCGCGGTCATTGGCCTTGTTGGCGTCGCCGCCGTGGTCCAGGATCAGCCTCACAGTGCCGGCGTGACCGTGGTAGGCCGCCAGCATGACGAGCGAGTCGCCGGCGGAATTGGTCAGCGTGGCCGGGGCGCCGGCGGCCAGATAGCTGCCAAGCACTGCGGAGTTGCCCTCGCGGGCCGCATCGAAGAGCGCGTGCGCCAACGCCAGCGTCTCGTCGTCGGGCGCGGCGTTTGGCTCGTTCACTGCCGGCTCGTTAACTGCGGGCTTGTTCACTTCCGATTCGTTCACCGGGGACTCGCCGCTCATCGGGTACCCCGCAGGAAGCCGGTCTGGCGGCCCACTACCTGGCCGGCGTCGGGCGCCACAATGACTTCCTGGGCCGCGGAATAGGGCTCGTCGCCGTCCACAACGGTCAGGACCTCGTCCGGGGAGACGGAGCGCTTGATCACGGCCAGGGCCACGGGGCCCATTTCGTAGTGCTGCGCCACGGAAGTCACGGCGCCCACCTTGCGGTCGCCGGCACGCACTTCGCTGCCGGTCGCGGGCAGGGTGTGCTGGGAGCCGTCGAGCTGGAGGAACACGAGCCGCCGCGGCGGATGGCCCAGGTTGTGGACGCGGGCGACCGTCTCCTGGCCCTTGTAGCAGCCCTTGGACAGGTGCACGGCGGTCCGGAGGAGGTCGAGCTCGTGCGGGATGGTTTTGTCGTCGGTTTCGGCGCCCCACCGCGGACGCCATGCGGCGATCCGCAGCGCCTCGGCGGCCATGGTGCCGGCGAGGGTCCGGTCCCCCACCGTGGCGACCAGCTCGGCCGCGGGGACGAGGTACTCGAACCACGGCCGCTCCAGGCCGGGGTGGGCGTCCTCGCCCACCACAGCGTAGGAGTAGCCGCCCGCGCCGACGTGCGGCCACGGGTCTTCCCAAACGACAAATTGCGGCCACTCCGGGATGCGCCTGGTGGAGCCCAGCACGGCCCAGTCCGCCGAGACATCGGCGATCTCCACACGGAGCATGAACTTCATCTTGTTCAGCCATTCGGCGAGCGGGCCGGCCTCGGCCCCTTCGACGATCAGCCAGGCGGTGGCGCCGTCGTCCACCACCCGGGCGTCAAATTCGATCCGGCCCTGGACGCTCAGCAACAGCAGTTCGGTGGACTGTCCCGGCGCCAGGCTGGTGAGCTGCTGGGAGGACAAGGTATTGAGCCAGCTCAGGCGGTCCGGCCCGCTGACGGTCACCACGCCGCGGTTGGAGAGATCGACGACGGCGGTGCCGGCGGCCAGCGCCCGCTGCTCCCGTAGCGGCTCACCGTAGTGGGCGGCGACGCCGGCGTCGGGTCCGCCTCCCTCAACAGCGGCAGGGCGCGACAACAGGGGGCTCTTGATAATCATATTGAAAGGAACGTCCTTAACTGTGCTCGTATTCCGGCCCCGGCAGACCGGGCCGTCAGGGTCTCTGGGCCGTCAGGGTCTTTGGTGCCGGCTTAGCGGTATTCCGGATTTTCAAAGTCGAAGCGGGTGCCGGCCTTCCAGGCGTCGGGGAGGTTTCCGTAGGCGGGAATGCCGCCGGCGTCTTTGAGCATGCGTGCCAGGTGCAGCATGTTCCAGGTCATGAAGGTGGTGTTGCGGTTGGTGAAGTCGCTCTCCGGACCTCCGGAACCCTCGTCAAGGTAGCTCGGTCCCGGCCCGACGGGGCCGATCCACCCGGCGTCGGCCTGCGGCGGGATCGTGAAGCCGATGTGCTGGAGGCTGTACAGGACGTTCATGGCACAGTGCTTGATCCCGTCCTCATTGCCGGTGATGAGGCAGCCGCCCACTTTCGGATAGTAGGCCCACTGGCCCTTCGCGTTCAGTTGCCCTGAGTGGGCGTAAAGCCGTTCGATCAGCTTCTTGGTCTGCGAGGAGTTGTCCCCCAGCCAGATGGGTCCGGCCACCACGACGATGTCCGCTTCGAGGACGGCCGGGTAGATCTCCGGCCACTCGTCAGTGGCCCAGCCGTGTTCGCGCATGTCCGGGTAGACGCCGCTGGCAATGTCGTGGTCCACCGTGCGGATCACGCGGGTGGTGACACCCTGCTTTTCCATGATTCTGCGGCTGACGTCGATCAAACCCTTGGTGTTGGACACGTCCGGGG
>Ga0213840_1001633_pt1 | contig 16761 bp, 17 predicted proteins | sample SWPATP22_FD_160132 | JGI IMG/M metagenome (GOLD analysis project Ga0213840, IMG submission 160132) | Coastal seawater microbial communities from Marineland, Florida, United States - SWPA TP2 #2 | ecosystem: Environmental > Aquatic > Marine > Coastal | place: USA: Florida | collected 2016-08-14 | reverse complement strand
GCGCGTTGATTTAGCATGGGCTGATGCAACATCATCTAACGTTGATGTTTACCGCAATGGTTCAGTTATTGCGACAACGGCTAACGATGGTGCATACACTGACTCTATAAACACTAAAGGTGGCGGTTCATACGCTTATCAAGTGTGTGAAGCTGGCACAACAACCTGTTCAGCTACAGTAACGGTTGTTTTCTAAGAACAACTACTAAGTTACAAAAAAGCGGGCATATGCCCGCTTTTTTATTGGCGTTGAATTAATGCAATTAGAAAAATTAGGCAAACAGCTGTGTAGCCAGGTTTTGCTGTACAGCCTGTGCTGACGATGCGCTTAGCTCAATCTCTATGGCATCCGCTTTACCCGATAGCCAAATTTTAAGCTCGGCATCAGTATCGAAATGCCCTGCTGTTTCAACGATAAACTGAGTGATAGATTTATAGGGAATAGAGTGGTAGTTCACCTTACGCCCTGTTAAACCCTGCTTATCAATCAGAATAAGGCGCTTATTAGTAAAAACGCTTAAATCGCGAACCAATTTGAATGCAGACGTTACCACTTCATTGTCGGCAAGAATTGGGGACAATTCTTCTTGCACATCAGAAGCATTCGTTTCGCTTGCGTTCCCCATTATTGTGTCGAATAAACCCATCTTGATTTCCTTTTAGACAGCGGCAAGTTTTACTCGCCATTGAACTCTATGCGCAAGCGGTTTGGGTTTATCAAGTGCAAAGCCTTGGCCGTAATCAACCTTAAGCTCTCTGAGCACGTCGGCCGTAGCACTATCAACAACAAACTCAGCAACGGTTTGTTTGCCCATACTATGCGCAATGTTGTTAATTGCAGTCACTGTAGCATGGTCGATAGGATCGTGGACAATGTTTCTCACAAATGACCCATCAATCTTTACGTAATCAACATCTAAGTGTTTTAAGTATGTAAACGACGACATGCCAGCGCCAAAATCGTCTAGCGCAAAGCTACACCCAATATCGCGCAAAGAAGAAATAAAACGTTTAGCGGCGTTAAGGTTTGTGACCGCCGTGGTCTCTGTAATTTCGAAGCAAATTTTCTCTGCTGGTACGCTGGTGCTCTGCATTCGCTGAGTAATTTTATGTAGCGCCATTTCGTCGCCAAGCGTTATACCCGATAAGTTTATGGCAACTTTACCCACGTTATCGATGTGTGCGGGGTTTTGCTCAAGCATCTTCAACGTATTATCAACCACCCACAAATCGACTTTGTTCATTAACCCATGCCTTTCAGCAAGAGGGATAAACAGCCCAGGGCTAATTAAGCCTCCGTCGTTATCGTTAAGGCGAAGTAGAATTTCATAATGCTGAAGCTGAGCAGCTTGCGTTTCAGAAGGTACGGTTAGCGGTAGTATAGCTTGGCTGTACAGCTCAAAGCCATCGCTTTGTAACGCCTGATGCAGTGCGTTTAACACTTGATTATCGCTGTCATCAATCGCCATTTGCGAATCGTTTGCTCTACAAATAAAGTAACGATTACGTCCTAAGTGCTTGGCTTTGTAGCAAGCATTATCAGCGGCTTTTATTAACGCTTCTGCACTTTGTGTGCTCTCGTTAATTTCGATAACACCAATGCTTGCGCCAACAAAGAAAAGTTTATCGTCGTATATAAACCGATAGCTTGAAATAGCAGCTAGTAGCTTATCCAAACGTTTTGAAACGTCCTCAATGCTCTGGTTTCTGAAAATCATACAAAACTCGTCGCCACCAATACGCGCAAGTAAGTCATTACTATTCACATACTGCCTAAAGATAGTGGATATTTCTTTAAGTAGCTTATCGCCAGCTGGATGCCCACAGCTGTCATTCACTAGCTTAAACCGGTCCATATCAATAAAGCACATTACGCTTTCGTGGGTGTGATGATGTAAGTAATCGTCTTCAATGAATGTGGAAATGCTGTCTAATGCTAAAAGCTCACTTTCAGCTTTATTGCTATCACCAGAATTTGTTGTTTCTTGTAGAATTTGCCTTAATTGATCATCAAACGCATAGCGGTTCAATAAGCCAGTAAGCTGGTCGTGATTTGCCTGAAAATACACTTCCTCTTGAAGCGCAACCTCTTTGGTAACATCTCTGGCAATACCTTCAACCGCAATTAATAAACCTTGCTCGTCTAAAATAGGCGTGTCTGAAAATTCAATGATAAAAGGGTTACCTTCCTTACTAACGTAATGAACAAAGTAAGGTTTGGGCTTTTCACCTCTTGCTATGGTTTGTCTTATTTCAAACGTTTCGTCTGGCACCTGGCGAACGTAGCGTGACTCATATGAACAAAAATCGTTTGGGCTATATCCTAAAATTTGCTCAACCCCAGCACTCACGTACCGGAAGCTGTGCTCTGCGGTTTTGGTGTACACAAAGTGTCTGTGCATACCATCAACTAAGCGTCGGTATCTCTCCTCGCTGTGCTTCAATGCTTGTTGCGCCCTAAAGCGCTCAGTGACATCCCTTACCGTAATTGCAATATTATCGCCTGCTTTCACTACTTGAACTTTAATCCACTCCAGTGAAATGTCTTGGCTATCAAGCGCAATATGCGCTTCATACGGTACGCCAGATTGTGCAACCTTGGTAACACTTCGAAACGTATCGCTGATACCCAAGTACCAGGTTTGTTCAGATAGTGTCATCGAACCCAATGTGTCGCATGCGCCTCTGAATAAATATTTGCTGTAGGAATTGGCCTCTACCAGCGAAAAATCGAGCTCGGTAGGCTGATAAATTAACAAGGCGTCTAGCGACGCTTCGCTTGCCGTTAAATAGCGTTGCTGGCTATCAGATAGGTTTACCGCCCCTTTTAATTGCTTGTGAAACACATAACTCACCAGCGCCGACATTAATAAACCGATGGCAATAACCAGAATGCCAGGATTGAAAGGACTTAGCTGCGACTGCATCGTTAACGTAACGGGGCGGTCGATAAATGGGAAAGGTGCCAACGACACGGTTGTACCGTCTTTTACTAACTTTCCACTACCAAATAACACGTTGCCTTGCGACGAGAGTTCGAAATTAAATTGCGGCCCAACCAACTCGCCAAGCATCACACTAAGTATGGTTTGTACATCAAAACCGGCAATTATGTAACCGTGTTCCGGCTCTTGTGGACTAATTGCGCGGCCGATAAGAATGTGGTGATGCTGAGTTTGCTCAGAATACAGTAACGCGCTATCAAGTGATTCAGAAAGCTCGTCTATGCGAAGGCCTAAGGTGCTCATGGGTTTGCCAATTAGCGAATTGTCTATTCTTTTCCTTATACCCAGTTCTGGGGTGGCTACCCACTGAACAATGCCGTCCTGATCAACAAAAACGAGGGAACTGAACCCTTTTTGCATGCCCATTAAAGACATGGCTTGCGCATTAAACCAGTCAACTTGGTTTGGCTCAAAGGTCGGCCAGTTCAACATGAGGTTGTGAACAGCTTGAACACGCTCGGTAGAAAACACCTCTAAGCTAATCTTTACCTGTTCGGCTACCGATTGAGCTTTAGATATTCGAACACTCTTTTCATCTTTTTGTAGATAAATTCCTGCTGAGACAAAAAGCAAAGCAAGAAAAAGGAATAACATCGTCGGTAATGCATAGACGCGATGATTTATTCGTGTGTACATGGGGGTCTCCGGAAAATCGCTTTCCTAGACTAAAGTAGAAATATGAAAATAATATGAATTGTCTTACACAATAGAAGTGATACGGTATTAAGAAAATAGAAAGAAGCGGTAATTTATGACAACGCACCCTACCTTCGAAAGCGTTAAACGCGCCTACGAACGCATTAAAGACCATGTTAAACAAACACCTATTGTAGAATCTTCGTTATTGAATAAATGGATGGGTCACCGCATTTTGTTTAAGGCAGAATGTTTGCAGACCATCGGGGCTTTCAAGATCCGCGGTGCCATGAACTTTTTGGCGCGACTAAAAGAAGAAGGGCGCTTACCCAAACACGTTGTAGCTAATAGCTCGGGCAATCATGCACAAGCGGTTGCCTATGCCGCTGCTCATTTTGGAATTACTGCAACTATTTACGCTAGTGAATCTATTTCACCCATAAAAGCAGCAGCGACACAAAGCTATGGAGCTACATTAAAATTGTTTCCCACAAGATCCGAAGCTGATAGCGCTGTTGCTGAAGCAGCACAAGCCAACGATACCGTGTGGATCCCGCCTTTTAACCATGCAGATATTATTGCTGGTCAAGGCACCGCCGCACTTGAAGCACTACAAGAATTAGAACATGTTGATGCCGTATTTGCGCCGTGCGGCGGTGGTGGCTTATTGTCAGGCACTTTGCTTGCCACTCGCGCATTAAAACCCAATGCACTGGTGATAGGCGCCGAGCCAGCCGAAGCTAATGATGCATCGATGTCGTTACAGGCTGGTGAGATTGTAGCGCTTGATCACACTCCCATAACCTTAGCAGATGGTGCAGCAACACCATCGGTAGGCGATGTTACGTTTCCTTTACTGCAAGAGCTTGATGACTTTTACGAAGTAGATGAGTTACAAATTGCATATTGGACACAATGGCTGCACCATTTACTTAAATTACACATAGAACCCACCTGCGCCATGACAATGGCTGCGGTTGCTGCATGGGCAGCCAATACACCGCCGGGCCAAACGGCATTAGTGATGCTGTCTGGCGGAAACATTAGCCAGTCTTCAATGGCTAGTATATGGGAACGTGACTTTCTATTACAGCCACCCTTGCTAGTAACTGACGAAAAAACAACCGACGACACGGACGAAGAATAAAAAATGATAAAAACTGTACACTCGACAACAATGCTTCGCAGCACTATTCGCACCTGCCTAGGCATAGGTTTGGCTATGACTGCCCTTGGTGTAAACGCCGCAACACTAGTAAACAATGTTAAAGGTTACACACTTGATAACAGCGGAAAGCTAACCACATTCAACAACCTTGTAATAGACCACGGCAAAGTAGTGGCTGCTAATGTTGATGTTAACGACTACTCCATAGATAAAACCATCGACGGCGAAGGCAAAGTGATGTTGCCTGGTTTAATAGACGCCCACGGCCACTTATTGGGTTTAGGCGCAAATTTGTTGGAAGTTGATTTACGCGAAAGTACTAGCGCGCAAAATGCGGCAAGAATGGTTGCTGATTATGCTTTTGCGAAGCCAGCACAGGCGTGGATTACAGGCCGAGGTTGGAACCAAGAGTTGTGGTCTGACCGCGCGTTTCCAACCGCGCAAGACTTAGATAAAGTAGTAGCAGACCGCCCTGTCGCACTAGCCCGAGTAGACAGCCACGCTACGTGGGTTAACAGTAAAGCCATGGAGCTTGCTGGTATCACTAAAGACACGAAGTCTCCCGCAGGCGGCGAAATAATTAAAGACGCTAACGGTAACCCTACCGGCGTATTTATCGACAATGCGTCGCTGCTAATTGAGGCGCATTTACCTAAAGCCAGCAATGCAGTTTATGAACAACAGCTGCAGGCCGCAGGTGAGCACTTACTATCAAATGGGATCACATCAATGCATGATGCAGGTATTGGCCGTGATGTGTATGACTTTTATTTGAAGGAAGCTGTTGAAGGTGATTTACCTGTGCGCGTTTACGCTATGGTAAGTGCAACAGACCCCGAACTTTCAACCATGCTTGGCAACGGGAACATTCGAGATGCCAACGATTTCTTATACATTCGTTCGGTAAAAGCATATGGAGACGGCGCATTAGGAAGCCGAGGCGCTGCGCTTTTAGAGCCCTATTCAGATGCACCGCATCAGCATGGATTGCTACTTACGCAACCAGAAGATATGACCCAGCTATTTACCACGGTACTTGGGGCAGGTTTTCAGCTGAACTATCACGCTATTGGTGATAAAGCGAATCATGTAGCACTAAACGAGTTTGAGACAACGTTCAAAACACTTGGTGGTGCGGAGCTTCGTAACCGTATTGAACATGCACAGGTTATTGCGCCTGACGACCTAGCCCGCTTTGCCGAGTTAAAGGTACTGCCATCAATGCAGCCTACCCATGCTACCAGCGATAAAAACATGGCTGAAGATCGTATTGGTAAAGATCGTATGAAAGGCGCGTATGCGTGGAAAACGTTACTCGACTCGGGCATTGCCTTGCCGCTCGGTTCTGATTTTCCTGTAGAGCTAGCAAATCCATTCTACGGTTTACATGCCGCCGTAACGCGCCAAGACAGAAATAATCAACCGGTTAAAGGCTGGTATGCACATGAAGCGCTTACCATCGAACAAGCCTTTAAGGGCTTTACATTGGATGCTGCTTACGCCGGTCATATGGAGGACACCCTGGGTTCATTAACAAAGGGCAAATGGGCAGACTTCATTTTAGTTGATCAAGATATCTTCACGATTAAACCGGAAGATATTTGGAAGACAAAAGTACATGCAACGTACGTTGCAGGTGAGCAAGTATTTGAAGCGAAATAGCCCATAGCGCCAATATGACAAATTCTGCTTCAAACTCAGGCCTACTTACTAGAGGCATTGGCGGCATTGGTGCCGCCTTGTTGGTGCTTAACGGTTTAATAGGCGCGGGCATTTTTGCACTTCCCGCTAAAATGGCTGCAGAACTGGGCGCTTTTAGCCCCTATGTGTTCTTAATTTTTGGCGTACTAATGCTTAGTATTGTGTGGTGTTTTGGGCAGCTTGCTGTTTTCTATCAGCAAACAGGCGGCCCGGTAATCTATGCGCACAAAGGCTTTGGCGACGCTGCTGCATTTCAAACTGGCTTTATTTACTACCTTGCTCGCGCCACCGCCATAGCAGCCAATATGCATGTACTGCTATTGTACGCTGGTTACGTGTGGCCTGAGCTAAACAGCGGCATAGGCAAATCTATCGCCATTGTTATGCTTACCAGTGCACTAATAACGGTAAACATTATTGGCTTAAAAGCAGCAATGCGGTCTTTGGACGCTATATCACTATTAAAATTACTACCTTTTGTCGCCGTTATTGGTGTTGGCTACAGTCAACTAGATTTCTCAGCTACTGCCTCCAGTACGCAGCAGTTTGTTCCTACTCTCGATACTATTTCGGCAGGTGCACTACTTACCCTGTATGCATTTATTGGTTTTGAAACCGTTGTGGTTACCAGCGGAGAAACGTCGTCTCCCAAGCGAACTATTCCAAGAGCGCTTATTCTGACCGTCTCGGGCATAGCATTGTTCTACTTTTGTGTGCAGTGGCTTTACTGGCATATGATTGGGCCAGACAAACCAGACAGTGCGCCACTTATCGCACTTGCCGATATGATATTTGGCAAAACAGGGGCATTGGTGATGACATTAACGGCTGTGGTATCGGTTGCCGGCAATTTGCTAGCAAACATGATATCAACATCACGCCTAACCTATTCTATGGCCCATCAGGAGTTAATCCCGGGAAGACTTGGTGAAAACTTAGGTAAAGTAAACCAACGCTTCGCGACACCGCATGTTTCTATTTGGATATTGGGCGTATTTGCAGGCATACTCGCGCTTAGCGGAAGCTTTGTATGGTTGGCTATTTCAAGTGTTTTAGCGCGTTTAGTCGTGTACGCCTTTTGTGTTTTGGTATTAATAAAAGCACAACGAGCACAGACTGATGCACCAAATTTTGTAACGCGCGCATTACCGTTTATTGCGCTTGCAGTCTGCGCTTGGTCAATTACACAGACGACAATGAATGCATGGTTATTTTTGCTGGGTGAACTCGCCATTGGCGCATTGCTGTACTTGGCTATCCGCCGCAAACCTGTGTAGTGTTGAAAAAAACAGATTTTTGAAAAGGTTTTTAAGTGAATATTGTTGTTTTACCCGTAACGCCTTTTGCGCAAAATTGCTCATTAATATGGTGTTCTGAAACCATGAAAGGGGCATTTGTCGACCCGGGCGGTGACATTGATAAACTTATCGCAGCCGCTACACAACACGGTGTTAGCATAGAGAAAATTATACTTACACACGGTCACCTTGATCATGTTGGCGGCACGGTAGCCATTGCAAAACATTATAATGTACCTGTTATTGGGCCTCATATTGGCGACAAGTTTTGGCTAGATGCTCTGATGCAACAGAGCCAAATGTTTGGTTTTCCTCCTGCCCAGCCTTTCTCTCCAAATGAGTGGTTGAACGACAACGACACCATTTCGCTTGGCAATATTACGTTGGAAGTGCTGCACTGCCCTGGCCACACGCCTGGACACGTAGTGTTGGTAGAGCGTGCGAGTAATCGCGTGGTTGTGGGTGACGTTATTTTTGCAGGCTCTATAGGTAGAACCGACTTTCCGCAGGGTAACCATCAACAGCTAATCGACTCTATAAAACAAAAAATTATGGTGTTGCCAGACGATATGACGATTTATCCTGGCCACGGCCCTACCACTACGGTAGGGACTGAGAAGGCCACAAACCCTTATGTATCGGGTAAGTTTGGTTAAACCAGCTTACTCGTAAGCACCACTGGCATAGTGTAATTCATAGCTATGGCTGTAGATTTCAAGAATGTTGCCAAACGGGTCTTCCATATAAATCATGCGATACGGCTTCTCGCCCGGATAATAATAGCGAGGAGCCTTCATGCGTTTCTTACCGCCAGCGGCAACAATTTTATCAGCTAAACCCTCTACATCAGGGTCTTGAACACAAAAGTGGAAAATACCGGTTTTCCAGTACTCGAAGTTATCTTCTGGATTTTCCTGATTGCTGAACTCAAAGATTTCTACACCTACTCGGTCGCCCGTCGACAAATGTGCTATACGAAACTTCCCCCATCCAGCGCCAAAAACGTCAGTACACATTTCACCAATGGCTGAGTCGTCTTCAACAATCTCGGTTGGCTTCATAATCAAATACCAGCCTAGCACTTCGGTATAAAATTTTACCGCGGCTTCTAAATCAGGTACCGAAATACCAATATGTGAAAACGTACGAGGATAAGGTGTTTTTACTGCTTCAGTCATCACGTGCTCCTTTTAATGGCTCTACAAAATTAAAGAATTACTGAATTAAAGTGTGATCATGGTAACTAGACAAAAACAAAACATGAAATTATGATATTTTCTAAATTTGATAATTTAAATTTATATCCATGCTCAACCCCGTTTGGTTAGACACCTTTTTAACTTTAGCCGACACTGGCAACTTTACACGTACCGCAGAGCAGCGTTTTATGACTCAGCCTGGTGTTAGTCAGCATTTGAAAAAACTAGAAGAGGCCTGTGGCTGCGAGTTAGTGGTTCGTTTAGGTAAAGGTATTCAACTTACTGAACAAGGAAGGCGCGTATACGACTATGCGTTACAGCAAAAGAAACGTGAGCAGGACTTTCTAAGTGCATTAAAGTTTGACGAAAAGTACGAAGGACAATGCAGTGTTGCCTGCTCAGGCGCTACAGCACAGCGTATTTACCCCGCGCTAATAGCATTACAGGTTAAATACCCTAAGTTGAATATTCATGTTGAAGTAGCCCCTCGGCGCACCATACTTCAAGATATTCAAAGCAACAGTATGTTACTAGGCATTGTTACGAATATGCCTAATAGCGATGATGTTGCATATAATTACTTAGGCGAAGAGACGCTTGGGCTTATTCTGCCCAAAAAGTATGAGCATAAATATCACCAAATTGATTCACTATTACCAACACTGGGGCTAATAAACCACCCTGATGCTTTGCATTATTTACAACGCTATATCAACGATAGTGGCGATGATAAATTGCAGCGTATTAATCCAAATAAAATGAAACATACCGGCTATATCAATCAACTGTCGCAGATATTGCTTCCGGTAAGCCAAGGCCTTGGCTTTACGGTGTTGCCCACCAGCACATTAACATTTAGTGGTGTTGCCAATTTATTGTGCATATACAAGCCGACAAACAGCGTTACCGAGCCACTATACAGCGTGCAAACGCCACACACCGAACTACCAGCTAGATATGAATTAATAAAAAGCACTGTGGCTGAAGTACTTGGCGAGTCGAGCTAGTTATTGCTTCTAGCTATTGTGTAAAGCAGGATCTGGTGACACCATTTGTGCTTCTTTCTTATGCTCAGGCACGTCTACTTTACCACTAGCAACAACCTCACCTTCTAACCATAGCTTCCATTCTCCACGTTCATAAATATCCCACTGCTCGTCATTGGTCAGTGGCTCTGTGGCAATAATGCTTACTACGTCTTTCGGCGTGGTTTCGGCGGCAAAATCTATTTCTACCTCAACGTCTTTTAAACACGCAGGCCCAAAGGGTGCTCTTCGGGTAATACTTGCCAGCTTGGTACTGCAAAAGGTAAATAGCCAATCACCGTTACTTAATAGGCAATTAAACACGCCTTGTTGCGCGTAACTTTGTGCCAGCGGCACCAGCGTGGCGGCCAACTCTTCATTACTCGCGCTGCGAGGCAAACTATCACGAACCGTATTCATAATGTCGCAAAACAATGCTTCACTATCGGTATCGCCAACGGCTTCATACATACCTTGCTTTGGCGAAAACGACGGAAGCTGGCCGTTGTGAGCAAATACCCAATATCTGCCCCACAGTTCCCTTGCAAACGGATGTGTATTGGCTAAATTGATATTCCCTACATTGGCCTGTCGAATATGACAAATAGCGCTTTTACTCTTTATGGGGAGCTTTGATACAAAGTCGGCAATAGGTGACGTAGCACAAGGCTCTGGGTCGTGAAACATACGTACGCCCGTACCTTCGTAAAATGCCACACCCCACCCGTCTTTGTGCGGCCCGGTTTCGCCACCTCGACGAGTAAGACCGGTAAAACTAAAACACAAATCGGTTGGAGTATTGGCACTCATGCCTAAAAGCTCACACACTGACTATTTTGCCCTTATATCAGTTAATAATTTTATTCTTTCAGAGCATACGCAAGATAAATCAACTAATCAATTTGCCTCAAGAATGTGCCGATAAACCTTACAAAGATTGTTCAAAATAGGCTTTTCGTAAAGGGATTAGTCTTAAATAGGAAAAAACGTCAAACTATTTTACACCCCCAGTAACAAAAAACTAAATTACCCATTAAATTTAGACACTTACGAATTTGGCTTGCGATTTGCTATAAGCGGAAAAATAAAAATACATGAAGTCACCTACAAGGTATATGTAATGAACAAGTTACTTTCTACTTTTTTGTTCCTCATTAGCTTTTCAAGCTCAGCCAGTATAATTACTAGCGAATCACTCAACTTTAATTATCATCAATACGCTAATTCTAGTGGCACACCCACTGACTCTACCGTTCAAAACCTATATATCAATGGTTTTGATTCATTACTAGGCAATCTGCTAGATGTCACTATTGAGCTTGATTCAACGTTGACATTATATAAGAAAGTGAGTGGTTACACTTCTAATGTATGCCTTTTTGGTTGTAGTGTTAGTGCAAATGCTAAAGGCGAGCACAGCGCAGACTTTCGTATATTCGAAACCGGTGCTGGATACTTTTACCTGAACGACAATGACCGTAAGCTGAACATTTCCTGTTCTGGTTCAAGAGGTAGTTGCTCACAAAGCAGTACGCAAGTTTATGATTATGACCTTAACCTGAATGGATTGGCGTTAAATAATACTGACTACTTCGAGCAAGAGCGCTTTTTAATTACCTTGATAAATTCTGTAAAGTTCACTCAATGCAAGGGGAACGAATGCTATTACAATGCGAATGCACGCTGGCAAGGTAACATCACGGTGACTTATGAATACGAACCAGCTGCAGCCGTTTCAGCACCCACTACGATGCCAACGTTGTTAATCGGTATGCTACTGCTATTTATTTCAAAGCGTAAAAAACACAGTTAATACAAATTAACAAAGGAGCCAGCATTAGTCGGCTCCTCGTTAAACTAGCATCTTGTTTTACACTTTCTATTAGTTAATTTGGGCCTTCGCTTGCTCGACTTCCTTAATGTATCGAGCATTGTCTTTCTTTCCCTCTTCAATTTTTTCTTTGGACTTGTGCCTGGTGCCTATGCCGTTTAAATCAGGCGCAGTAACGTCTCTTACATTTTTCTGTACAGTGATCGCGGCGAATAGACTTAGTATAAACGACATAGCAAAGAAACCTTTCTCGCTGAGTAATAGATCAGCGTTTATTAACCCTATAACCAAAAGCACTATAGCACTTGCTACCGCCACGGAAGAAGCTAAAAAATAGGCTTTAGTCGTTGGTACGCTTTCCATTTTATCGCGCACAGTTTTTTGTAGGCTAACAACAGCGAACAACCCAAATAACATGATAGTGAAGTAATAGCCTTTTTCGTTTAGTGCCATGGGGGCGTTGTAAAGCCCAATAAAGTAAGCAGCGACGCCTGTTACTAAGGCGGCTATAGACGCCAATTTAAATGCTTTTGTTGGGTTTTGAGTTTGCATAATGTCTCTCCTAAATTGCGTTAACGTTTTGGTTGTTGTCAAACGTTACCGCCAATGTTGATAAGCCGTACTGCTGCATATAACGCGCTAAGCTTGAGAAGGTTGTTGTTTCTACCTTTCGCCCATGGTCACTTAGCGTGATACCGTCATTAAACATGCTTGCTATGCCTAACTTTGCACGGCTCATTTCTACTTTTTGTGGCTTAAAATAAGCCTTAGCGTTGGCTTTTAACTGCTTTGTATTAGTGGTTGAATATACGGCGCTGTTTAACACATCTAACGTATATTCTGTGCAGTTTTGACGCTTACTATTGAACGGGTTTGCCACCACAGAATATCGCGGGTTGTGAAGCAGCTTTGCCTTGTCTTCTGAATAAAGCGCAATAAGTGCATTTTGTACTTCTATCGTGGGAATAATGATGCCTGCTTCCATGGCATAAGCTCCCCAGAAAAAGTCTACTGGGTAGTCGGTTATTAAATGGCTTACATCAGGCTGCTGCGCATCTTGATACAGGTTGTGAATAGCATAGCCTTTAGCCACTTCGCCATTATCCAATTGAATACTTGAATAAATAGCAATTGCCGTATGGGTAAAGCGAATACCTTTTGGTAACTCACTTTCTGCGCGCCCTCTTCTTGCAATGATAAAGGCTCTGGCGCCCTGCGCCGCTGCGTACTTCTCTACATTCTTTGAGAAGTGCGCAATAGTTTCCGGCGTAAACTGTGGCTTTCCAGCTTGTTCGCTGCCAGCATTAACTGCCATGCTTATAAGCAACATATAAATAAAAATACATGCTCTCATAACTGCAGCCTTATCGTGTTGTAGTAGCGGTTGTTGTGGTTTTAGACACTATTTTTACTTTGTTTGGCGCGGGGTCGGCCGTAATAATAGTTTCGGTTATTACAATGGGTTCATTGCTAGTGTCACTGTTACTTTCGTGGCGAGCGCTTTTGGCTGCTGATTCAGCGCTCTCGGCAACAGCACTACCTGTGGCAATAATGGCGCTACCGGTAACGACAACAGGCACTGCCACAACAGCGCTGGCAACCGATGCCGTAGTAGCTAAACCTTGACTTGATGCAAGCACACTGTGCTTACTGGCTTTTCCGCTATGTGTAACAGAGTCGTCGGCAAACGTGTTTGAAGATAACGTTGCGGTCGTTAAAGCGGTAACTAACATCAATGTCAAACGTGTATTTTTCATATCACTTGCTCCTATGTAGTAAGGCGTTGCTTTGCCTTGAACACAATCTACACTAGGCGCAAGAATTAATTTCGTAAACCAAATTGAATAATGTAGTATTAAATTACACCACAAGTATTATAATTTAATACCATGAGCCAAATAAGCCTAGTTTACGACACGCTTAAGCAATGCCTGCGTGAACAGCGTGTAACTTACAAACACGTTGCTAATGCCCTTAATGTTAGTGAAGCCAGCATTAAACGAAACTTTTCGCTTCAAGCGTTTAGCTTGGACAAACTAGAACATATCTGCGACCTGCTTCAGCTTTCGCTGAGTGAGCTTTTTATTATGTCGCAACAGCAGCAAGACAAGATTTCACAGCTGTCCGAAGAACAAGAGCTTCAGCTACTTGCAAACCCTAAGCTGTTACTTGCAGCGGTATGCGTGCGCGACGGCTGGCGATTTGAAGAAATTGTTGCACATTACGACATTGAGGATGTTGAAGGCATAAAACTTATGACGACGCTTGATAAACTCAAACTGATAGAGCTATTACCCAATAACCGATACAAGCTGCTGATAGCACAAGACTTCAGGTGGATCCCCGGTGGGCCTTTAGCAAAGTTTATGGAAAACGAGGTTATGGTGAAGTTTATGGCGCCTAAGAAAAACGAGCCATGGATGTTTCGCTCCTACCTAAGGGGCAGATATTCTCCCTCGTCCGTTGCCATTATTCAGCGTCGTTTAGAACAATTAAGGCAAGAAGCTGCAAAACTAAGCAGTGAAGACAACGCATTGCCTATAGAAGAAAGGCAACATATTGGCTTACTTATGGCTATGCGGCCGTGGGAGCCATCGCTATTTGAAAACATGCGGCGTAAATAGTGAAAGCGACAAATCGTTTAAACACGCCATGTTATACTATGGCGAAATTGCAAAGAGATGAATATGAACCAGCAGCCTAACAACCCGCTTCACGGCCTTACGTTAGAAAAAATCGTAACCCAGCTTTATGAAAAATATGGATGGGATGGGCTTTATTACCGAATCAAAATTAACTGCTTCAATAACGACCCTTCTGTGAAATCATCGCTCAAGTTTTTACGCAAAACACAGTGGGCGCGCGACAAAGTAGAGCAGCTTTATATTCAAACTTTCGTAAAGTAAAAACATAAAAAGCGGCAGACGCCGCTTTTTATCACACTTTATCGTTAACTCGTTTTTTATGCATCGTTGTAGAGCGTGGTTATCCATTTCTCTTCATTGATGAAGTTCCAGCTCCACGACGCCCATTTTTCCTCTAAGCCCATAGCTTTAACGTCATCCAGTGATTTGCCTTCTTGCTTAAGCGCTTTTACATAGTTAAAGGTATCGCTAATCATGCCAAGAAAGTTAGCATATTCGGCTTTATTACTTAGCGCACCATGGCCAGGAATAATTACTGTGTCATCATCAATTCTATTAAGAAGCTGCTGAACCGATTCCATATAACCTTCCACATTACCGCCAGCCCCTTGGTCGATATAGGGAAAACGGCCATTAAAGAATAGGTCGCCAGTGTGAAGTACATTTGGCTGTTCAAAAAGCACCGCACTGTCGCCGTCGGTATGACCCACCGCTAAATGTATTACATGAAGCGTTTCACCGTTAAAGTAAATTTTAATGCCGTCTTCATAGGTAATAGTGGGTAACGCCTCTGGCGCTACTTTCTCGTCACTGGCTAAACGTATGCGTACATTTTCATGGGCTAGTATGGTTGCGCCTTTATGGCTGTGAAAGAACGCATTAGAACCGGTGTGATCACCATGATAATGGGTGTTAATTACGAATTTGGGTTTGTCGCTACCAAGCTCACCTAACTGTGCAGCAATTTTTTCAGCAAGCGGAGCAAACTGATCGTCGATAATAAGCACACCATCATCGCCGGCTGAAACGCCAATGTTACCACCCGCTCCGGTAAGCATGTGTACGGCTCCTTTGATAGCCGTGGCCTTCACTTCAACATTCGCGAAACGGTCTTGTGCATTGGCTAACGAAACGGGCAAAGCCGCAATAACGGCTGCGGTTAGCAATGAACGTAAGATAAGGGGTGTTTTCATAGTGCGTTCCTTGGTAGGTATGAATTTTTTGGTTTTTATAAAGACCTTGTACACTATGGGCTAATTTCATTATTAGATCATTTTTTCATCGTTAGGAATATCACCCACGTAAGCAAACCGAGGCAGCACAGCGCCATCGCGCTCAACGTTTTCAGTAAACATAGATAAGGGTCGTACCCATAGTGCACGTTCGCCATAGCAGGGGCGATACACCACTAGTTTCGACTCGTCTTCAGAATGCGTAGCAACTTCATACACGTCGTACAAATTGCCTTTATAGTGCTTGTATCGCCCAGGAGTGATTAGTTTGCTGTCGTTCATTGCATTCCTCTGAAGTACTTTTAATTTGTTTTAGTTGGTCGTTATTTCTAATAACTGGGTTGTTAAATTTCGCGATTACGGTCGTCTAGCGGCAGCACTAGTTGCTGTGTAGTTTGATTGGCCGCCAGACCAATGTGAAGCCCAACTAATCGAATGCCACGCCCATTTGCTCTTTCAAAAGCCTCTTCCATCAATGAATGAAAATAGGCCTCGTCTAGGGCGTGATGTCGATGTTCAACGGTAGTTAGCTGAAAGTCGTTAAACTTCAGCTTTACGCCCTGAGTGCGCAGCCGTACGGTTTTACCCGTTCGCTTTTTATGATTTTCCATACGCTCAGCCAGTTTTTCAAGTAAGTGTGGCAAAAACGCCTTACATTCCTCAAGCGTATGAATGTCTTCACTAAGTGTACGTTCTACGCCTATCGATTTTCGCTCTCTAGACACCGACAATTCACGTTCGTCAATACCATGGGCACGTTCCCACAATACGCTGCCAAACTTCCCCAACTCTTTTTGCAAACGCTCAAAAGGATAACCTCGCACGTCATCGCAGGTATTTAACCCCAAGCGCTGCAGCTTTTGCATGGTAACCTTTCCAACCCCTGGAATTTTCTTAAGCGGCATCAGTTTCACAAAGTCATCAAGCTTATCTGGCGTTACAACACAAATACCATCAGGCTTGTTTTCATCACTTGCCACTTTTGCCACAAATTTACACGGCGCTACGCCTGCTGATGCAG
>Ga0213840_1001629_pt1 | contig 16797 bp, 10 predicted proteins | sample SWPATP22_FD_160132 | JGI IMG/M metagenome (GOLD analysis project Ga0213840, IMG submission 160132) | Coastal seawater microbial communities from Marineland, Florida, United States - SWPA TP2 #2 | ecosystem: Environmental > Aquatic > Marine > Coastal | place: USA: Florida | collected 2016-08-14 | reverse complement strand
CCATTGCTACTTTGTTGCTATTCATTGAGAAAGTGACACTCAAGACTGTGCCAGCTAAAGTGACTAATGCACAGCTCCAAGCAATACCCACTCCAATTCCTTTATAAAATATAGATATTGCTACACTTACAAATACAAGTAATGCGCCTGTATGTTTAAATACTTGTTCTAACTTCTTATTTTTCTTTGGAAAAGCAAGTACTTGTTTATTGTATTTAGGCATCGCAAGTAACAATAAAGTGAATCCATGTAGCATCATAAATAGTGTCAATAACTCAATCATCATGCCTGTGTCCTTGTAAGTACTCTTTGTTGAACAGCTTTCGATTCTTGACACTCTTTACTGAAAAGCTTTTGAAGGTAAATCGCTAAAGTAATACATATAATTGATACAAGCGTACAAATAAGATCTACAAAAACAAACACCCAGTTTTTACTTATTAGCGCATAAAAAAAACCAAGATTCGTCGTTAATGCATTCACAACCGGCACGCTGGCAAACAAGACACCAGCCAAATAGGTTAGTTTAAACCAAGCAGCATCCGCTTTTTTCAAAAGTGCCATCACTACGGCAAGCAAACTGATTGTTCCCCATGTCAAAAATAGTGAATTCGCTTCTGCAGCGGCCCTAGCGCTAAAATCCAAAGGTAATAATCTATTTGCCAACAAATAAACAGCAATACCTGACGGTAAACCTAATAAGCATCCTAAATTCAATCCTTCTGTGAAGCGATACCCAAACGAGCCTCCGCCCTCTTTTATTGACTTACTTCTTCTTTTTACTGTCCAGAGCACCATACCAGAAGCAATCATTGCAGTTCCGAAAAGTCCCGTCAAAAAGTAAAGCCATCTTAATGAAGTTGACGCAAATAAGCCTTCATGTAATGAGCGCAAAACATAATAAAATGACTTTGATGATTCATGACCTACTTGTTCATCCAATAATTTACCCGTGTTAGCATCAAACACCCATTTATCTCTGCTATCACTGAGAGTCTGATGAACGCTTCCAATCTCAAATTGTGAATTAGCATCATTCAGATGAGATAACGACATCCATGCAACAGATTTGTTATCCATCGCTTTTTGGCCAATACTAAGTAACTTATCGATATCAAGGCTTGATTGGTAAACGCCTGACTTTTCTACCGAAGTTCGATTAAAGTATTCTTTATAAAAAGCGTCTTTACCCTCTTTTCCGGCACCATAATGCGCATTCATAATCAAAGGCATTAAACTGTAAAGAAGCAGCAAGAAACCCGTAAATGTAATCATAAAATGAAATGGTAATGACATAACACTCATTAAGTTATGACCATCAAGCCAAGCCGTCGGTTTTTTGCCTTTTCTAAATGTGAAAAACTCTTTGAATATTTTTTTGTGGATCACAACCCCTGTGATCAAAGCCAAAAACATAAACATCGTCGCCACACCAACAATGTAATAAGCAACCATCTTTGGCATATAACGAAGTCGATAGTGCATTCGATATAATGTTTGACCGCCAGCCGTCGCCCTTAGGGTTAACGCTTCACCCGTGCTCGGGTTTAGATTTACACGCTGCCGTTTGTTGTTTTCATCTCGATAAGAAATCGTTAAAAATGGCTGCGATCTCTCCACTGGAAATCGAACTGAATAATTATCAAGCTTGTTTTTATCGACAAAGCGCTTAACAACAGGCATTGCTTCCTCAACGCTTACATTAAATACAGGCGTTTCTGGCGTCATCCAATCATCTAATTCATCATCAAAGTAGCCAAGCGTACCAGTTAGGAAAATAAAAAATAAAATCCAGCTAAGTAATAAACCAACCCAGGTATGCAACCAAGCCATAGATTGGCGTAAAGCACTCTTCATCACATCACTCCCTGAAATTTAAACAGCCAAAACATAAATACTAAAACACTGGTTATCAGAATTAATTTCAAGCTCGCCAACTTGTAGTTTTTAACAGCAAACGACCACATCACCACCGCTGGAAATACAATAAAAAACAGCATACTTGACCATGCAACTGCATGCTTTGTCTCAATAGGTAATAAATATGAAAGGTCTAAACAAAGAAATAGCGAGAAAGTAAAGCCACCAATAACAGACATCAGCGCCCTGCTAAAAACTTCTACTCTATAAGGAGAAAAAAAATCTGACATGTGAAAATGACAATTAAAAACAAAGTTAAATGATAATAACTATCAATTTCTATTGCAACAAATTAAACATTAAAGACAATACATAAAGCTATGTTTTTTCAATGGGATTTAATTGTTAGGCATAAGAGTTACTTAAAAAACGTCTTCCTCTAGACGAGATGAATTGCGCTAGCTTCATTAACATCAAAGACCTTGGATTAAAACAGCCATAAATTATCAAGTCATCGATACTGTCATTTTCACATTAACTGGATGACAAGTAACATGTGCACTTTTAATTGATTATTAAATGCCAGAGTCATTGTTTATTAAAGCATACATTAACCACATAAAAGTAATGTGTAAGCATCTGTAATTGCTAAATAACTATTTATAAGCCAAAGTACTCAGGCTTTTAATTACGGAAGAATAAAAGCGGGTAAACATTTTGTCGTTCACCCACTAAGTACGAATTGTTGTATTTTAGAGTGTGCATCACAAAACTAGATATGAACAAATGAGCAACTTAGTGCCAAGCCTTACTGTTTCGGTAAGGCTTTCTTCTGCTCAAGTTTATATTCTTCAACCCGCTCTGAAAAATAGATAACAGTATGATCAAACCAACTTTGAATATTTGAATAGAGTAAGTTTTCAGGATCAAGGGTACTTTCTACCCATTGCTTATTTAACGAAGAACAACGTTGAGTGTTTTCGGTTTTAAGAATTGTTAATAGTAAATTTTTCGGTTCCGGTAGCTCACTAAAATACTGCACAAAAGCAAAACTGGTTGCATATAAAGCTTGTCTATCCTCTAACCAGTGATCAGAAGGGTAAATCAACTCCTGTAGCGTTAATGGCGAGCCTAATGAGCCGCTTCTATTTTCCCATTCATCATAATCTAAAAACAACTCTGGTACTGCGTGATCAACATAGTGTGTAAAGTACTGAGCTAACCCCTCTTGTAACCAACGGTGCATATAACCAAACTGAATAAAATTAATTGCATGAACAGCTTCATGAACCAAGGTGCGCATAAACGGCTGCCCAAGTATTTGCCCTTTATCATTGAATGGTATTTTTACAAATGCTTGGTGTATCCAAGGTAAATAGACACCTCTAACAACTGCCGATTCTTCAGCACCATGCTCTTTTAAAGCATTAAAATATTGGGTTTGGTTTATTGCTAATTTTATATTTATTGGCGTTTTAAAGAGGTTTTCTGCACCTAACCAATTAAAGTAAGACTCGTAAACGCGCTCTAAATGACGATTAATATTAGATAGCATCCATTTTTCAGTTTTCTTACCATAAATAGAGCCCACGCTGTATTCTTTACCGTTATGTAAGATTGTTATACTCAGATCATAGTAGTCAGAGTAAATCCGTTTGTTTGTTTGTAACTCTTCGTCATACACCTCTTTGTAGGTTAATGGCTCTAAAGCCATATCTCGACAAAGTTGCTCTTGGGCAGGCGTCACTTCAACAAGTTCCCAAGGGTGAGGCGCATGCTCAGTATAAGAAGTATCTTGCTGAACCACTGAAAAAGACTCTGATTGAGCATCATCTAGTTTAGTTTCAACTTGCTCAGATGCCTGTTCAATTACATCTATAACATCATCTTCTACAAATGCTTGCTCTGTAGCAGCACTTTTAACTTCAACTACTACAGGTACATCGTCACCTGAACTCTCAAACAGAAACAGCTGTACCACAACAAAAATGGCAGCAACAAAAGCCAAGATAGCAATTATGATTTTTTGTTCAGGTTTAAGTCGTGCCATAGTTTTACTTTATCGATTAAAGAACAGCTTTAAGTCTTGCAAAGGTTTTCATACTTTCATCTGCAACCAAAATGTCGTATTCAGGATTTTTCGCAATGAGCTGATAGTACGAGTCGCCATTCTCATCCGTTGCTTTTTTAATATCTCGCAATAAGTATTGGCTGTCGCCTGCACTATCCAGTCTCTCAATTGCTACTGTTTGGTTTTGTAACGATCCTGCACTCTCTGGTGTAATAAATTCCAGCAACAATAAATCACCATCAAAAATTGGACTCTTGCCACCATTCATTGAATTACCGCTGGCTCTTGCAAAAAAATGCTTATTTGAATCTACCTTACCAATTCCATCAGGTATATCCATATACTCAGAATCACTTTCATCGCCAGTCTTGAAGTGCCCGCAAGCAATTTTTAAATTAGGGAAGTAGAGTAGTTGAGCTTTTGGCTCTGCGATTTTTTCGTACTTATTAGCCTCAATCTTATCCTCTCTTTCACCATGTTTCTTTTTAAACGTCAAAACAGGAGCTATAGGTGCGGAGTCAACAAATGTATCTATCCCATGCCAAAGTTTTGCATGGTTACTTCTTGCTACTTCATACGCCCAATTACTCACTGCAATACTTTGATTTGAACTACAATCAAAGTACCTACTCAATTCAGATTCAATAACTTGATTGTGTTTGACTAGATTACTTTCTATCCAATTATCTCTATGTTCATAAGAAGCAAGAAAGTCTCGTTTATTATTGTTACACCTACGATGAGCAGCAACGAAATTATGCGCTAAGTCATTACTGTAGCGAGAAAAAGGAATAAAATGATCAATCTCAACATCATTCTTAAATGGTTTTTGACAGTAAAAGCATTGGTTCTTTTGTAAGTCTACTAGCACTGGCTTAACTTTAGCTAAAGATTGCCTGTCCTCTCCAAACAAAAATGACTCGAGCCTTGATTGAGACCCAATTAACACTTGGTTATATTTGATGCTCTGAATTTTTTGCAACCATGCATTTTTAGAGAGGTAAACAACCAAATCATAAAACCTCCTAAAGCATGCTGCGATACCTGGCTTAAGTTCAATGTATTGCGGTTTTTTGTCATGTGGATAAAGAAAACATTCTTCTTGCTTAGCTAGAATTTGAAGCCGCCAGAGAGGCCCTGTTTTCAAGGTATTTAACGCTGCTCGATAACTTTCATGCCAGTAACTACTTCCCTTTAATTGTCCTAAACTACGAATATTATTTTGTTGGCATTCATACAACACTGAAATGACTTTAGATTGCGCTCCAGCATTTTGTTTGAGGAGTGCGTCTGCTCCCGACTTAATATTCGAAAACGGCATAGCATGATGCCAATATAATTGAAGTAACTTTTCAGCTAATAAACTATGCTCAATTTTGAAGCTCTCATTAGCACTAACATCAAGCTTCTCTATACATATATCAGCAATAGCATTTAACAATGCATACTTATAGGTAGCAACAAAGTCGCCCTCAGATAAAATTCTCTGGATAAATGAAATAAATTCTAACTGTAGTTTTTCGTTTGGTTTTATATCTTTCACGTCCTAGCATATTCCTTATACAACGATGTAGGATGTTTTAGTTAGGTGCGAATTAATCATTATTCGCACCTGAATAGGTGCTTTTATTTCTTTCTAATCAACCCATTCAACCAAATCTCGCCTTTTCGCTCTTGCCTTTGGTCTTCACTTTGCCATGATTTTTCAAGAGTTAACTGTGGCTCTGCGTCTATCAATGCTTTTAGGCTTTCTTCGGTTAAGTCTGTGAAGTGGCGGCCATTAATATCTCGCTCACCTTCGCCGTATTTAAAGCTGACGTATAACACACCGTTGGGTTTTAACGCATTGGCAAGTTTGGTGAAACGATCAGGTAATTCGCTGTGTGCAACGTGCAGTAAACTTGCGCAGCACCAAATACCATCGAATTGATTTTGGTCGTTAATTTGGCGAAATGTTTTGACGTAAACGGGCTGCTCTAGGTGAAAACTGGCAATTTCTGCCAGTTCGGCAACCGCATCAAATGCCGTGACCTTGTAACCGAGCTTTTTAAAATGCAGTGCGTCTCGGCCCGAGCCACAGCCTGCGTCTAAAATATGCGGTTTTAGTCCATTCGGGCAACCTTCGGCTGAAGGAATATGCGGTAAGAATGCGTTGTAAAACTCGCCCATATCAATATGGAGCGTGCTGTTGGCGAATGCGCTGGCGTTCTGAGCGTAGTAGTCGAGCGTTTGTTGTGTCATGTGTTTATTCTTTACCAGTGTGAGAGTGGTGACGTTGGGTTTCACGCCTTTGCAGTTTTAATATAGCTGCTGCTCGCCAAGTTTCTTTGTAACTTAGTTGTTTGCTAATTTAGCTTAATTTTTTGTAGATGAGTAGTGATAAGAATCAATAAGTTATTCATGTTTGGTCTGATTATTTTAAATTGCTTTTAATATAAACAGATAGCCCGACCTTAAGTCGGTGCTACCGAGGGTAGTAGCACCGAAGGGAGTATGGTTATCTAACCTCTTCTAAACGATAGTCTCCTGCTCCAGAATATGAGTAGATAATATATCGATAATAGCCTGAGCTCGCTTGATAGCTAATTGACTCTGTTGATGTTGGTGTTTCAGAGATAGCCACTTGCTGCCATCTTCCGCCCTGCCAACGCTCGATTTTCAAATCAAAATCAGCATCGCTTGGACCTGTTAGCTTTAAGCTTAATGAACCACCGTCATACTGAAACCAACTGCCATTTGGCTCTATGGCTTGTTGTTTATCAGCTAAGTTGCCCGTGTAAATCGTGCCTTTAGGTGGGTCGATAATTTGGTCGTTCACTGTAAAGCTAATTGTTTGTGCTGGACTGCTGATACTCGAAATACTTAATCCCGAATCGCTACCATTCCACCATAATGCATTGGTGCCGCGTGAAGTTTGCGCGTTAGGCAAAGTGTTTGAAAACTCTCCTGCATAATCAAATAAATCTGAGCCATCGCCACGATTGCGTTTGTACTCAGGATCGCGATTGCCATCAGCGTGTTCCATTTGAATATAGGGTTTCCATTCATTTGAGTTACTGCCCGAGCTGTCAACGTGCCAAATTGCTAGGCCTTGATCTGGCTGCTCTGAGTTCTGCCCACTTTGATGGATGGCTTCGATATAATACGCTTCATTGCGGTTACTTGGGTTTGTCCATTTATACGACGCATTTGAACCTGAAGTATGACTGAGCGTTCCTTTTGGTGCATTTGCATTGATTGCTGGGTTTAATTCAGTAACGGTGTCCCAGCCTGCGATTGCTCTAAAGTGCGCGACTGGTGGGGTTGGTTTAAAACGATTTGTTTGCCCTATTGCGCCATATCCCATTACACCAAAACTGGCGACTGAGCCTTCTGAGCTGCCGTCGTAATCGTATAAGTCGGGCCAATTCGTGATTAAGTGACCAGATTCATGCACAAAGGTACCGATTGATAAACTACTGCGCATGTCGGTAATTTGATAACGGTCGGTGCACACACCGTCTGCACAAAACCTTGGACTGAGTCTCGCCATGTGTGGCCATAAGCCTTTCGACCAACTGCTGTCGGAGTTACCTGCATAAAAGATATTTAAACCGCGAATCTGTTGGCTGCTGTTGGTAGTGAGAGTTGAGAAGTCGAAACCTTGTTGATACTCAAGCCAATCTAACGCTTCTTTGATCAACTCTTGTGAGCGGACGGTTGAGCTCAAGCTTGAGTCGGCATAGTAGGCTTTGTTCTTTTTCGCCGTGTAGTACTGGGTGACTGTGTTGGTGTAATCAAGCTTGCCACCTGACACCGATTTAAAATAACCTCTAACCGACTGTGCATTACCAAATTCAGTATAAGTATAGTTATTTAAAAAACGCTCAATTTGCGTCTTACTGATAGTGCCACGCTCATCAGGAAAATCGATAATAATGGTAAGGCCTTTCACCTGCCCTGATATTTGTGCATCGACCTGTGTGGTTTGCATACGTGATTGTACTGAGTGAGTATGTACATCGTGCTCGCCCAACATGCGCTGCTGCTGTGCTTCAACTAAGCGTTGTTTGGCTTCGGTACTTAGCCCTGCTTGCTTAAATCGCAACTGCGCATTTTGTATAGCCGACTGATTTTTAGTGCTGACTAAAACGCCTGTTGAGATTAACTTGCTCCCCTCGTCATTTAATTTGGCATATGCCATTCCCTTTAATGCGTTGTCAAAAATAACGAGTCGGCCATCGGCCGTTCTTTGCTCTGCGTAATAGCTATTACCATTGAGTGTTAGGGTGATCACTTCACCGTTAGGTTGAGTGAACTGGTATTGCTCATTCTTATATGGAATAGCTGCAAATGCCGTACTGCTGCATAGCAAGGTTGCTATTGCGGTGTGTTTTAAGTTCATGATTATTCCTTTCAGTTTGTTTGTCCCCAATTTGGACAAATAAACTATTAACTAATTTTTTACATTTGGCAAATTTAAAAAGGAATAAGATGAAAAATGGATTTACTACCGATAACCAGATTGTTTTATGAAATCTGGTTATCGATTTTCATACTAGGCTTTATGACATATTTGTGAGGTTATTGAGGGCATGATGTGCCGATGCTATCGCCCCCTCCATCCAACCCGCTTTATGACTTAAATGATCACCTGCAAATAAGTAATGATTATCTGGCAACAATAAACGAGAGTCAGGTGTTGAAAGACTCCACCCCCCTTCAATAAACGGTGTTTTATGCCAAGCCCGAGTAATACCGTTATGTACCTTTTGTGGATATTCAGGGTGTAAATTAGAACCTTGCTCTATTGCCAAATTAACCCGTTCACTCATTGATAGCTGTGAGAATGTTTGTGACTCAACGACACCTGGGTTATAGGCCCCAACAAGTACGCCCTGCCTTTTACCTATGCCGTTTGACGGATACCAAAGTAAAAAGATATCTTCATCTGTATACGATAGACCGCCGTAGATATCATAATCTTCTTCCCAAAATCGCTCAGATTGAAATGCGACCTTGGCTGGTTTTGCATATTGCTGAGCTTGCAATGCAGAGACCACATCGGATGAAAAGTCATTGTCAATGTTGAGCGCGACATTACCAGGCGTTGCCACTATCACAATATCAAACTCTTGCTGATACTCACTACCAAATTGCTGGTATGTCAACGAGCTACCTGTAGCGGTTTGCTGCAACTTGCTAACAGCGGTATCTAAATGAACTTGGCCGTAAACATGTTTAGCCATTGCCGCAATGATCTGATCAATCCCTCCTACGGGTTGCAGCATGGTTGCTTGCTGATCAAAGTAATTCCCAAGATGAAGTTTATACTGGCTAAAGAAGTCAGTTTTAGCGATATCAGATAAAGGAATAGCTGATTTTGCTTGTAATGATGCTAACGGATCATACTCGCCTTCAACCCCTAAGCGTGATGATTGATTAAAGTTAAATTCACTGTCTAAATCACCAAATTGATAAAGCATTGCTAAATAATTTGGTATTTCTTCAACGGGCACTAAGCCAGCAAATGCATCTGTTTGAAGTTGTTTAGCACATAACTCTGCAAGTTCACCGCGCAGGCTGTTTTGAATTTGTCTAATATGAAGTGGTCCATATTGGCTCAACTGTTGTGAGGCAAAAAGCCCCCCTGGATTTTCATTACTCATGACTTCAAGACGAACCCTAAGCTCTTTACAATAACTCAAAACACCACGGTGTGTTTGTGAAATACGCGCCGCGCCAGAGTTAAAATAAAGCTCTTTGTTATATCTAAAGCCACAAGTTTGACTTTCTTCAAATTCATCCACTCTGTCATTTGCTCGAATGGTTTCAACTCGCCCACCTAACTTTGAGCGCGCTTCAAATAAATTATAATGAATACCCGCTTTTGACAGTTCATAAGCACAAGTTAGGCCTGAAATACCCCCACCGATTATGGCTATGCGTTTATTTCGTAATTTTCTTATCTTACGAATATCAAGGCCACCTCGAAACTCTTGTGAGGTCAATACATCACTGGCATGGGCTTTATTTACAATGCTGCCAAATGCGGTGACTGCAGCGGCCGCTTTTAAAAAATGTCGTCTATCCATTATTTACTCCACAAAAAAGCCGTCGTTGACCATTTCGGTCAAGCTGAGTTTAAAAGCGTTTGAAATGGCGCTTAAATCGTCTGCAGTGTGCGCTGCACTTAACATAAACGAATGTAATTCAGGCATATAGATGTCGTGTTTACGCATGTAATAAGCCAAAGCAATATTTGCCTTAAAGTTACTGCCCGATTGTTTCTTGCGATAAAACTTTGATGATCTATGCCCGAATGTCATAGAAAATATTGAGTGGCGAGCTTCGACCTGAAGGTCGACGTTTAACTCTTTAGCGACTTGCCTAAAGGTAATTGCAAGATCCACACTCTTTTGTTGAAGGTCATTATAAATGTGCTGGTTTTGGTGTAAGTAATCTAATACTGCAATGCCCGCTTGGCAGGTTAGCGAATTACCACTCATGGTACCGCCAACAAATGCTTTGTTGTCATAATCAAAGAAAGGGTCTTCTGAGCTTTTGGCAATTTCAACAATGTCTTTTCTGCCTACTACTGCCCCACAAGGTAAACCGCCTCCTATTACTTTGCCTAAGCCTGTTAGGTCAGGTTGGATATTTACGATGGTTTGCGCGCCACCATAATCAACTCTAAACCCAGTTACAACTTCATCGAAAATAAGCACGATATTATTGTCGGTACAGACTTCTCTTAATGCTTTTAAGAAAGTCGTATCACATTGTGCAATTGATGAAGGCATGGGTTCACAAATAACACAGGCTATTTCATCGGCTTCTTCAATTAAGCGCTCTAGTCCTGCTAAGTTGCCATACTGGAAAACAGCAGTATGCTCGATGGTATTTTTATCTGTGCCTTGAGAGCCGCTAATAGGCTGAGGGTGAGCTAAAGAACCATTAAACCTAAACCAAGAGCTGACCATACCTTGATCTGACCACCCATGATAATGCCCTTCAAATTTGGCCACTCGATTCTTTTTAGTAAAGGCACGAGCAAGACGAATCGCCATTAAGTTTGCTTCTGTGCCCGAGTTGCAAAGTACTGCTCGTTCAGCACCTGGGAAAGCATCAACCAAACGTTTCGCGAGTTCAACTTCAGGCTCATGTCCAATGGCATTTACTAATCCCGACTCTATACCATCCAATAAAGCTTGCTGGATTGCTGGGTGTTTGTAACCCAAGATATGCGGACCATAGCCACCTGAAAGGTCGATAAATTTATTACCATCTTTATCTATAAAGTAGCCACTTTCAGCTTTATGAATAAATACAGGGTATGAACTAGGAAAGAAGTAACGATGAATATGAGTTGGTGCGACCAATGCATCATCAGCTTCACGTTTTAGTGCCATTGATGATGGCATTTTCTGTTCGAAGTAAGTATCAAACCGAGCTTTGATCTCTTCGCTCATATAGGGCGAGAATCTATCTGTGAAAATACGTGCGTTATCCCAAATATTAATCTCAGGGTCTATTTCTGTCGCAAACCCTTCACAACTTAAGAATACCAATTCTACCTTGGTAAAATTAGCGGTGTATCGGGCTTTATATTTTTGTAAAACCTTATTGATATCTTTGAAATAGCTAATCGTTGACCATCGATTAGCCAAGGTATCAAAGTGCAATACTAAAATATCGCGTATTTCTTTTTGATATGTATCCCAGTCTTCTAATACTTGGTCTTTTTGAGTTACAAAATGTTTGGTAAAGCGTAAAACGGCAAGATCCCATTCTTTTCTGGTACATGCATAGTAAAATGACGATAGCCCCCATTTCTCATTTTCGGTCAGAGAAACCGTGATACCAAAATCAAGTAAAATTAGCTTACCCCCTTCAGTAAACATTATATTGCCTGGGTGTGGATCGCCATGACAAAAGCCATGCATATAAAGCATAGTGTAAATAGAGTCTTGTAAACGTCTGGCTAACTGTGAACGACTCATCTTGACTCGACTGACTTGCTTCCCCGGAATGCCATGCATTAATTCCATGATCAACACAGACTTGTTTGAATACTCTGGATAAACTTGCGGCACTATGATGTAGCGGTGGTTATGATAGTTTTCGTAAACTTGTTGCTGGTTTTGTCGCTCTTTGACTAAGTCTGTTTGTTCTTCAAGTAAAATTGCGAGCTCTTTAAATCGATCTTTAAGCTCAAGTTGCTGGCAAGATTTACTTAATAAACATGCAAGATTTATCACCCGACTGATCATTGTAAGGTTTTTGTGCATCTCAGAACGCACATTCTGCTTCACAATCTTAACCGCTACTTGCTCCCCAGAAATTAAGGTTGCTTTATGCACTTGTGCAATAGAAGCACTGGCCAAGGGTGCATAATCAAAGTCTTTAAATGTAAGATCAAATGGGCGCTCTAATGCTTTACTTAACCAAGCTCTTAGCGCTTTATCTTTCATTGGAATTGTATCGTCTTGAAGTTTAGACAATGCGTTTACCCAGGGCTCAGGGATCAAATCCGAGCGAGTAGATAGGATTTGTCCTAATTTAATATACAAAGGACCCATTTGATTTAAGAAGTGATAAAGCGTTTCACCTTGTTTTTGCTGTTTTTGTTCTTTAGAAAACCCTTTAGCCACAATGAGCTTCAGATATTTTGCATAGTAGTACAGCGAACTAAAAATAAATTTAAAAAAGCTGCTCATTCAAATTTCCTTGCAAGCTAGATTAAAGCAAAAAGCGCGTTAACTTCTGCCAACGCGCGAAGACTCGTTATAGTTTGAAATGATAAGCACAGAAAGACATACCAGCACTGCCAACCCAACCTAGCACTTCGTCTCCTTGCTTAACTTTTCCTGATTCAAGAGCCAGTGAAATGGCACCAGGCACTGATGCTGAAACCAAGTTGCCTGTCTGATGGTAGGTATGGTGTACTAAATGACCAAGATTTAGCTCGTCAGCGAAATTAGACCAGTCTCGTTTAGATGAAGCATGAGTGAAAATACCCTTAATATTGTCGACTTCAACATGCTCCAAGGTTTTGTTCATAACGCTCAAAATATGTTCTCGACCAAACTTAACGAGATCGCCACCATATGAGGTGAATCGGCCCACGCCGTTTTTACCGACCTTTTCTGATGCAACGCAGTAATCTTGGTAATGCTCAATTGGGATGTTACATAAGTCAGATAAGTCTGCACGAGACTCAAAGTTAAACGTCCAACGGTTTTCGGGTTCATCTGCTGAGACTATGGTTGCGCTTGCACCTTCACCTAAGGTAAATGCAGGGAATGTCCACTCCACGGCTTCTTGGCTTTCAAGGTTGAATACCGCAGGAAAAACTGGCCCTCCTTTGATCATGTTAAATTCAGCATTTACAACTAATGCACGCTTAAATACTTTTCCGTCAAAAAGTGCTTGAATTTGCTGCATCGCGCGTGTCCAACTCATACAGGCATCAATGACGTCATAACACTGTACATCATGCATTCCTAGCGCTTTTGCAGCATGATATGCACCGCCTGGCTCTAAAAAACCACGACCAATACCCACATAAATGAGTACATCAATGTCGTTTTTTGATAAATTGGCTTCCTCTAATGCCTGCTCTGTTGCTTGGCATAGTAGCTTAATTGGCGTCTCACCTTCCGCTAACCAGTGACGCGTATTCGACCCTGAATATTTTAGGTAATAATTCACCTCTTTAAGCGTACTAGAGATATCACCTCTAAAGTCTTCACTGTACTGCCTAATATAATCAAGTACATCTTCGTTAGTCACAACTTTGCTAGGCAATGCGAGTTTAACTGCTTCAATCTTCATTATCGTTCCTTGTTCCAATAATCTTTTTCAATAAGTAGTTGCAATATTTATTAATTTATTCATAAAGCTAGACAGTACTAAATTAACGCTGACTAACCTTAATCTATTAAGCTTCTTCAGGCGTTGGTTTTACTTTGTTATCAGTAATTGCGCCAAATGATTCAGCTGTAATTGAATTGATCAACACATCAATTGTGCTTGACTCCCAAATCACTTCTTCATCTACTGACTTTTGCATCCATACTTCTAAGTCACTGTGAAACGAAAATGTATCCATTGAATTAAGCCCATAATCTGCAAATGATTTGCTACCATCAATGCTTGCTAAAGGTACGTTGACTTGATTCGCTATCCAGCCAGATACAAAGTTACGAATATTTTGTTTTAGCATTTCTTCTAAGCTAGTCGGTTGGTTAAGCATATTCTTCACACTCTCTGGGGTTTGATTTTGAGTCTTGGAAGGTTTGGCTGATTCAGCTGGTTGCTGATAATGGGCAAGAATACTTAACCCGCCTTCATGTAATTCGTTTTTACATTTTCGGCGTTGTATTTTGCCACTCGTGGTTTTAGTTATACTGCCAGGGCGAACTATCACAATTTGACTTACGTCTAAACTATGACGCTGGGCAATAGCCGCTTTTATATTTGCAAAGACTTGTTCATAGTCAACTTCTTCTCTGTGATAGCGATTTCGTTCTGCTACAACCACTAGTTGCTCTTCGCCTGACTGCTCAATTGAAAATGCAGCGCAATATCCGTCTCTGATTAAGCTATGACTAAGCTCTACAGTTTGCTCTATATCTTGTGGGTAGTGGTTAGTCCCTCTTACAACAATGAGATCTTTTAGGCGTCCAGTTATGTATAAATTGCCGTCATAAATAAAGCCTAAATCACCGGTTCTTAGGTATAATCGTTGCTCTGGTTCGCCCTCGATTTTGGCTTTAAAGGTTTGTAAACTAGCCTCTTCATTGTTCCAATAACCCGAACCAATACTGCCGCCTGAAATCCAGATCTCTCCAATCTCAGCTTCGTTTAATTCAATGTTACTTTTTGGATTAACAACTTTTACTTGAGTGCCCATGACAGGCTTACCATTGCTGACTAAAAATTGCGTATCTTCTGAAGCATTCTCAACCACAACTTTATTACTTCGTAATTGTTTTGAATTACAAGGCAAAAGTATGGGATCCCTATCCGGTTGTTCAGATGCCATCACTAAAGTTGATTCTGCTAACCCATAAGCAGGGCAATGGGCAGCATGTTTGAAACCCGTTTCAGCAAAATGCTCTGAAAATGCTTGAAGAGTTGCTGACTTTACTGGCTCTGCCCCATTTATCGCGCAGCGCCAAGTGCTTAGATCAAGCGTTTTTATTTGCTCTTTTGTGACATTTCTTACACTGTGACTGTAAGTGAAATCAGGCCCACCGCCTATGGTTGCTCTATAGTCACTGATTGCCTTTAACCAAATATAGGGTTGTTTCATAAATGTCGTTGGCGACATAAGTACACAATGAAATCCGCGATAGACCGGCTGCAAAATTGAGAGCACTTGCCCTAAATCATGAAAATGAGGAAGCCAAGACACTAAAACACTTTGCTCATTGACTTGCCAATGCGTTGCTAACTCTTCTGAATGGAGTAACGTCGTAGCATGAGTGAGCATGACACCTTTTGGCAATGAAGTTGAGCCAGAAGTATATTGAAGGTAGGCCAGCTCACCACCTGATACATCAGCAGCTTTTAATTCGTCTGCAGCATCAAAAACATGATCGGTTGCAAGCCATTTTAATTGCTCTATACCATGGCCAGTTAAGTTATCTACTTTAGATAAATATTTTTGAGTCGTTAGTGCTAGCATTGAACCGCAATCATTGGCTATTTCACCAATAAGCTCAATTTTTCGTTTATTCTGAGGTGAATATAGAGGAACAGCTACCATACCTGCGTATAAGCAGGCATAAAAAGCAACCACATAATCTAACCCTGCTGGGTAGAGTAACAAAACCCTATCGCCATGGTTTCCTTTTGCTTTTAACATACTGGCTAACGCTTTCACGCGCTGAAGTAATTCAGCGTAACTTAGTGAAGCTAATTCTTCTTGGTTCTCACCAAGGAAAGTGAAAGCACGTTTATCTGCATAAGCTGAAGCTCGATAATCTAACAGCTCGTTCCAGTTTTCAAAATTACTATAATTCATTTAAATATTCCTTTTAAATCAATTTTCTAAGGGATAGTTAACTCATTACCCTGGAGGTATGAATCAAGGTAAGGTGCCATCACCCATTTGCTGGGTGGGTGAAAGGCCAATGCACGTATAACAGTTAATAAGTAAGACACTTCAAAACTGCTTAAATATTCAATGCCACCAAGTTGTTCCGCAGCACAATTAGCGACCTCGACAATAATTTGTTGAGTTTCAAATCGAGCAATAAGAGATCGGGCGATAGTATGCTCTGATAAGTCTCCTTCCATAATGGCCCTCGCTCCCGCTTCAATTGCCATCATCGCCAGTTCTAACTTGCTACATAGATTGACTCGCGTTTCAACACTGCCTCTTTTATTGATAAATAACTTTTCTACAAGTCGTGAAGCTGAGCCTAAGTACGAAGCTGAAACAAATAGTTCAAACCATAAAAATGCGTAAGACAGCTCTTGAGATAGTGTCATCTCATCGCCAAAATATGAGACGTACTCTTCGCTAATGATCACATCTTTAAGGCATACTTCCATATTTTCTGCACCAGCTAAAAATGATTGATTACCAAATGGTTTTACTGAGATCCCTGGCACATTTGCAGGAATGGTTGCGATGGCAAATTTGTTTTCACCGTTTTCTTGTGGAATAAGCAAACTGGCCGTAAAAATATCCATTGATTTAGACAAACTACAGGGACGTTTGTAACCATTTAACTTCAATCCCTCTGCAACACGCTCAACAACAATTGTGGGCTGCTGAATACTGGTATGCGGATTTCCTTCAGAAAACCCTGATGCGACATATAAGTTATCACTGGCGATTGACTGTAATATCTGATCATTGGCTTCACAAG
>Ga0213840_1001626_pt1 | contig 16833 bp, 13 predicted proteins | sample SWPATP22_FD_160132 | JGI IMG/M metagenome (GOLD analysis project Ga0213840, IMG submission 160132) | Coastal seawater microbial communities from Marineland, Florida, United States - SWPA TP2 #2 | ecosystem: Environmental > Aquatic > Marine > Coastal | place: USA: Florida | collected 2016-08-14 | reverse complement strand
ATAGCGATACGGTACCACCTGACTCCATTCCGAACTCAGAAGTGAAACGTATTAGCGCCGATGGTAGTGTGGGGCTTCCCCATGTGAGAGTAGGACACTGCCAGGTCCCATTTAAAGAAACCCGCCTAACGGCGGGTTTTTTGCTTTTTAGCGTCCTAATTGCTTCGTTTCAAAAATCAGCGTTATTGATTTAATGAAAGTCTCTAGATGGAAGTGTGATGTCTTCCAACCAAGGGGTACGATCAATAAGTTTCCCTGCAATAATATGAATCACACCTTCTTTTGAGCACTCTATAATACCGTTCACTTGCAGTAATTTAGCTTTCAAAAAGGTTTGTTGTTGAGCTCGTGCTGTGGCCTGCCAAACAACTACATTCATATTTCCGCTATCATCTTCTAAAGTTAGAAAAGTTACACCCGCAGCAGTACCAGGGGCTTGTCTGCCTGTTACAGCGCCAAGTACCTTAACTACCGATTTATTCTTTTTACCCTTTAAGGTATTCGACCAGCTAATATTGTTAAGTTTATGCTTTTTCTTTAGCAGTGCGATTGGATGATTTTTTACAGAAAGACCGGTAGAAGCATAGTCCTCTAACAGGTTGTCTGCGTCAGAGGGTTGTTTAGATAAGCCATCATTGTGTAAGTCTTCATGCTCTTCAAACAGCGGTAATGAACCCTGCGTGTCCATCATCTTCCAACGTGTCTCGTATCTATTACCACTTATACTCTTAAGCGCATCAGCGCTAGCCAGTGCCTGAAGGTCGCTGCGTGTTAAGCCCAACTGTTGAATTTCATGCATGGCTACATAACCATGAGTAGGTCGATAGGTAACAACTGCAGATGCACCTGACTCACTTAGCCCTTTTATAAGGCATAACCCCAGCTGAATTTCTTTTTGCTGACCATTCACAACCATAGTGTGCTCAACACTTGATTGGTTAACACAAGGTGCGTGTACAGTGATGCCATGGCGCTTTGCATCTTGCATGAGTTGAGAAGGTGAGTAAAAGCCCATAGGCCAGCTATTTAGTAGCGCAACATAGAATTCGACAGGGAAGTAGTGCTTAAGCCAACAAGACACATAGGCAAGTACAGCAAAAGAGGCCGAATGTGATTCTGGAAAACCATACCCGGCAAACCCTTTAATTTGTTCGAATAAGTTATGGGCAAACGTAGGGTCGTAACCTCTATCGGTCATCCCTTTAATAAGCTTGTCTCTAAACTCGAAGATACGTCCGTCTTTCTTCCAACTGGCCATTGCTCGCCTTAGCTGATCGGCTTCACCACCACTAAATCCAGCGCCCACCATAGCAAGCTGTATAACTTGTTCTTGGAATATAGGTACGCCCATTGTGCGGGCCAGCACACGTTCAACGTCTTTTGAAGGGTATGTGATGGCTTCATTACCATGGCGGCGAATAAGGTAAGGGTGCACCATATCACCTTGAATTGGACCCGGTCTTACTATGGCTATCTGTACAACAAGGTCGTAATAAGCACGGGGCTTAAGTCTTGGCAACATCGACATTTGAGCACGAGATTCTATTTGAAATACGCCCACAGTATCGGCTTTACAAATCATATCGAATACTTGTGCGTCATCTCCTAGCTTAGTGATAAAGGGAATGCTCACGTCTACAGGGTATTGTTTATTAATAAGCTCGAAAGTACGCCTAATTGCACTTAGCATTCCCAAGGCCAATACATCTACTTTCAATAACCCCAGTGTTTCAATATCGTCTTTGTCCCACTGAATAATGGTTCGCGCTTCCATGGCGGCATTCTCAACAGGCACTAAATCGTAAAGTGGCCCTGCACTAATAACAAAGCCACCGACGTGTTGCGATAAATGCCGCGGTGTACCTAACAGCGCTTCGGTTAAGGTAATTAGTTGTGTTACTTTGGGGTCTTCTGCATTAAGCCCTAAATTAGCTAGCTGAGACTTCCATGGAATAACGCTGTCTCTGCGGTTAATTTGCTTTACGATAAAGTCGAGCTGAGACTCACTAAAGCCAAGCGCTTTTCCTACATCTTTAAATGCCGATTTAAAGCGATAGCAAATAACAGTAGCAGCAATAGCTGTGCGCTCTCTGCCATACTTTTCGTAAATATATTGAATAATCTCTTCACGTCGTTGGTGTTCGAAGTCAACGTCTATATCCGGTGGCTCATTACGTTCTTTTGAAATAAAACGCTCAAACAGAACGCTAATTTGTCGTGGATCGACGGCGGTAATTTCAAGGCAATAACATACGACCGAGTTGGCTGCAGAGCCTCGCCCCTGATACAAAATATGCTGCCGCTTAGCAAATTGAACAATGTCGTAAATGGTTAAGAAAAAGTATTCATACTCTTGCTCTTCAATCAGTTTGAGTTCTTTCTCAATAATGGCACGTATGTCTGGCGTAATGCCTTCTGGGAAGCGTATTTTTATTCCGGCCTCAACACGCTCACGTAAATACGAAGTAGGCGTGTAGCCATCGGGTACAAGCTCCGCTGGATATTGATATTTCAGCTCGCTTAATGAAAAAGAAAATTGTGCGGCTAGTGTGTTGGTATTCGCTACCCACTTTTCAGGGTATAGCTTTTGTATTTTAGGCAATGTTCGCAAACTACGCTCAGCATTACTTATGGCATTTCTGCCAATGCGTTCTACAGTAGTATGTGCCTGTGTGGCATGTAAAACATGTTGTAATGGCAGCCTGTCGGCATGGTGCATAAGTACACCCGTACACGCAATAACCGGAAATGCATAGGTGGCCTGTAGCTGATTATAATGAGCGAAACGATGGTGATCGCGTCCGTCCAATAAACGCTGTGCACCAATATAGGCATCTATTGCGGTGTGGTTTTGTAGCCACTCTCCCCAGTGCTTATCTTTCTCCTCATTGCCACTGGGAAGCCATATTAGTTTACAGTGTTTAATGGTACGCAAATCCCATTCTGCTAACTGATACTCGCCTTTTTCTGAACGACGTCTTGCGTTGGTGATAATACGGCAAAGCTCGCTGTAAGCCTTTTTATTGGGGCACAAAAGTATAAAACTCAAAGCTTCATCAAAAACAAAGTAACTACCCACAATAAGTTTTATAGGTAGGCGCTGTCTTGTGATTTCATCGAAAGCACGCACTACGCCTGCCACTGAGCACTCATCGGTAATAGCTATAGCGTCGTAGCCTAAAAAGGACGCTGTGGTAACCAGCTCTGCAGGTGATGAAGCACCGCATAAAAAGCTGTAATGGCTTTGACAAAAAAGCTCACTGTATTGCATTTGCAGCTCTCATAACTTACGTAGCGTTAGCAAAAAACACCTTGCACCCACCATGCAGCATTTTCATCTTTAAAAATTAGCATGCGTACTCCCTGCGATGTTTGTGCAATAAAGTAGTCTCGTTTGTGGTCGGTATTGTGCCACCATTCGCTGTTAAGCCTAACGGGCCCAAAGCAAACCTGTGTGGCCTGCGTTAGAGGCTTTGGTGGGGTGAAAGTAAAAGTAGGTACTATATCGCTTTGATAAGGTTGGTTAGCCGTATTGCTTTGTGTCACTGTCATGCCATCAAATTGATGGCTGTCTGCGGCAGCAGGTTGATAGGTACTGTTGTCGCCTAGCTTTGCGTTTAGTCGTCCAATAAGTTGCTTTTGTGCTACCTCGTTGAAGCGATGATTAAAAAAGTCGCCGTTATCACTGTCGATGTCTTCAAATGATTTGCAGCTTAAGGTAAGTCCTACGGCGGGCTCTGGCAGCACTGCGTTTTCTATTTTCAATGTTAGTAGTGTTAGCCAGCTTTGGGCAGACGCTTGGGGCATTGCGGCTTGTATGGCAATATCCATTACGGGCGCTTCACGAAAGTGAATACTGAAAGTAAGCGCCGAGGTATATAGATTTCTTGCGCGTAGATAATGTGAAAGGCGTTCTAGCTGCTGAGTAATAAAAGGGTGTAAATGCTGTGTATTTTCTATATCAAAAGGCAGCTGTATAAAGTTGTCGAAATGGGTTTGTGGTCTAAATAGCGATGCTTTTGGGAAGATTTCACCGCGCAGCGCCGTTAAATAAGTAATGGTATTGTTATCGAATCGACGACCTAATTCATGCACTGGCATAGCCAGCAGGTCGTGTACTTTTGTAATGCCTACTCTTGCGAGTGCTTCAATAACTTTAGGAGCAAGTGCCGTTTTAGATAAATGGCAACTTTCAAGCGCGCGCTTAATATCGTCATGATGCTCGAAGTATGTATTAACGCCATGTGTCGCTAGTACTTTTGCTGCTTCAACCGACCACGCTGTTGCAAACTGATAAGACGTATTTGCATGCATTAATTCACGCGTTAATGTTTTCCATAGCGCAGCATGACCACCGTAATAGTGCGTTAAGTTATCAAGCCTAATGGCCATACCGTTATGGCTATCTAGTACGATATCTGATGCCAGCGGATACAGCCGATGCGCTAACTGTATTAATAGATCGCTTTCAGTGCTCTCATTGAATGGAATAATATTTACGTTAGGGCACAATGCTGCTGCTTGCGCTAGTCCATGACCTACCTCTATGCCTGCTTTCCTAGCATCGTCATTTAGCTGTTTGATACCATTATTTTTTTCACAGTACACAATAACGGGTTTATCAGCAGATGAACCTAGCTGTTGAGTAATAGCTTGCTGATGCTGATCGAGCGTTAACTGATAGTAATAAAGGTAGGCCCACAGCATAACTAGTTCACAGAATGTAATGCATGATCCGCCAACTTGTTATGCTCCATAGCCCATTTAATCGCATGATTGTCGGGGGTCCAGTTGTGGGAAATTGTTATGTTGCTTGTTGGCCATCCGTGCCGTTGCTTACGTACATCAGCTGTTACTGTAGATGCCTGTGCCTGCAAAGATAGTTCGAGTGTAATGGGCAATGCATAGGACATACTGCCATGCTCATGATTTACATTGGCGCATTGCGGTAATGTATACAGTAAACACAACGCATCATTGTGCGTTGCTGCAACTTGTAAACGTCTGGCCGCTTTTGTACAAACACGGTTACTCCACAATATTACGCAGTGACAAGCTGTACTTTTTAAGCATTGCTCTGCTGCCCACAGTGACTCCTGATCGGCAGGTGTATTCACAACAAGCACTTGTTGTAAATCTAAGCCTAAGTTTGCTAACCATGGCGCTTGTAATTGTCCTGGTGGATTAATAAACACCACCATTTTGTGCGTGCGATGCTTACACAATACGTGCTTAAACAAAGACAACTCGCCAACACCTGTTAATGACGAAATACGCACTAACCCCGACGAAGCTACTCCGCCATTAAGTGCGCTATCAAGGCGAGCAAAGCCGAGTGAAAATTTGGCTTCACTGTTTTTCTTCTCTCGCGCCCGCCAGATATGCGGGTGCTTACTTAATGTCGATAATATTTCAGTCATGGCATTCAAAATAAACTGTATTTTTATACAGTATTATAGTGAGCCAATATTCCTTTTCAAGATAAAACCCTGCTAAGTAAGACAAGAGAGTGGCAATTTGGCTTTAACTTTATGAAAAGCTTAAGAAGGTACAAGATTAAATTTAGTAGAAAGAAAAAAGCCACGCTAAAAAGCGTGGCTTATAAAAAAGTAAAGTTATGAGGTAAAGCTATGAGGTAAATTTACAAGACAAGTTAAGCGTTATTTTTCTCTTGTGACTCTGGCTGCTCTACCTTGCTCGATTTAGTGGTACCCGTTACCGATGCGGTTACTGCCTGACAAAAAGCAATAAAACCGTCGGCTGTGTTTTTGGACCACGCCATACGAATGTTACCAGGTAGCGCTTTAACAACTTCTTTTATTACCTCTAGGGTAATATCTTCATTTGCCAGTACTTTATTTAAAGACTCTTCCAGCGAGTCGCCTTTTTCACAGCATGTCATTACTATGGTTGAAAAATTGCGCATCAGAGGGCTAAGTGCGTTGTACTGCTCTTGATTAATAAGGCGGCTTTTGTAGGCACTTTCAATACGTGAAGATAAGCTCTTTTCCAGTGCGTCTGTCACCATTACCAAGTTGTGATAGGCGTAATTAATCTTGCTGTTGGTTTGCTTGTTAGTATGACGTGAAAGCGCTAGTTCTTTTTGTAAGTTCTGTGCGCGTAGCACAAAATAAATTAACGCTAAAATAAGTATTCCAATAACACTGAATGCGACAACCATGCTTATTGAGCCTTTTGTTCTTCTATAAATTTATTAATATGCTGCTCTAATATAAAGAGTGGTACCGAGCCGTTTTCTAATACCGCACGGTGAAACTTGCGCACGTCAAATTGCTCGCCTAGTGCTTCTTCAACCTTGGCGCGTAACGCCTTAATTTTTATTTCGCCTATTTTGTAAGATAGCGCTTGTGCAGGCCATGAAATATAGCGGTCTATCTCTGTATTTACGTTGTGTTCAGAAAGCGCCGTGTTTTCCATCATATAGTCAACAGCCTGCTGACGGCTCCAACCCATGGTGTGCATACCGGTATCCACGACTAGACGACATGCTCGCCACATTTCATAACTTAGACGACCAAAGTCGTCATAGGGATCTTCGTAAATACCAGCTTCAATACCTAAAAATTCAGAATACAGACCCCATCCTTCACCGAACGCTGAAATATAAGTGTTGCGGCGAACCATCGGTAAGTCTTCAAGTTCCGCAGCAAGTGAAATTTGCAGGTGATGACCCGGTACGGCCTCGTGTAATGTTAAGGCAGGTAGGGCATACAAAGGGCGTTTATCAAGCGCGTATGTATTTACCCAGTAATACCCCGGCTGGTCGTCACGACTTGGGTGAATGTAGCGGCCTGTGGTGTACTTTGGCGCAATACTGTCGGGTACTGGAGCAACGCCATAAGGTGTTCTAGGAAGGTATTCAAACAGTGCTGGCAGCTTTGCATCCATCTTTTTGGCGATAAACGATGCCTCTTTTAGCAGTTCTTCTGCACTGGTTGCGTAAAACTGTGGGTCTTCACGTAAAAAGGCGATGAAGTCGTTAATATCACCATCAAACTGAAGTTCATCTACAATGCTCTGCATTTCATTTCGAATGCGTTTTACTTCAGATAAGCCAAGTTGATGTATGTCCTGTGGCGTCATATCAGTAGTGGTGTAGTGCTTGGCTCTATTAGCATAATACGCCACACCATTTGGCCAATTGTTTGCTGCTATATCGCTTCGCGCATTGGGAATGTACTGCTCTACCATAAAATCATAAAACCGCTGGTAGGCAGGAAGTACTCTGTTTTCAATAGCGCTTACACCTTGCTGGACTAACCGCTGTGTCTCAGCCTTAGTGAAGTAGTCTGGAAAGCGTTTAAACGGTGCATAAAAACCGCTTTCGGTAGCATCATCAACAATATAAGCTGCAATCGATTCTTCGAAGCCCTGCATAACGACTTTGGGTTGTGTATAGCCTTCTTCTAGCGCTTGCTGCATATACGCTATCTGCTGATTAAAGTAAGGTGCTAATGCATTCAGGCGACTAATATAAGCGTCGTAGTCTTCTACTTGTTTAAATGTAGACATATTCGGCAGTGAAGCCATTGCGCCATGAAAACCATATTCGGAATTAATTGGCACAAGGTAAGCGCGATACGTGTACTCATCGACATAGTTAGCTAAACGATACTGCTGCATTAACAAAGCGATATACGCTTGGGTCGACAAATTCTCTTCGTTGTAGTTAGAAAGGGCTTTCTGAAAGCTGCGCCACTGTGTGTTTTGCTTTGCGAGCCCCTCTGGCGAAATATCTGGAAGTAAATGGGCCGATTCGCCATGGCCCTGTCGTGACGCAAGAAGAGGAGACACCGAAAGCTCGTACTGCCAAATATCATCTAGAAGCTGATACAAGCTTTCATCATTATATGGCTTTGCAGATAGGCCAACGCTGCCGATAAGTAGTAGTGCTGCTAAAACGTAGCGATACATAGTGTCCTCCGGTAACCTTTACCGGAAATCGGTGGTTACTCTTTCGTTGGTGTATATATTGGACTAGGGAATGTAGCTACTTTATCAGATTTATTTTCTAATTTAGTAATTTTGGCAGAACCTTTTTTCTTTACTGCGTCAATGCGCAAAATATTGTGCATTGGAACGTAAGTTTTTGTTACGTCTGAAAATTCAGATTTAAGCCTTTCATGGCTAGGATCTACAACTACGCTAGTGTGGGTGTCCCATACAAATTCGCCAATCTCAACAAAGCCGAACAATGCACCTTGAATTAAGGTTTTTACATACAGTTCGTAACGTTCGCCGTTGCTAATAAATTGCACTCTGTAAAGGGTGTCGTCTTGTGACATGTGCTGCTCTTAACTCTTACTAATAATGATAGAAAACGATGGCTTAATAGCCTCATTTCATACGTGGTAATAGGAATTATGATTTTACAATGACACTAAAATACGGGCAATGGCATGAAACATGTGTTGAACGTTACGCTACACAATAGCCACAGCACCAGCTGCTGCGTTATTATGTTATCTAAAACATATAATGGTGAACCACAATGATAAAAAAACTCCTTATTGGTAGTGCATTGACGGCTATGAGCTTAGCGTCAATTGCACACGACCATACCGCGACAGACAATACTTTTGCTCCTGATACTCAGCGTATCAAGTCTCATCTATTCTTTTTAGCTGATGACTTATTAGAGGGTCGTGATACTGGCTCTAGAGGACACGAAATTGCGGCATTGTATATTGCCACTGAGTTCGCCAAATATGGCCTGAAACCAGCGGGCACAGATGGCTACATTCAAGATGTTACGTTTAGAAAAGCTAATCTCATCCAAGAGTCGCCAGTATTTACCTTCACCCAAGACGGCGAAACGACAAGTTTTGAATACCCTAAAGAGTACCTTGCAGGCCCAAGCTTACTAAGCACCGATGCTCACGTAAAAGGTGAAATGGTATTTGTGGGTTACGGTATTGTTGCAGATGAGCTGTCGCATAACGATTACAAAGACCTTGATGTAAAAGGCAAAATTGTTGTGACTTTAGCGGGTAAGCCAAGTGACTTCCCATCGGAAGAAGGGGCACACTTTGCTTCTGGATACCAAAAGCAAAAGTATGCAGTAGAAAATGGCGCTATTGGAATGATTACCATTACTACGCCTAAAAACGAGAAAGTGCGCCCGTATCAAAGTCGCTTGAACTACATTCACACACCACGTATGGCATGGCTAAATGATGAAGGTGAGCCAGCAAACAGCTTTGCGCAGCTAAAAGGCGGCGCATACTTGAGCGAAGGCGCGGCACGTAAGTTATTTAACGGTGCTAAGCAAAGCCTAGATGAAATTTATGCACAGCTTAATGCCGACAAAGTACCTACAGGCTTCGCGCTAAACGGTGTTGTTGATATCAGCAAGAAAAGCACGCACGACACCATCACTAGCCCTAACGTAGTAGGTATTCTTGAAGGTTCTGATCCAAAGCTTAAAGACGAGTACGTTGTATTCTCTGCGCATTCAGACCACATTGGTTTTGCTAAAACCGTGAAGAAAGACAACATTAATAACGGTGCTATGGACAATGCGTCAGGTACTTCCGTTATGTTAGAAACGGCACGCTTATTTAGCGAAATGGAAGAAAAGCCGAAGCGCTCAATTCTGTTTGTATCGGTAACAGGTGAAGAGAAAGGCCTATTGGGCGCAGATTATTTTGCACGTAACCCAACTGTGCCAGTAACGTCAATGGTTGCTAACGTAAACCTTGATATGCCAATTTTAACCTATGAGTTTGCTGACGTTATTGCCTTTGGTGCAAATCATAGCGATCTTCAAGCGTCGGTAGAAAAAGCAGCAGCAAACGCTGACATTCAATTAAGCCCAGACCCATGGCCTGAACAAGCACTATTTACACGCTCAGATCACTATGCGTTTGTTAAGCAAGGTGTGCCTGCCGTATTCATGGTGCCTGGTTTGAAGTCAAAAGACCCGGAAGTAGATGGCAGCAAAGTGTTTGGCCAGTTTTTATCAACGCACTACCACAAACCAAGTGATGATATTAACCAGCCATTTAACTGGAAAGCTGCGGAAACGTTCACTAAGGTAAATGCACAAATTGGTTGGACGCTAGCTAACCAAGAAGACAAGCCAAAGTGGAATGAAGGTGATTTCTTTGGTAATACATTTGCTAAATAACAGCTTATGTTGTTACTGAGCTTCAATAAAAAAGGCGTCATATCGACGCCTTTTTAATTAGATAAACATTTGCTTAAATGCATTCCACTGTTCGTTAAACTGCTCAGTGGGTTTTCGCGTAAAACCGCTTCGAATAAAACCGTTAATACGTCCATCGGTATAGCAAATCAGCATATTCGCGATAATTGCTTCATCGGCCGATAGCGTTTTACCTTCTCGTAGCTTGCGTTCTCGAAGTACCTGTTTTAGCTGTGTTTCAAGGCGCTCATACAGCTTGGCTATACGTGCACGCAAACGCTCTTGTTCGCCCATTAGCGCATCGCCATTCAATATGCGTGTAATGCCAGGGTTCTTTTCTGCGAAGCCAAGAATAAGGTGCAGAATGAGTTGGCAGCGAGTAAGAGAATCTTTTTCTTCATTCACAATCTTGTTTATACGAGTGAATAAGGTTTCTTCGATAAACTCAATCAAGCCCTCAAACATACGTGCTTTACTAGGAAAGTGACGATATAGGGCGGCTTCAGATACCCCCACTTTTTCTGCAAGTTTAGCCGTAGTAATACGTTGACCTGGGCTGGTTTCTAGCATTCCAGCAAGTGCTTGCAGAATCTGAGCTCTGCGATTTGTTTTTTTGACTGCAGGCATGACGAAAGTATTTCCTCCGCGACCGAGTGAAGCACACTCGGACTCCATGTTAAGTTGGCTTGAACCAATATGTTGTTATTTATTATTTTTATTATCGACACCAATGCAGTGTCGGTTAGTTTTTCCGCGTAGCTGAATATTGTTTTGCAACAATAGCAAGCAACTGTATTGCAAGTTCTGCTTTACTGGTTGCTGGTAGCTTTTCATCGCCGTCACGCCAAATAACGTGAAGCGCGTTTTTATCGCTATTAAACCCTAAACCTTCAGCTGTAATATCGTTCGCCGCTATCATATCGAGGTTTTTCTTAGCTAGCTTGTCGCGCGCATAAGCCTCTACATCTTGGCTTTCTGCAGCGAAACCTACGCAAAATGGCCTGTCTTTTCGAGCAGACACAGTAGCTAGAATATCAGGGTTTTTTATAAAAGTAAGTGTTAACTCATCGCCGGTTTTCTTTATTTTATTATCAGCAATGGTTGTTGCCTTGTAGTCAGCTACCGCAGCAGTACTGATAAAAATATCTGTTGAAGGCACTAATGCCTCGCAAGCAGCTAACATATCGTCGGCGCTTACTACATCTTTTCTACTACATAGGGTTGGCGTAGAAAGCGCAACCGGACCCGCTACAAGTGTGACATTAGCACCAGCTTGTGCAGCAGCCTCTGCGATGGAAAAACCCATCTTTCCAGAGCTATGGTTTGAAATATATCGAACCGGATCTAGCGGTTCTCTTGTAGGGCCTGCCGTTATAGTGATATTAAGCCCTTGTAATAAGCCGAGTTTCGCAACGCGCTCTGTTGATTTAACAAACGTATCGTTAACGAATTCAGCAATGACCAACGGCTCCTCCATTCTGCCAGCACCTACGTCGCCGCAGGCTTGCTCTCCACTTGCTGGCCCAATGAAATGAACGCCATGTTCGCGCAAAATATCGATATTTCTAGTGGTAGCATGCGCTTTCCACATTTGTTGATTCATTGCTGGGGCAATAAATATCTTTGCCGTAGTTGCAAGGTACAAGGTGGTTAGAAGGTCATCAGCCATGCCATGTGCCAGTTTTGCAAGCGTATTTGCTGTAGCCGGTGCAATTAACAAAATGTCTGCCCATTTTGCCAATTCAATATGACCCATTGCAGCTTCTGCTGCAGGATCGAGCAAATGCTGATGTACAGAATTACCCGATACAGCTTGTAATGACAACGGGCTCACAAACTCAGCGGCAGAGTCGGTAAGCACTACGCGTACGTTGGCACCTAGGGCAGTGAGTTTTCTTACCAGATCAGGTGCTTTATAGGCAGCAATACCACCGGTAACGCCTAATAAAACATTTTTATTAGCTATCGACATAGTTCACACACACATTTCTAATTACCGTAAGCCTACCATGCAGTTCACAAATCGGGTAGCAGCACAAAGGTACTAGGTATTAATAAAACGTGTACTTTTATATAAGCGGTTATAAGTCTTGTTCTATAAACCCGCCATAAAGACAGTCGATGGCGTGCACCAATTTCTTTATAAAGTGACAAAGGGGCAAGATAAGAGAGTAGTTAATGTCAATTAAAGTGTGGCCTGAAAGCGAACGGCCGCGAGAAAAACTGCTTAAACATGGAGCGAACAGTTTAAGTGATGCAGAACTTATTGCAGTGATATTGGGAAAAGGAACGAAGGGTAGGTCTGCAGTAGCACTCGCGCACGATATATTAAACACGTTGGGCAGCTTACGTGGTGTCGTGACGGCATCCCAAAGTGAGTATGCCTTAATCAATGGAATAGGGCCTTGCAGATATGCTCAGTTACAGGCCGGTTTTGAAGTGTTTAGGCGTAATTTAGAAATTCAACTGTCACGACAAGATGCTTTTCACAATGTCGATGACACCAAGCGATTTTTGCAAGCTAAACTACGTGATTGTGAACAAGAGCAATTTTGTATGCTAATGCTCGACAGTCAGCACCAGCTCATTGCATTTCGCGTTATGTTTACTGGAACCATAAATAGCGCTGCTGTGTATCCAAGAGAGCTGATCAAGCAGGTTATTATTGACAATGCGGCAGCCGTTATCTTGGTCCATAATCATCCTTCAGGCGTAGCAGAACCAAGCGATGCTGACATTCGGTTAACACGCGAGATCGCAACTGCAATGAAAGCGATCGATGTGCCTGTGCTAGATCATTTTGTTGTTGGTGACAAAGAAACTGTTTCATTTGCGCAACGAGGCTTGATACGATAATAAAGTCTAATTGATTTTTTTGAGTGTTTTGTAGTCAAGACTGGAAAAATGAATTAGAATGGGAATTAGTGGGTTATTTTTTTAAAAGGACTGTTATGAAAAAGTCAATTATTGCTTTAGTTGCTGCGGCAGCAATGGCGTCAGGCGTTAACGCGCAAGAAGGAACTGGTGGTAACACTGCTGGTAGTATGACTATTGGCGGCGTTGGTGTTCCTACAATCGCTATGGTTGGTGTTGCTGGGTTAGTTGCTGGTGGAGTTATTAGCAATAACTCTTCTGAAGATCCAACAGTTGGCCCAACTCCAGGCCCGGATCCAGAGCCACAGCCTACCTGTAACGGCGACGATCCTCTTGTAGACAATGTATGTGTTGGCACAACAACAACAGTTACTGTTACTGGTACTGGTACTGGTACGGCTACTTCTACAATCACTGTTCCAGTGACATTTACGTACGCACCTTCTGTACAGTAAAAACACATTATTTTTAAAAAGCCGCTTTTATTAGCGGCTTTTTTATTGGATAAAGTAATTTACGTTTCTTGTTTTTACTGGCGCTTCTTCGATGAAATTAAACGGTATTTTTATTCTCGTAGCACTGTCTGTGCTCTTTTTTTCTGGCTGCTCAAACACCACATCTGCTTATTACAACTCACTAGCCTTAGCGTTAGAAGATAGGTCTGCCAAGCTAACAGTTGAGGACGTAAAAGCGAGCAAAGCTGACTTAATTCAAATCAATGCAGGTGAGAGAGATACAGCCGTTATTGCTCTTGCTTATATTGATGGTGATAAATATCGCTGGCTATCTGGTGATAATGTCATATTTACAATGCATCATGGTTTTATTACGCAATCAGAAGGTTTGAATGCTGATATTATTTACACGGGAAATTTAATTAATAATCCACTCGCGCTAAACCCCCTTACTCCACATAATTGGGAGCGAATCGTTGATATAGAGGGTATCGGGTATGGTCTAAACGTAACGTCATCCTGGCATGTAGAGGGAAACCTTTCCCGTGAATATATTGGCTATTCGGTACCGCTGATTAAAGTAGTAGAAAAGGTAAAGTTTGCTGATTATTCGCCTTTCGTTAATTTGAATTTGGATTGGGAAAATACGTACTACTTCCATCAAAAAAGCAAGACTCTGTTAGCGACGACGCAGCGTTTTAGTCCAGAGGGAGATCAATATGAAATGGTATATTTAAGTCGTATTGTAAGGGAGATGGGTAAACAGGGAGGCGCGTTATGATGAAGTCTTTTCTGACCACTTTATTGGTTGCATGGACAACTTTTTCTTCAGTAGCATGGGCTTCTGAGGAAGCCAATAATCTTAATGTGACACTCAACGGACAAACATACATTTTTGAACGTCCAGTGCGTTTGGCCAGTATGTTGTCTATCGTGTCTGATAAAAATGACTGGTATTGGCCGGCGTCTACAGTCTTCGATTTAAATGCTAATGATGCCGAACTCGAAAGAGAGGCCATTAAAGCTGAAATCAGTGCATTATTGCCTCTTATTACACGCCATTCAGACAAATACGCCGCGCTTGGCCATTTATATCGACAAATTTCATCTTGGGATCTTCACACTCGAGTCGTAATGCCTGTTTCATACAATCGCGCGCGCTTAATTGCAGAAGAAAACCCAATGTTTCAATTTGGTCGTTATGCAATAGAGCTTAATACTCGACCTAAGAATGTTCATGTGTGGGGAGCCGTCAAAAAGCCGCAAGCTTATTTACACCAAAATGGCACTCCCATATATACTGCGATAGATGAAGTGAAAAAGGGAAAACGCCCAGATAGAAGCCACGTTTTTATTATCGATCCTCAAGGGAATATTGAGAAAAAAGGGATTGCATATTGGAATCTGGATGCTTCGCAAATAATGCCCGGTAGTCAGATTTATGTGCCCATTAATTCAGAGCTTTTTAGTGACCGAATAGAAAAACTTAATTGGCGTGTTGCAGCGTTGGCAGTAAATAGGGTTCTTCCACAGTGAATGTGAAAAATATAAACAGAAAAACTACGTTAGCGCTGGTTATCGGTAGTGCATTGTCAGCATCGTCTCATGCTGCGCCATCACAAGTACGCGTTACCTCCTCTCAAATGGTTCAAGGTGGTAATGGCCTTATTCAAACGCCAACTGCACGTATGAGTGAGCAAGGTACTTTTTATGCGAATTATACCGACAATGGCGAATATCGATTTATGTCGGTAAACCTTCAGTTATTTGACTGGATGCAAGCAACCGCCAGGTATACGGATGTGCGTACTCGACTGTACAGTCAATCAGAGTCATTTAGTGGCGATCAAACGTTAAAAGACAAAGGGTTAGACGTCAAATTCAGGCTTTGGAAAGAAAGTTATTTCATCCCCGAAATCAGTGTTGGATTTAGAGACTTTGGTGGTACAGGTTTCTTTGAAAGTGAGTATGTTAACGCCAGTAAATCAGCAGGCCCATTCGATTTCCACCTTGGCTTAGGCTGGGGCTATTTAGGGACTCACGATGACTTCAGTAGCCCGTTTTGCGAGTTAAAAGACAGTTTTTGTGAGCGCCCTTCAGGGTTTTCTGGGAGAGGTGGTAAGGTCGACTACGACCAATTTTTCAAAGGCCCAATGGCAGTATTTGGTGGTATTGAATATCAGACCCCATGGGAGCCACTTACTCTAAAGCTGGAGTATGAGGGAAACAATTATTCACAAGATAGAGCTGGAGAACTGCAGCAAGACTCGCGCTGGAATGTAGGCGCCGTTTATCGTTATAAGGGCTTTGATTTCAGCTTGAATTATCAGCGTGGTAATACAGTAGGATTTGGTGTGACTTACCGCTTCAACCTTAATACTGTATCGCAAATTAAGTTTGATGATGAGCCGAGAAGCTTAATGGCAAGACGTGCACCTTCTTCTGTTGAAAAGGTGAATAAATCGAGACTTTATAATGATTTATATAGGGACGGTGGATTTGTACTGCATGACGCTGAGGTAAAAGAAGATAAAGCCACTTTTTACGGAACTCAGACTAAATATCGTGATCATGAAGAGGCTATTGAACGCATAGGTCGTGTTGCTGCGTCAGAATTGCCAGATAGCGTAGAAACTTATCACATTGTAGACAGCAGAGGTGGAAGACCTATGCTTGATACTCAGATTGATGCAGAGGCATTTATCTCTGCGGCTCGATATGAATCGGTTGACGCGGATATTACGCAAACTTATCGTCGAACTGCTCCTTCAAAAGAAGTGATAGAGGCATACGATCCGGAAAACACAAAAGGCTTCTTCTATAGTACGGACTTCTTCTGGACACAAACATTTGGTAATCCTGAAGACTTTTACCTTTATCAAACTGGACTGCTGTTCAATAGTGGCTATGCATTTAACAGCAAGCTCTCGGTTATGGGCAGTGCGCGTGTAACCTTACTGGATAACTTCGATAAATTTAATTTCTTAGTCGACGGCGAAGATGTCGTATTGCCAAGAGTGAGAACACGGGTTCGCGAATATGTGAATAACGATGTTTGGTTAGATACAGGCTTCGTGCACTATAAAGACAATGTTTCTGAAGATGTATTCGCGCAAGCTTACGGCGGTTACCTAGAAACAATGTTTGCTGGTGTCGGTGGGGAAATCTTATACAGACCAGTTGATAGTCGTTTAGCTTACGGGGTTGATATTAACTACGTGAAGCAACGTGATCCTAATAATCAAATGAGACTTGAGGACTACGACGCTATTACGGGGCACGTGAGTGTGTATTGGAAGCCTGAGTTCTTGGAAGGTACGCAACTTAGTGTAAGCG
>Ga0213840_1001621_pt1 | contig 16870 bp, 19 predicted proteins | sample SWPATP22_FD_160132 | JGI IMG/M metagenome (GOLD analysis project Ga0213840, IMG submission 160132) | Coastal seawater microbial communities from Marineland, Florida, United States - SWPA TP2 #2 | ecosystem: Environmental > Aquatic > Marine > Coastal | place: USA: Florida | collected 2016-08-14 | reverse complement strand
GACTTAAGTTTGGAGATCGCTTCTTCTTTAAATTTATCAAAGTCAAAGCTGTTTTTCTTTTTCATGTTGTCTAAGTTAAGTCTTATTTTTTGTTGCTTAACTTGACACACTTTTTGTAACAGTCTCCTTTGCACTGACTAATAGAGAGCTGTTAGTTGTAGGTACACATTTTCCATTTAAAAACCTTGATAGATTTAGATTTGATGACATCTTAAGTGTCAAGATTTCGTCGGACAAGAAAAAGAACATTTTATTCAAGATAGGATTATTGGGAGGAAACTATATAGAGATTGAGACAAAAAAAGATAGGAGAAAATTCTATTGTTTGTTTTTGGATGTTGATTGCTATGATGAAAATTGGACAAAGAGGACTTTAGATGATCTAACATTCGGCTTGAAATCGAGAAATGTCAAGACAGAATTAGAAATATAATGAATTCAGGATAATTGTCACTGGGAGGCTGCACCCAACACAGTGGAGTGCGTACATACGGCCGGTGTGTGAAAAACAGGATGATTTACAAATAGGGTTGATTTACGGCAAATAACAAATTAAATTGGAAAACAGAATTTCGGCCGTACGTCGTCTCCACGGACCGTTAGCAGAAATGCTGGGCCAAGATGATAAAGAGATAAATTATAGATGATTGATTTGATAAGGTATGATAGGCAATAGATGGACTAATCTATCGTCGAACAGATTCCTGCATGTGAATAGGTTTCGATCCGTCAAGACAGAATTGTCTGTGAATTGATTAATCTATCGTCGAACAGATTCCTGCATGTGAATAGGTTTCGATCCGTCAAGACAGAATTGTCTGTGAATTGATTAATCTATCGTCGAATAGATTCCTGTATGTGAATAGATTTCGATCCATGAAGACAGAATTGCATTTGAATTGATTAATCTATCATCGAATAGATTCCTATATGTGAATAGATTTCGATCCGTGAAGACAGAGTTGTATATGAATTGATTAATCTATCGTCGAATAGATTCCTGTATGTGAATAGATTTTGATCCATGAAAACAGGATTGCGTTTGAATTGATTAATCTATCATCGGATAGGTTCCTGCATGTGAACAGATTTCGATATGTCAAGACAGATTTTCATGTAAATCGAATTCTATATCGGCGAACAATAACCATATCAGAAGAAATTGTGAATGTTGAAGAGACAAATTAATTGAGAAATAAGGTAAAGGCCTAGGGCACTTCTGCCAACACAGCATATGCGATCATGCCGCTGTTATGTAAAACAAGAAATGAATGGGAGAGGAGTTGAATTTCGACGAATAAGAACCGATATTGAAGAACAAACAAAAGCGGCACGTCGCATATGCCCGCCGTTAGTGGCAATTACAAACATGATCTAGACGACTAAGTAGCATCTTAGTGGACTAACCCAATTATTTGGCTATCTTGAGCTTCTTTTGTATAGGTTTTATTTTATTTGAAATTCAGATAAATGTATCATATTACCCCGAACAAAATGTCATTATTGAATGAGAAAAATTCTATTGCTGTAGTTGGAGATATAAGAAAATCAGAAAAACTCATTAAAGCTATTTCAATAGATGCTTTTACTCAGCTGATAAGTACCTTCCTAGATCACCTTCTTGAAATCACAAACGATTACAATTGTATACTTGAACGTTTTACAGGGGATGGTTTTGTTGTTATTTTTCCATCTTCAGGGAACACTAGTTATGATACTGATTGCTCAAAATTTGTGGAAAGAATAATGCGATTGTATAGGGAATACTTGATTGGGATGGAAGAAGTCTTTATTAATCAAGATATCTTACCTAAAGAATATAGGAATGGTGAAATGATTAAGATACACGGACTTGGAATAGGAATAGACTATGGAAGAATCAGATTTAATATCTACGGTAATTTCTTTTACAGTGTTGGTCTTCCAATTTTAAGAGCAAGTCGTTTCTGCCAAAAAGCAGATCCATGGCAAGTAGTTATAGGTGAAAAATCTTCCTTTGTTAAAATTAGCGAATTCCTATCTTTATCTCAAGAAACAAACAACTTCAAAAGTTACAAGTATGAGCGATAAAGTAGAGAACTATTGGAAAATATTACAGAATGTGAATGATTGGCTTCGCTTTGCGGATACAAAGGCTGGAGCGTTACTTACAACTATTGGCGTTATCTTGACCCTTATTTATACCAATGCGAATGCTGTTTATGATGCAGTATATAAAGACAGCTTGATACTTTCTTTGGCTATTATATTTGCGATCGCACTAATGTTTTCAGCTTTTTTCTGTTTTTCAACTCTATTTTCGAGACTAAAGAAGAGTGCTAAAGATGAAATGTCAAGCATCTTTTTTAAAGATGTTGCAGAAGTCGAAATAGATGAGTATAAAGAAAAAGCTGGAGTAATTATATCTGATGACGATCAACTTTCTGATGAATTGCAAGACCAAATATTTGAGAATTCAGTTATTGCTTCGTTAAAGTTTTCAAAATTCAATAATGCTCTGAAGTCATTTGTAGTAATGGGGATAACTATTGTCTTAATCCTAATTAAGTACTTTCTTTTAAAGTGATCTTACTATGAGTAATGAAGCCTTTAATCCTGCAAAATTTCGGAATCCTAAGGATGATTTTCATAAGATTATAGAAGGTGTTCTAGCCTCTCCTGCCAAGATTGCAATAATGGGTGAAACAGGAGTTGGGAAGTCTTCATTATTTGAAGCTCTCTTTGATGTTGAACTAGATATAAGTCACGATATTCCTTCTACTGCGGACTTTGATAATACTCCTTTAGTGAAAGTTGTGTCAGAAAAAGACCAAGTTACCTTGGAATTATTTGATTTGCGAGGTATTGGTAATAATCCTGATATAGATGAGGAAAGATTAATAGTATTTAAAGAAAAAATGCTAGAAAGTGATATTATTATTTGGGCAATATCTAGTGATAGCAGATCAGTTTCTTTTGGTATTAGGAATTTTGAAAAACTGATTAAGTCATTTGAACACAGAGCTAAGATAGTATATAACAAAATAATTTTTGTTCTCACCAAGATTGATCACACTCAATTGGAACCTTGGCTGTATATTCATAATTCAAAACTCGGCTATTTTGAACCAGGTGAAAAAAACAAAGAGGTAATTAAAAAAAAGGTAAAGTACTTTTCTTCATATTTTGTTGAACCATATGAAAACTTCTTAAGTACCAGTTTCTATGTGGAGTCTGACCTAAACATAAATGTCGAGGGATTAGATATTAAAGACGGGAGAGTGAGGTTCGAGGGGTTCCTTAGTCCATCTAAAATAGACATTATTTTAGGCTCTAAAGAAATTGATATTGACGAAATTAAAGCTATTTTATTTCAAATTATCGAAAGACAAGAAGTAATTCCTGTCTCTTCAAAATTCATGTACAATATCGACTATTTAGTAAAGTTTATATTTGATAGGATTAGTTCTTTGAGCATTGATAAGTTTAAGAAAATATTTGTGGATGGTAGTCGACTGTTAGTGACTAAAGGAGAATCGGAAACAATTCGAAACTTTCACCAGAAGAAAGTTCGAAAAAGTAAACTTTAAGATATGGATTGGCTTGATCCAAAGGAACACTTGCAACAATTATTGAAAGATAGATTTGCTAAGGTTGAAAATCATGATGACTACATTGATCGTGTTACGCAGAGAAAGTCGTTTCACAGAAATGGTTTTTTTGATAAAGATGGTATAGAGTTATTAGTTGCGCATTGTCTTCAGATACTTGAGTCTCTTAATACCTATCCCAATCAAACTGATTTAAATATCACACGATTTGATGCAAGTGGAGCAGCATATTTTATCGCATTGCATAAAGATTGTGGAGGGAGACATAATGTAGTTAGGCCTGAAGATGAACTAATAATTAATGATAATATATATGAGTGCATCATGCAGAAGTTCAGAGAAGATGGAATTATAAATGAATACAATCAATTTATTTGGAAGTAAAAAGATGCAATCAAATTAACTTTTTAGCTAATTGCAATTAACTATCGACAGTTAAGATTAACAAATTAGTATTTGTAAGACATTACATATCTTTGATGGTAAATAGATTCTATGACAGGGTGGCTTGGAATACAAAATGTTGGACAGATAAGAAACTTGAGGGTTTAGTATTGTTAAGGAATTAAAATAATAACTGCCACTAACAAAGCGTATGCGATCATGCTGCCCGTATTACGAATTAGATCTTGATTGTGAATGGAGTTGATTTATGGCGAATAGAAACCGATATTGGAAAACAGAAAATGGCAGCACGTCGCATACCCGGCCCGTTGCATGCTATTACTACGGTAGATATGATTAATTGAAACAAGAAGAGTAAAATATAGACAATTAGTAATATTGAACTAACCAGGATTCTATAGAAGATTACGCGTTCGATCAAGCCAAAGAAAATGAGGAAAAACACTATTGTTTTGATGATGATATGTCTACAACTAGCGGCATGTAGAAATCAAAAAATAAACTGTGATAATGACTTTGAGAATGATTGGATGAAAGTCGAAGGTATAAAAAGGGTATTATGGGAAAACTATCGAGATGATTCAGTTAATTTTCAAATTGACAATCTTGAGACTTATAGAATTCGCTGGAGTAATAGTTGGTTATCAACAACATATTTAACATTTACAAGAACTTTTAACGAAAGCTATTTATATATAGAAGGTTTTTCAAGAACCAAGAAAAAATACCTTAGACAAGAATTTATTTTGAATCCAGATGAGTGGGCAATCATTAAATCAGAATTAAACCGAATAGATTTTTGGTGCAGTGATTATGATTCTGGGAACAATGGCCTCCATATGATAGATGGAACAAACTATTTATTGGAAGGTATGAGAGATAAAAAATTCCATGTAACAAGGTGGCAAATTGATAAACGAAAGGAACCTTTTCTAGATAAAGTATTGGAAATTGTAAAATCAAGACTTCGAAGTGATTTATATAGAACGAATGTAAAAGGAGATTCAATAATCCTTGATTTATCCATCGATAGTGATGTCAAAGAAGTTAGCATAATTGTCGAAAGAGATACAGTGAATATTGATGCCTTTGGAAGATTGGAGAAAAGAATAGCCAGAAAAGATAGCCTAGAAATTGAAGATTGGATTTTACTGGAGAAATATCGGGATAAATTGCAAAAAAAGATTCCACTGGCAAAATTGGAGTTATATTTTCCCAGACAAGATATAAGTGAAGAAGAAGCACGTAAAATGGTAGAAGAATCGAAGAGATGAAAAAACAGCATGCAACAAAGCGTATGCGATCATACTACCCTTTTGTCAAATAAGACTGTGATTGAAAAGGAGTTGCATTTCGTCGAATAGATACTGATATTGGAAAACAAAAAAGGGTAGTACGTCGCATACCCAGCCCGTTCCACGCTAGAAGGAGAACATGAGTTATAAACCATCAGAAATAGTTGATAAATATTGGATTTCTAGTATAAATGAATCGTATGAGTTCAAGTTGCCAAGAGATGAAAGGAGAAGTGGTAAATGGCTGATATTTGATAACATCAAAGAGATTGATAAGACATGGGAAATTATCCGAAAAGCAACAAAATTAGGATTACTAGGACCAAGTTCAAAAGTATCGACTTCGAAAGAGAATAAGAATGCAAAAGACTCAAATACTAGAGTGATTTGTGTATTCACGGAGAATTATAACGACCTAATAGATGTAGAAAGGATAGAAAAGAAATTAAGGGAACTTGGTGTCATAAATAAGCTGTTATATAAGTTAGACAATAATGTCGGGAAATACGAGAAAGATGGATACAAGAATCTAATTGAGCAAGTTAGTTATTCAAAAGACTATGAAGAGGAGTTAAACCGGATCAGAAAAGATCACGAAGTAGAAATTGAGACACAAGGACATCGAACGATTGTGAAGTATAGGAGAGAAGACCTTATTGAAGACCTAATAAATGAACAGAAATATCTAGAAAGATTAGGAATATATCTGGAAGAACAAAGATGACAATGAATGAAAGTCAAATATGCAAGATTTGCGAAAGAGAACTGGGTTCAAAGAACATTTCGAAACACCATTTAATACCAAAATCTAGAGGAGGACGAGATGGTGAAACAATAATAATCCATAATATCTGCCATCAGAAGATACATTCAGTATTTACGGAAAAGGAACTATCTGAAAAGTATAATACGGTTGACAAATTAAGAACTAGTGAAGAGATTGAGAAGTTTATTAAATGGGTATCAAAGAAGGATCCGAGTTTTTACCAGAGAAACAAAAGAGCAAGGAGCAGATGAAAAAACAGCGTGGAACAAAGCGTATGCGACCATGCCGCCATATGGTAAAAAAGATGATTGATTGAAAACAGAGTTGATTTACGGTGAATAGAAACCGATATTGGAAAACATAAAAAGGCGTCACGGGCGCATACCCAGACCGTTGGGCGATATTAAATACAGAACCTAAGTCATTTGGAATATGGAATTAAGTGAATTGATTAAAAGAGTTAAGTTGCTAATTAGCAATAATGAAGTAAAGGAGTCGCTCGATTTGTTAATCGAAAATATTGATGATGAGGATCCATTTAATGATGACTTGATCAGCATTAAGAGGAGATACCTAACCTTACATGACGAAAATGAAAAAGGACGACTAAACTCTGAAACATATCAAGTTGAAACCAACAAATTCCTTGATACGTACCTAAGCTTGTTGAAAGAGCTGGAAGTAAGAGAAGACAAAAAAATCGAAATAACTAATGATTTTATATCAGGTTCTGATAGTCATGGTCTAAAAAGTCAATTACTTGAATACATTAAAAAAGCTCAAATAGAGCGGGCTTTTAACCTAATTAGGAAGTGGCTTGAGTTCAATGAAACAAATGATGAAAAACTATCTCAACAAATTGAGTTGCTTTCTTCTAGATTTAATCAAGTTAGGAATAATCGACGAAAAGGAACAATAAGTATTGAAACTGCACAGCTTGAGGAAAATAAGATAATTGCATCGCTACTTTCACTAGTTGATAAAATTATTGAAGCCCCAGAAAAAGAGAAAGAAAAGAAAGAAAAACAAGAACAAATACAATCATCAGCTGCATCATTTGTACAAGAGTCAATATCTGAACTTAGTAATAGAGAACAAAGATTAAAAAATCAAGCTATGATCTGGTATGTTCTGGGTTTTCTATCACTGATTGGTGGAATTGCAGCAGCAATTATATTAATAAGTACTGGCTCCAGTAAATTAGAATCTACTATAGGAATAGTATATATAATCTTGAAGAGTCTTTTTATAATTGGCCTTTTAGTTGCTGCCTCGAGATATGCATTTAATTTAGGAAAGACATACATGAATGAATCTCTTAAAAACGCGGATAGAATTCATGCCATTTCATTCGGAAAATTCTATCTACAAGTATTTGGTGCAAATATTGAGCCCGATGACCTTAAAGATGTATTTAAGGATTGGAATACTAGTAAGGAATCACCGTTTATTAAACTTGATTCAAGTGAATTTGACCCCCAATTACTACAAGCTTTTATGCAATTTACAGCATTAATAAAAGGAGATAAAAAGTGAAAATCGCCCAACACAGTGGAGCGCGTACATACGGCCGGTGTGTGAAAAACAGATTGATTAACAAATGGAGTTGATTTACGGCGAATAACAAACGATATTGGAAAAAAGAATATCGGCCGTACGTCGCCTCCACGCACCGTTGCCTGCTATATGTGCAATAAAATTGAAAATCAACAAATTGGAAGGATGAAGAAACTATTACTGATAATATTAGCTACCCTAAGTATCCAAAAACTTCAAGGCCAGGATTTGAAAGAATTGATAGGATTGATCGAAGATGAAAACGGAGAACCACTAATCGGAGTTAATATTGTGAACTATAAAGATGAAAATCGATTTGGTGGAACTTGTACTGATAAAAATGGAATATATGAATTATCTACAAATGCAGATTCCGTTGAAATTTCTTACTTAGGTTATGAAACTATCAAATTGAGTATACAAGCCCTTGAACAAGATCCCTTTATAGTTATGAAAAATACCAGTATAGGATTACCAGAATTAGTAGTAACTGGTTTCGCAATACAACAAGGAAAACCAAGATGGTGCGGAAATAGAAGTGTGGTAAGTGATGGAATTATGGAGGGCCAAGTAAATGAATCACAAATCGAGTACAAAATCTATCCAAACCCAAGCCTGAATATAGTTACTATAGATATATCGAGAAGAAATGAGGGCCAAATTACATTGATTACCTCCAATGGGATTGAATTGTATACAGAGAAAATAAAGCGATCAAAATTGCAACTTGATTTAGCTAGATACCCATCAGGATCTTATTACATAAAGTATGAAGAACAAGAAATAATAAAGATACTTGGACCAATAATCAAGGTGTCGAATTGACAAGGAGTAGTACATCAGGCAACAAAGCGTATGCGCTCATGCTGCCCTTATGACAAATAAGAACCAGATTGTAAAAGAAGTTGATTTACGGCGAATAGCTACCGATATTGAAAAACAGGAAAAGGGCAGCACGCCGCATACCCGGACCGTTAGCGGTCATTATGTGAATTTAAGAGATATAGACTATCGATTATTTGAAGCATAATCAATAAGAGTTAGGATTCTAGCTGAAAAATGAACAACTACGGATGAGATGAATAGTATACCTAAAATCCAACTCAAATTCTCCAGATTGGTAATGGGAATCAAAGCAATTATTGTGTTGATTTTCCTGAATACTTCGACTGTTCTGATATGTCAAGATTATGAATTATTAAGCCCAATTGCATGCCAGGGATTGATTAAAAATTATCAGCAAGATAGTTTGTATGTAGTAACAGATTGTCCAATTAGTGAAGAATTAAATTGGATCGTTTGTTGGTCAACAAGTAACCTAGTTGGATTGAAGAGACTTAACAAAATTATCTTTTTGAACGATTACAATAAGAATCTAGATGGTTTCATTGTTCAAACAAGAATCTACAAGAGTAGAAATGAAGAATACCATTACGCCTTTAATGTATTTGGGTATGAAGATGAAGATTGGTCGATCAAAATATTCAAGATCAAAGACGACAAAATAGACTATTTGAATGAGTTGGCCATATTGGAAAAATATTATGATTTTGGAGATTCTAATGGAGAATACACAAATGCACCATTTGAGAAGATGCAGGTATATGAAGATATTGAGAATGGCCTAAAAATACGATTTGAACAGAGTGAATATCAAGTATATGAAGCAGAGAAATTTAAGAGAGTTGATCAAGAAGTCAATTATTACTTGAAAGGTAAGTATTTGCAGATAGAAGATGGAAACGACCGCTAACAAAGCGTATGCGATCATGCTGCCCGAATGGCAAAAAGATCTTGATTATCAATGGAGTTGCATTTCGGTGAATAGATACCGATCTTGGAAAACAGGAAAAAGGGCAGCACGTCGCATACCCAGACCGTTAGGTGCAATAATCAAGATGGATGATAATTATAGATTGACTATGAATCATTTATATGATTTCAAGTTAATTGTTTGTAACCCCTTTTGTTGGAACTAAGAATTAGATTTTCCTGTTTACAACTGTGTTAATTTCTATTTTCTTCAGTTAACAGTATTGAATATCCTAATGGGGCAGAGACAACATTATGTGCCAAAAGTATACCTGAAACGTTTCTCATACGATAATGTGGGTAATTTCTTTTCACTAAGAGTAGATTCAAATTATCAGACAGAGAAGGTCAGAAAATCACATTCTTCTAAAGAGTGTTTTGAATTTGATCGATTTAAGTTTCGTAACAATTTGATGCGAAGAGATTTGGAAATTCTAGACGATAACTATATCGAAACTAAGGTATTTGATTATGAGAAAAGAGAATTGACGGAATTGTTTGATTTCCTAGACTACAGAAAAGATATAACCAAGAGCCAGGCAAAGAGGTTGTTGGAAATATTATTCAGTATCAAGCGTAGAAACCCTTCATTTAGCAAAAAATTCAATTCTGATTCTTTAGAGCATTATAGCAATGAGGTTATGGAGGGAATTAAGAAAGAACTAGAAGAACATATCCTAAATGACGAAGAGAGAGAATATATGATAAGTAAACTTCTTAAGCTAGTAGAAAGGGATTCATCAATGCCTAATTATAATATGGATATGTATCGAAAGGTAATCGTTGATACAAGTAAAAAGTTATATAATGATGAAACAAAGAGGATCGAAAATTTAGCAAACTCTAATTTTGTAGTAATGCAGACTGACTATGATGTACCATTTATTACCTCTGATAATCCAGGGTTTACACTTAAGAATCAAGTTGAAGTATACAATTTAGAGTTAAATTTTATAGATCAGTTTTGTTTCCAGATTTCACCGAGAAGTCTGTTAATAATAAACCTGAAAAAACCTGAATTTGATAATCTTATTGTAAAAAGAGTAGAATACAAGAAAGCTTCTCCTGAAGCGGTGTTTCAATATAATATGGCTACCTTTCATAATGCTAACAATAAAGTATTTAGTAACTCCAACATCTACCTGAATTCTCTGAGACATATAATATATGATGAGTAATAGATATCAAAATTTTAAAGAGGACAAGAATAGTATTGCACCTAACAAAGCGTATGCGATCATGCTGCCCGTATGTCAAAAAGATTGCGATTGTGAATGGGGTTGAATTTCGGTGAATAGATACTGATATTAGAAAACAGAAAAGGGCAGCACGTCGCATACCCGGACCGTTAGCTCTCATAATGATATGGAGAAAACATCAAGAATATTGAAAGTATTAGCAAATATTTTTTCCTTCTTTTACGAGTTGATTAAGTACCCTAGACTTTTCTTTTTGAGAAGACTTATCTGGAAAAAGTATCGCAAAGGCCACTTTCCTAATAAGATTACTTGTTACGAATTAGAAAACGAAGATATATTGACTCGTCATTATTTGACCACTTGGCATCTCAAGCCAAATCTAGAAAAACTTGAATCAGATATAGCATCTATAATGGCATTAAAACAAATCCGATACAACGCTATTAGAGTCAATAAAATAGAAGATTCTGATTATGATGTTATTGTCAAATCTCTGAAATTCGGGAGTAGAAAGACTTGGGAATATATTATAGAGATATTGGATCAAATGACTCATCATTTTCCTGAAATAAAGGAATTCGCGTTAAGAATGATAAAGGACAAGAATGGATTTGTTAGAGAGACGGCATTGTTGATAATGGAAAATGGAAATTTTAACTTCGAGGAAAGGAAAAATATTTATGGCCAACTCAAGAATGATAGAAATAAAAAAGTCCGAGAGCGAGTCCTTGACATGGTTTTCAGAGAGGGTAAGGCGAAAAAGAGAGAATTTAGAGATTTTTTGGAGCAATGGAGAAGTGAGGAACAAGATGAATCTATAAAAAGGGCTTTAGATTGGATATACAAATAAGACATAGAGCAAACGAGGTGTTCTGGATAAATATGACTCTGGGACAAAGATGAGTATGAGTTCATTGATGAAAATATTCTATCAATTAGATAGGAATGGAAGTAAGCTTAAGTGAAATAGAAAGGATTATCCCTAGAGGATAGGTACGAGAGCTAACAAAGCGTATGCTATCATGCTGCCCTATGACGAATGAGATCTTGATTGTGAATAGAGTTGATTTACGGCGAATAGATACCGATATTGGAAAAACAGAAAAGGGCATCACGTCGCATACCCGGACCGTTGTGTGCTATAGAGGAGAAGACCGAAATAAAAGGGTACTAATGATGGATTAATTACAGCAGATTACCATGATAAATCTAAAAGGAAAGATCAATTTATAGCATTGAACGAAATGTAAGAAGTAAATAAGTGAATTAAGATGTTAAATACGGTATGAGAAGAATAGTCCAGATATCTATATTGATGTGTTTTATAAATACGATTGTCATAGGTCAACAAAACAGATCAAGGACATTTGAATGGACGGATAATTCTTTTGAAATTGGAGAAAGACGAGAAATCCAATTATATTTTGAATTTGACGGGTCTTGTACGATAAGATCTGGTAAAAGGATGGATGTAAACAAAAGTACAATAGATACCATACTTGCATTCTTAAAGGAGAACCCAGAGACAAGAATTGAGATAGGCTATCATTCGGACCAAAGAATGGCGGAAAGTTACAGTCGCGATGCAACTGCGATGAAAGCGAAATGTGTACAAGAAGAATTGATAAACCAAGGAGCTGATACAAGTCAAATAACATATAGAGGTTATGGGGCAACAATTCCGGTTATATCGAAAGCGAAAATGCAGAGTATGAAAACGCCAGGTGAAAAAGAATTGGCATATAGTAAAAATAGGAGAATAGAAGTAGTAATAATAAGAGACTAGGTTGTACAGCACACAACAAAGCGTATGCGACCATGCCGCCATTTTGGGAAAATAGTAACTGGTTGGAAAGAGAGTTGAATTTGGTCGAATAGATACCGATATTGAAAATATAATAAGGCGTCAAGGGCGCATACCCAGCCCGTTAGCTGGCATGCTGGGGCGGGAGAGTTAGAAATCAAGAGGTAACTTATAGGATCCTTATTACGAACTACAAATTGGATGGTGAAGTTAGATCGATTGTCGTAACTGAAGTATCGGACTGATTGCATCCTTATTACGAACTACAAATTGGATGGTGAAGTTAGATCGATTGTCATAACTGGAGTATTGGACTGACTACATCCTTATTATGAACTACAAAATGGATGGCGAAGTCAAATCGATTGTCATAACTGGAGTATCGGACTGACTACATCCTTATTACGAACTACAGATTGGATAGTGAAAATTAGCTTGATGCTGAGGTGTGAAGATTAGTATAGAAAGAATCTTTACCAGCAAATATTGATTGAGAACTGGACAAGAAATGAATAGAAAAGCCCTAGGGCACACCAGCTAACAGAGCGTATGCGACCATGCCGCCATTATGGAAAATTAGTAACTGATTGGTAAGAGAGTTGAATTTCGTCGAACAGATACCGATATTGAAAACAAAAAAAGGGCAGCACGTCGCATACCCAGACCGTTGTGTGATATTCCCCAGTAGCGAGAATTAGGTTTTCAAAAAAGAAAGCTGAAAAATTTTCGCTTCTCCAAAATAATTACTCATACTTACCTTTACTTGGAAATCAAATTAGGAAGAAATATGAGTAAATTTGACAAGAATATGGGGTTGATAATCAGTGAATTAGCGAGCGATAGTCAGAATAAAGAATGTAAGATGAAAGAAAAAAATGACATAATAGAAACTGTAACTAAAAAAGTAAGAGAGAATGGAAGTGTATCAATTTACCAAGAAGAAATGATTAAATGTTTTGATTTATGGTCGGGTTTCGATTATACAGACTGGTTAAAAATCCTAAATAACATTAAGAATCATCCCTTAAGATTATACGCCTTCTTCCCCTTTATGAGTCGAATAATTGGGATCGAAATCTTACATGAATTTAGATCGTTAAAAGGTGTAAAAGATATGGTATTGAACTATATTGGTGAAGGGAAAGGCATAAGTATGTATACAATTGATATGGGGGATGTTAGATTTTATGCTCAGAATGAAGAAGTAATTGATAAAATCTATAACTCGATAGATAAGTTGAAAAAACAAGGAGCAATTCCGGTTCAATCATATACTCTATATTATAGGAGACATAATGGTGAGTTAATTCAAAAATATAAGAAAACTATCGTTAGACAAGAATTTACCATGCTTCAGATCGGAGAAATTTGTCAAGATAAATACCTCTACGATCAAAGAGAGATTGTGAGAAAGGAATAGGTAAGTACATCACACAACAAAGCGTATGCGACCATGCCGCCCGTATGGTAAAAAGATCGTGATAGTAAAAGGAGTTGATTTACGGCGAATAGATACCGATATTGGAAAACAGGAAAAGGGCAGCACGTCGCATACCCAGACCGTTGGTGGTCATTATATAGAGACAGCAAGCCAGAATTGATGAAAAAAGGTATCCGGTTTTCTAATAAAGTAATTTTCAAGATTTACTGAATGGAAATGTGTATTTCATAACGTGCAAATTGTTGAAAAATAAGTTTGAGTTTTTGCAACAGTTAAAATTTTAAAAAAAAGAGTTGTGCAAAATAGCATAGAACGATGTCAGTGTCACCTAAAAAGTTTGAAATAACGCTAGTAGATATAGAGAAGAAATTGTGTATGAATTGGATGGAATCCTTTAAAGACTATCCAGATATCAAAATTCATCACGGAACTTTTCAATTAGTTAAGGAATTTGATTGCTTAGTAAGTCCTGCGAACTCATTTGGTTTAATGGATGGTGGAATTGATTTGGCGATCAGAAACTATTTCGGGATGAGATTACAATATAATGTTCAGAAAATAATCCAACAGGAATTCTATGGCGAGCAGCCTGTAGGAACTTCAATAATTGTTGATACAGAAAATGAAGAACATCCATTCTTAGCTCATACCCCTACGATGAGAGTACCAATGGATATTTCAAATACTGATAATGTTTATAATGCCATGTTTGCCATGTTAAGAGCTGTTACCAATTTCAATAAGACAAGTAAATATAGAATCCAAAAGGTATTATGTCCAGGCCTTGGTACAGCTACAGGAAGAGTTCCCTTTAAGGAAGCTGCTAGACAAATGGCAATTGCATATCATAATTTTATGAATCCAACAACAAATATGGATTGGGGGAATCTGCAAAGACGAAATCAGAGGATAATAGGGACAAATTAAGAACGACCACCAACACAGTGGAGCGCGGACATACGGCCGGGATATTAAGAACAAATTGATATCAGAAATAGAGTTGAATTATGGCAAATAACAAAGTATATTGGAAAACATAATTTCGGCCGTGCGTCGCCTCCACGAACCGTTGGCTGCAAGCAAAAAAGATAAATAATGAATAGTCTAAAAAATATCAAACTTTATGTATTAAATAGTGCTGAATTTAAATTTGTCCTAGTCTTTATTATCACATTCTCACTAAGTTGTAAAAGAAATAGGGAAACTAAGTTGACCGATTTTTCAAGCTATTTACCAATTATTAATAAACTCTCAAACCAGGGGAATTGGGAAGAAGCAATTGCTTTAGCAGAAATTGGGATGAATTCAGATGTTTCTAAGTCAGATAGAATAAATTTATTTGTAATACTTGGAAATAATTATAGATTTTTTGAGGAATATGAAATAGCTGAGCAAAATTATGAGAAAGCTATTGAGCATGGAAAGTCAGCAAGTCTAACTGATAATTTAGGCGAAGCGTATTACGGATTAGGAGACATAAACTATTTGAAGTGGAGTTATTTTAAGGAGGAAGAGGCGATCGATATAGCGAAGGAGTATTTAGATCTTTCAATGAAATATGCAAAGAAGAACAAGAATCTTCCGCTTGAATCTAAAATATTATATCGGCAAGGAGCTATATACCAAATTCAAGGAAATAAAGAAGAAAGCAAAAGTAGTTTTGAAAAAGGACTTAAGATTTCATTTTCAATCTCAGACACAATTGGAATAATCAGAAACGATATTCATAAAGCAGCAGAACTAGAAGCTGAAGGAGTCTTGGATTCCGCACTATTTCATTATAGCAGAGCTTATGAATATGCTACAGCAATTGATCGAAATTATTCAGAAGCTCACTCCCTATGTAATTTAGGTTTGTTTTATTTGGATAGAGGAAATCTAATGAAGTCTCAAGAGTATTTTATAAAGGCAAAATACTTGGCAGAAGAGTTGAATCATCGAATTGTATTATGTCGAAGCTATTATGGATTAAGCTTAGTTGAACAAGAATTAGGTAATAAATCAGAAGCAGTCAAATACGGTATTGGGGGATTGAACTTGGCAGAAGAAAAAGGATACATGAATTATCAACAAGCATTTACAAGATTACTCGAAAATCTAAATAATAACTAAAGGAAGCCAGCAGCCAACAAAGGGTATGCGACCATGCCGCCATTTCGGAAAATTAGTAACTGATTGTGAGGAAAGTTGATTTATGTCGGACAGATCCCGATATTGGAAAACGGAAAAAGGGTAGCACGTCGCATACCCAGACCGTTAGTCGCAATAAATAAGGTAAGATCTAAGACAGAAGAAGGACTTTTAATGACTTGATAGTAGAATTAGCAACTATATCTTGTAACAGATTATCAAAAGAATAGCCAATGTATAAATCTAGTGGTTTGAAATTGCTATTACAATTTTTATTCCAAGTTGGAATATTTCTATCTCAAGTCAATTGCCAAACAGAATACATCAAGACAATCAGACCTGGAGCTGTATGGGAACTAGAAAAGGGTGAGGGAATGGGAAGGTATTCTTTGTATTATGTTACCATTCCATGCGAAACAGTAAAAATAGCTTCGAAGGAATATCATCTAGTAAATGTGGCATCTTCGGACAGTGATCAAGTATGTGGAAGTGGAGGGTATGCAAGAGAAGATACACTTGAAAAAAAGATATACTTTATTCCATTTGAAGATGAAGACCTACAAGAAAAGTTAATCATTGATTACAGTTTAGAGCAAGGAGATACTTTTTACCTTCAGAATGGATGGGGAAATCAAACAGTAAAAATAGTTAGGCCAACTAATTTTTTTGGTTATCCAGTTAATTTCATAGACTTTGGAGTTAGTGTTAACGATGGATTTAGAGAAGTTGGAGGATTATATTCGACGGGCCCACTTATGGAATGTCAAGGATGGGTTAGAGTAACGGATTACCAATATGTAGAGCCAAGTTGTGAATTGGTCAACATAGAAGATCTAATTGATCCAGTAGAGGTTGTGAAATTGTGGCCCAA
>Ga0213840_1001619_pt1 | contig 16875 bp, 18 predicted proteins | sample SWPATP22_FD_160132 | JGI IMG/M metagenome (GOLD analysis project Ga0213840, IMG submission 160132) | Coastal seawater microbial communities from Marineland, Florida, United States - SWPA TP2 #2 | ecosystem: Environmental > Aquatic > Marine > Coastal | place: USA: Florida | collected 2016-08-14 | reverse complement strand
GTTAGCTAGCGTAGGGTGCGCTAACACTAATTCGGTGTCGGTTGCTTCTTCGGCCTCGTCGGTTGTCAAATACTCCGAGCAGGAAGGGTATGAAGACAGATTTCGCAATCTGTACAGCGACATTAAAACCTACCCAGTTACCTGCAAGGAAAATTGCTATCCACCAACGCAAGACATAACGTGTCAGCAAGACATGCAAAATTGTCAGTTTGTTGGTAAACGCCCTGACGTACAGTTGAATACGGGTATCAGCGTGACTTGGTTGGGGCACGCCAGCTTTGTGATTCGGTTACCCGATAACAAACAAGTACTTATAGATCCAGTATTCGGTCAATTCGACTGGCCAGTAAATTGGGCTTTCCGTCTCGCTGAGGGTTTTAACCGGCAGCCTCCAGCACCTTTAAATGACAGCGATATTACACAGACTAATGCAGTGCTGTACTCCCACATTCACTATGATCACTTTAATAAAGGCGATATCGAAACTATAGGGAATGATGCACAGTATTTAGTACCGCTTGGCTTTGCTGAGCATTTCCCCAACGGTGGTTACAATATACATGAAATGCCATGGTATGCGACTTATGGATTGGGCAAAACGCAAATACACTTTGTACCAGCGCATCACTTTAGTAACCGTATTTGGGTGCCCTACTTGTATGAAGACAACAATGCCTCTTTGTGGGGAGGCTGGGTTTTAGAACACGGTAATAAGCGTATTTATTTTGCTGGGGATACCGGGTATTCAGCTCACTTCAATGCTATTAATGAACGTTACGGTGATATAGATATTTGTTTGTTGCCCATTGCGTCTTATCACAGCGATGAGTCCCCCAGGTGGTACAGAAAGGTTCATACAACGCCAGAAGATGCTATTACCGCTTCTCGCGAACTAGGATGCAAAGTGGTTATTCCATGGGGGTATGGGAATGCTTCATGGCGTATGGGAGATAAAACATCACACTCAGCACTGTTTCGTCTACTTCATATGAAGCAACAACTTAACACCTCGATACCTTGGATAATCTTAAATGAAGGTGAGCAAGTATCGCTGTAAAGCACACGTAAATCATTCACTTGCGCCAAGTTCTAACTGTGACTAATATTTAGACATCAAACGCCCTTTGGTGTGTTTTTTTCAGGGACGAAAAATGTTTAAATCTAAGATTGCTTCTATTGTTGGCCTAACAGCAGCTTTATCAATGTACATTGGCGCCTGTGGTTTTTTTCTTAAACAGGTGCCTTCACCGAAGTTACCCGCTTATAAATCTTGTGAAGAAAGCTGCACTACTAATATTCAGTTTTATGCACCACACGAATCGCAAAGAATGTCTGTTGGTCAAGCGCTCAGTGACGTGTTTGAAAACTACGATTCCAAAGAAGTAGGGTATTATGTGGCGTGGAATGGCGATGTGTGCGAGTTGCGGGTATACGCCAACTCGCCGAACACCTTAGCGCCTCTGCTAAGTAAGCTGGAAGCGCACATTGGGCCATTTATAGAGGGTAAAACCCATAATTTACTGAATACATTAGACGGGCTTACTTATTCGCTATTTTCTCGCATTTAATACGCCACTCATCATCCAGTACTGCCAGCTTAGCAAGTTGGCTTGCCAATGCTTTGTCGGTTTTTAAGTGCGCACATTGCATAAGCGTATGTACGTTTACCGTATCGCTTTGTCTTTGCACAAGAGAGACGGTGTCACCCACATTGATGACGCCTGTTTTAACTACGCGATAATACCAGCCTGTCATACCACGCTCGCCAACAAATCTGTCTAAGTTTTTAATTTCAAAGCGTTGAGATATTTTGCTGCATGGCGCTCTAGGTGCACTTACCTGAAGCTCAACGTCGCCAAACTGCCAAATGTCGCCAATGAATACTGTCGAATCATCCATACCTTCTACGCTGATATTCTCACCTATGCTACCTTTTTCAAAGACACCGTCAGGGAAGTGTTTCCTGAGCGTTAAATAGTTGATGGGAGCGTACTGGTGGAGCACTTTTTCAGGTCCGCCATGCAGCTTTTTATTGGCCTGTACATCTTCGTCAGTGCCGTCTTTATTAACAGTTAGAGAATTCACTGGGCTTTTAATAATACTGCTGGGGGCTCCTCTAGGCCCTAATGGCTGTGGTTTACCTGCAAAAAGGGCATCGACAGTGAACATGTTGGACATAGAGCCTCCAAAAAAAAATTTTTGTGCATTTAAACCTTTCTACTATAGGGTACGACTAACTCTATAACACTAACAAGTGCAATGCTGAAAAAGCACAAAAGTATCTGAAGAATATGGGATTACAATGGAACACACCCAGCAACGCGTAGTGCACGCCAATGTGGTGTTTGGTAAACAAGACGAGAGCCACTTGATATCAGAAGCTAAGCAAGGCAACAAATATGCCTTTCGCCAGCTGTACGATATGCATATTGGTCGCGTTTACGCTTTGTGTTACCGACTTACTGGCGAAAAAGGAATGGCGGAGGACGCCTCTCAAGAGGTCTTTATTCAGCTTTGGCGAAAGTTGGAGAACTTTGATGGGCAAAGTCAATTTAGTACTTGGCTGCACAGCGTAACGGCAAATATCACCATCTCCTACATTCGAAAGCAGAAAGGGTGGGTGCAGCGCATGTTCAACCTAGAGGCTAGCGGTATTCAAGACATGCCAGCAGAGTCTCAAAGCACTGACATAGATTTAGAAGCCATGGTTGTGCGACTGCCCGAGCGAGCCAGAATGGTCTTTGTATTGCACGCCATCGAAGGATATCGTCACGAAGATATCGCCAATATGCTTGATATGGCTGTGGGTTCAAGCAAAGCGCAGTTTTTTCGCGCCAAGCAATTGTTAAAAGATTATATGGGGTATGACGATGCGTAATTTTGAAGAACATCTCTCTGAGCAAATCGACAGCCTAGCGACAGAAAAACAGCCAGAGCGCGACTTATTTCGTGGTGTTGAGCTTGGAATTGAAGCGGGCACTAACCAAGTTAAAAAGACACACGGTCATGGTGTAACGAACAATCAATGGCTGGCGATAGCGGCAAGCGTATGTTTGGTTACGGTAATTTGGCTTTCGGCACCGCTAGCGTTTAAAACTGAGAGCACGCAAACCGATACTTATGCGCTTATTGAGGCACTAAGTACTCAACAACAGCAACAGGTAAATAGCTTGTTAGCCAGTTACGAAAGCACGCCAGCATTAACACAAGACTGGCAGCAACAATTAAAAGAACTAGATGATGCAGCAAATGCAGTTAAGTTAGCGTTGAAAGAAGACCCTGACAACTCGGCATTAATTAAAATGCTGCACCATGTGTATCAACAGCAAATTGCCTTGATTGAGCGAGTGCACGCGCCAAAGTGGCAGCAAATTTAAAAAGGGTATGACGATGAAAACAATGTTAAAGACAACACTTTCTCAAAATGTGGCTAAAGTATTTGGTATCACGCTTTTACTGACCATGGCAGTCAATGCCAATGCAGGCGAGATGGTTGATAAAACCATAGATACATCTACTTCGCCAAAGGTCGATATTGAGCATGTGAACGGCAAAGCGGAAATACGAGTGTGGGACAAATCACAAGTTCGCGTAACCGGTGAGTTAGGAGAGCGCACAGAAGAGTTTATCTTCGAACGACGTGGCGATGTGGTCGTCATTCATGTTGAAGTAGAGCGCAGTGGTCAAAGCTGGTACAAAAAAGTTAAAGACGGTGACGATCTGACTATCTATGTACCTGCGTCTAGCGACTTACATTACACAGCGGTAAATGCAGATGTTAAAGCAAGCGGTATTACGCGTGCAGTTGATGTTGAAGTCGTAAACGGTGACGTAATGCTTCAAGACATCGCGGAGCGCGTTGAGGTTGAATCGGTTAATGGTGATATAGAACTTAAAAACGTTCGCGGGCGTTTGGAAGTTGAAAGCGTTAATGGCGACCTAGACATTGAACATACCGGTAGCGAGTCAGTGTCGTTTACTTCTGTTAACGGTAAAGTTGAAGTCAAAACAAATAGCCCCGATGTAACGGTAGAAACAGTGAATGGTCGTATCGACTTAGCATTAGGTGACGTAGATTCACTGGATATCGATACGGTAAATGGGCGCACATTTGCTAGCTTGTCCATTAATGCTAACGGTCGCGTTAACGCGAACTCCGTAGGTGGCGCTATGGAATTTCAGTTCCAGCCTGACGTATCTGCACAATTTGATATTGGCGCACATGCCGGTGGTAATATCATTAATAAAATTAGCGATGTGCAAGCCAAAAAACCAAAGTATGGCCCTAGCCGCTCGCTTCGCTTTATCAACAATGGTGGCGCAGCTGACGTAGAGGTATCAACGGTACACGGTCGAATTGTCCTAGACCAAAAGTGAATAAGTTAGCATCAACTTAATCGTATAAATGGGTTGAATTGATTATTTTTGTCCACATTTACTAATTAACTGACAAAAGGCTGCATCGGTGCAGCCTTTTTGTATTTATCTGGTGACAATGTAAATGAGTATTATTGGACATATTAAGCGCTTCTGGCGATTTCACGGCTTGCTGATTGGGGCGTTAAGCATCTCGGCTTTCACGCTTGGATGTGCTGTAAAAGAGCCTGCTTACTATGAAGGGACGTGGGTGGTTACAGAAGCGCATCAAGGCAGTGCATCAGTGAATGATGTAGCGGCACAGAGTGAGTTTTTGGGGCGATCTGTTATTTATTCATCTACGCAGGCAAGGCTAGATCAAGATGTTTGCAAGAGTCCTGTTTATAGTGAACGATCACTAGCACCAAGTGCTCTTGAACAAGACTACGATGTCTCCTATGCCTCTTTGGGTTTTTCCAACGACCAAATTAGGTTAGTTGAATTGTCATGTGTTAACGATCACGTTTCAATTGGCTCGCGTCTTTTGTATCAAGAAAACACGCTAGCTTATACGCATGTTGACGGTACCTTTCTAAAACTTGAAAAAGCTGTGTTCGATCACTAATTCAAATTTTCGGTTTTTACTGTAATTCCGTAGTTCCCATATTGAGGGAAAAGCCTTAAAAGCGCATAATAACCAACTGACTTTTGTTCAATGGTATAAGGTTGTAATGTGGCTTCTGCTCCTAAAGGCGATAAGAATGTAGAAAAATTGAAGGTTCCTCCTCATAGTATCGAGGCGGAGCAGTCTGTTTTGGGAAGCATGCTCATCGACCCTGAAAGTTGGGACAAAGTTGCCGAGCTTGTTTCAGACAATGACTTTTACAACCGCTCACACCAAATTATCTTCCGCGCTATCACGCGCTTGTTAAACAGCAGTCAACCAATCGACCTTATTACGGTATCTGAAGAGCTGGAAAAGCACGATGAACTTGATGACGCTGGTGGGTTTGCCTATTTAGGTGAGCTGGCTAAGAACACGCCGAGTTCAGCAAACGTTGTATCGTATGCCCAAATAATTAGTGAACGTGCTATTACACGTGAGCTGATTGGTGTCGCGCACGAAATTGCTGAGGTAGGTTATAACCCTGAAGGCCGAGACAGCGCCGATATCCTTGATTTAGCCGAGAGTAAAGTATTCGAGATTGCCGAACGCAGAACGGGCGAAAATGAAGGCCCTCGCGACGTAGAGTCTATTCTCGGCAAAACCATCGACCGCTTGGAAGAGCTGGTAAAAACCAATAAAGATGTAACCGGTGTGACATCAGGTTTCTCTGATCTAGACAAAATGACCAGTGGTTTACAGCCTTCAGACCTGATTATCGTGGCGGCTCGTCCTTCCATGGGTAAAACAACCTTTGCGATGAACTTGGTTGAAAACGCCATGTTAGCCGAAGACAAACCGGTTTTAGTATTTAGTCTAGAGATGCCGTCCGAACAAATCATGATGCGTATGTTGGCGTCGCTTAGCCGTGTCGATCAGACCAAGATCCGTACTGCACAGCTTGATGATGAAGACTGGGCACGTATTTCAAACACCATGGCGATGTTAAAAGACAAAGACTGCTTGTTTGTAGATGACTCATCAGGCTTGACGCCGATGGATGTGAGAAGCCGCGCGAGAAAATTGGCTAGAGAGCGTGGCGGTATAAGCCTTATCATGGTGGATTACCTTCAGCTAATGCGCGTACCATCGCTAAGCGACAACCGTACGTTAGAAATTGCAGAAATCTCGCGTTCACTTAAGGCATTAGCAAAAGAGTTAGAAGTGCCAGTAGTAGCGCTATCTCAGCTTAACCGTACGCTAGAGCAGCGTGCTGATAAGCGTCCTGTTAACTCTGACCTTCGTGAGTCAGGTTCGATCGAGCAGGATGCCGACCTTATTATGTTTATATATCGTGACGAGGTGTATCACGAAAACAGTGAATATAAAGGCATAGCCGAGATCATTATAGGGAAGCAGCGTAACGGTCCTATTGGAACCTGTCGCTTAACCTTCCAAGGTCAGTTTTCTCGCTTTGATAACTATGCAGGCCCTGCAATAGCAGATGAATATTAGGGTGCTCTACAGTACACAATACAAGCAATAAAAAAGGCGCCGTTAGGCGCCTTTTTCGATTCCGTAGAAAGGAATTACTTTTCTTCAGCTACTTTCACAGTACCTTTTACCGTCACAGAGATACGACGGTTGATACGGTGTGCTTCAGCATTGCTAGCTGAATCTAGAAGTTGTGATTCGCCATAGCCAACAGTCTCAAGACGTGTGCTATCGATACCGTACATATCAACCATAACTTCTTTGAAGTTAGCTGCACGACGCTCTGATAGGTCCATGTTGTAAGACTCAGAACCTGGCGCAGATGTGTGGCCTTCGATAACAGCTGTTGTTGAAGGATACTGCTTCATGAATTCAGCGAATTCAGAAATTTCAGGATCGCGTGGCATTTTAACTACCGCGCTCTCGTTGTCGAAAAGAACGCGTAGCGTAATTTCTACCGTTTCTTCATCAAACAATGTGCAGCCTTTAGCGTCAACTTTTACACCTGCAGGCGTATCTGCACACATGTCTTTGCTGTCAACAACGCCGTCGTTATCAGCATCTTTCAGTGCACAGCCCATAGCATCTACCTGCGTACCCGCTGGTGTATTTGGACATTGGTCAGCGCTGTTCATTACGCCGTCGTTATCGTTGTCTACGTTACAACCCATTGCGTCAACACGAACACCAGCTGGTGTCATTGGGCATTGGTCTTTGCCGTTTACAACGCCGTCATTGTCGCTGTCTACTGGTGCAGCTGGTGTGCTTTTGCCAAATGGAATTGCAAGACCGAGCTTTAAGCTGTAGTCGTTATAGTCATCACCAAAGTCGTGGTATGTTGCAATCTCAGTAATCACTTTTACCGAGTCTGCGATGTCCCAATGTTTACCAATACCGATGTTACCAAGCGTTGTAGAAACACCAGCAGTCTGGCGCTTAACACCACCAAATAGATAATAGCTATCGTTTGGAGCGAAATAAAGTGCATCAACACCCACTAGCTCGCCATTTTCCTCGTCACCAGCTACTGTGTCTAAGCCAAGTGCTGTGTACTCTAAACGTGCAGCCCAGCTTTGAGTAAAACGAAAACCGTATTCAAAAGATACACCTTGGCCATCATCATAAGCGCCGTTTGGCGTTAGTGACTGCGGACGAGCAGCATCAGTGTTGTAGTACATACCAGACATACCGAACCAGTGCTTGTATTCTGGCTCTGAAGAGTCTTGTGCAAAAGCGTGTGTAGAAGAAAGCATTGCGACTGATAGCGCTGCCAATTTAAAGTGTTGTTTCATAGTCACATCCTGTTTAACGTTGAGTGATTATCAATTTTGATAATTTTTATGTTGTGCTTAGCCGTAAGGCTTTGCACAACTCATGCCATTTATAATATGGGCTATGCTGCAATCCCTTGTAATGTGGCAATAATTGTACGTCTACCACCGCAGTCACGGTGTTCACCAAGCATAATACCCTGCCAAGTGCCCAATGCAAGCCTGCCTTGCTGTACAGGGATAGTTATTTGGCAGCCCAATATACTTGATTTGATATGCGCGGGCATATCATCAGCCCCTTCATAGGTGTGCTTATAAAAGGGTAGGTTCTCTTTGACTGCGTAATTGCAGTAAGCTTCCATATCTTGTCGTACGGTGGGGTCTGCATTTTCGTTTACAGTCAGGCTTGCGCTGGTATGCTGTAACCATAGGTGAAGCAAGCCTACCTCGACCTCTCTGATACTCGGCATGGCTGTAATGACCGTGTCGGTAATAAGGTGAAAGCCGCGAGGGTATTCCGACAGTGTAATTTTTTCAGACTGCCAGAAATTATTTGTCAAAGCAGATTTCCAAGTGAGCACGTCCTTCATCACAGAGAAACGGAAGGATAATTTTTGCACCGTCAACTTGGTGGCTTATCGAGTGCTGTTTACCAGAAACCACAATAGGCGTTGCCATACCAAACTCGAACCCACGTTCAGCAAGGTCTCGCTTTGCATTGCCGCAAATCATATTGGTTACTTCACCAACCATGTCACCCACTTCAGCATCGACACTTTCAGGACGTTCTCCAACCATTCGCTCCATAATCGTTAGAGCAAGAGACTCGTCAAACGTAATCGACATTGAGCCTCGAACATTTGGGCCTACCATGCCAATCAGACCAGACACATCGCCTTTGGCGATATCGTCTTGTTTGCGCTTTGGCTTCCCAGGTGTCAGTTTGGTTTGTGCCATCGTTTCCATTACATTGAGTAAACCGGCAATAAACGGGTTCACAAACTCAGCATTCATGTACATTCTCCTTGATGGGGCTATCTTCCGTTTGTTGGCAGTCTGCGCATAATCCGTGCGCTTCTATTGTTTGTTTTGATACGCGAAAGCCGTGTTGTTCGGCTTGTCTTTCAAGCGTTTCTTGTAATCCTTCAGACTGAATTTCGGCAACGTCGCCACAGCTGTCGCAAATAAGAAACTGTACTGGGTGATGACACCCAAAGTGATAACACGCTACAAAGGCATTGGTAGACTCAAGGCGATGGATAAACCCAAAATCGAGTAAAAAATCCAGTGCACGATATACCGTTGCGGGCTTAGCACTCGATTCTGTCTCTTTCAAAGAATCCAGTAGGTCGTATGCCCCCATAGGGCCGTGTTTTGACACGAGTATTTCATACACCTTTTCTCGCAGTGGTGTAAATCTTGCGCCACGTTGCTCGCAATAGGCGCGGGCCTTGTGGATAAGAGTGGTTTTATTCATTGATGACAACCGTAAACTCGACCTTCATTGTTATTGTAATTTTCTGTTAAAGGATCACGCTTTATGTTGGTGTACATGAGCAATTAGCTCATCTTCTAGCGCAAAGCGCTCTTCTAAGGTTTCACCAAGGCGTGCAAGTGCCGTATCGAAATGAGTAGCCTGCTCAGCGGTTACAGCATCCGCGAACGAATCATTAAATGCCAATGATGCGTCCGTTGTTTGTTTCAATTTGGGGTAAAGTTGTTCTTTCAGCGCGTTTCCTGCGACATCACTCTCAACTAGGAGATCGAACACTTCAAAATGCCCCGCAGATAAATAGTCCATTAGGGCATCGCAAAAATGCGAAATCTTATCTGCATCTGGTAAGCAGCCACTATCTTGATTAATACCCGCTAGGTCACAATATGAAACGAGCAAGGCCTGTCGATCAAGTAACCATTTATCAATTACTTGGTTTTTCCCACCCCACTTATTCTTTACGCTCTCTAGCTGTTGCAACATGACAATGGTTACCTATAAAGAGACACTTCATCTCAGTATAACACTGTGCACTTGTGACACAAATTTTGCGCGAAAAAGATAAAAAAGATGTCGTAATTCATTTTAGTAGCGTAAGTCTAGCCTGCTTGATTTTACATTAACTGTGCTATGGTAGACGTCCTAAGAAGGAGACACAGAGTATGATGGTAAAGCAGAATAAGGCGAGTTTAGCGTCTCAACAGGCGATGTGGGTAATCTTTAGCCGTGGCAGGCTTCTCGTTCAAGTAGATGTTGCCGCTGTCCCCGTTGCTCGGTTCAGCGATTTACCTTTCCTTCGTTCTTATGTTGACGACGTACATCAGTTACCGCCGCTCAATGAATCAGCACATCGCGACTTGCCTGTTTTTGTTGTGGATTTAGGTGCACAGCACATTGAGGAAGAGGGTTGGGAGCGTGTATCTCTTCGCTCGCTATTGTTTACCGAGCAAGACATTGCATTCTCTGTTATTGGCAGAGCTTGGCAGTATGTGCACTTTATGCGTACTCATCAGTATTGTGGGCAATGCGGTGCTAAGACTGAGAGAGTGGAATGGGAAATGGCAATGCATTGTCACCGCTGCCAACATCGCAGTTACCCTCGTGTTTCACCTTGTATCATTGTCGCCATTCACAATAACGAACAAATACTTCTTGCCAAGGGGGTAAGGCATAAGGAAGCGAATATGTATTCTACACTCGCTGGTTTTGTTGAAAGTGGCGAGAGTTTAGAGGAAGCGGTACACCGAGAAGTTTATGAAGAGGTGGGGGTGAAGGTAAAAAACCTCCGTTATTTTCACAGCCAACCATGGCCTTTCCCGCATTCTCTGATGGTTGGCTTCATTGCAGAGTACGACGGTGGCGATATTCGCTGCCAAGAAAATGAAATTGATGATGCGCAGTGGTTTGACGTCGACGACCTTCCAAACATCCCACCTAAAGTGTCTATTGCTGGGCAGCTAATTGAAGAAACACTGTCGCTAATTAGCAACAAATAAAAAACCCTGCAAAAGCAGGGTTTCAATGTGTTAAGCACGGTCCCGTGTAGGGCTTCTTTATATTTCATTAATAGTATTATCAAACAATGAAAGCGCTTGCAAGTTACAAATTCAAGCTTTGTTCATCGTAAATCGACACAACTTTATCGCATGAAGCATAATTTAGGTCACGTTTTAACACACCTCTATCATATTACTGGTATACTCCACCGCTTCGAGCCATCAAGGCCTTTGTTCATTGTATTTAGAGCTATTTAGGTGAGTTATATGTCGCAAAATATTCCTAGTATTGAAAAGCCTGCATTAAAAAACGACCGCTACCTGCGTGCGTTATTAAAGCAGCCTGTAGATATGACACCTGTATGGATGATGCGACAGGCAGGCCGTTACTTACCTGAATATAAGGCTACACGCGCAGAAGCGGGTGACTTTATGTCGCTATGCAAAAATGCCGAGTTAGCATGTGAAGTGACGTTACAACCTCTTCGCCGCTTTCCGCTTGATGCTGCAATATTGTTTTCTGATATTCTTACCATTCCAGACGCTATGGGGCTTGGGCTGTATTTTGAAACTGGAGAAGGCCCGCGTTTTAAGAACCCAATAACGTGCAAAGCAGATGTTGATAAAATTGGTCTGCCAGATCCTGAAGGTGAGTTGCAGTATGTAATGAATGCGGTTCGCACAATTCGACGCGAGCTAAAAGGTGAAGTGCCACTTATCGGCTTCTCTGGTAGCCCATGGACATTGGCTACTTACATGATTGAAGGCGGCTCAAGTAAAGCATTCACTAAAATAAAGAAAATGGCGTTTGCTGAGCCTGCAACTCTTCACGCTCTACTTGCTAAACTTGCTGATTCGGTAACTGAATACCTTAACGCACAAATTGCTGCGGGTGCTCAATCAGTTATGGTGTTCGACACTTGGGGTGGTGTGCTTTCTCCACGAGATTATAAAGAATTCTCTCTGCAGTACATGGAGCGTATTGTAAATGGCCTTACACGTGAAAGCGAAGGCCGCAAAGTACCGGTTACACTCTTTACTAAAAATGGTGGAATGTGGCTTGAGTCTATAGCTGCAACAGGCTGTGATGCAGTAGGTTTAGACTGGACTATCGATATCAAAGAGGCGCGTGCTCGCATTGGCGACAAAGTTGCGCTACAAGGTAACATGGACCCATCAATGCTATACGCACCTGCTGCCCGCATTGAAGAAGAGGTATCTTCTATTCTAGCTGGATATGGCGAAGGTACGGGGCACGTGTTTAACTTAGGGCACGGTATTCACCTAGATGTGCCGCCTGAAAACGCAGGCGTGTTCGTTGAAGCGGTTCACAAATTCAGCAAGCAATACCACAAATAGTCTTTTATTAAGCTAGCCAACAATGAAAGTATGGCTTTTGACAGCGCTTATCGCATTTATTGTTGTAGCTGGGTTTAAATATCTCAGCTACCAACAACACCTAAGCGAATCAACAATCGAAAAAGCTCGTCTAAACAATGTGCTAGATCGCACCCGCGCAACGGTTTCAAGCGAGCTTAAAATTATAAAGCCCGCTGCAAAATTGATTGCCAGAGACGTATCTAACAAGCTCTTTACTGACACTCAATCCACTGAAGCAGAAACCGCACTTTCAGATTTTTTTACCTCACACCCACTAAACGCATCCTTTATACTTGAGCGCCTTCGCTGTAATGAGCAACAGTGTGAATTAATTGGTGAGTACTATGGCAGCGAGTCAGAGCTTGCTGATGTTGTTAGCGCATTGCAAGAAGAGTCATGGTGGCAGCAAGCTTCGCCTTTGCTGACTACTGAATTATCTGAACGCGGCGTAAGGTTAACCATGCTGTTTTCATCGCAAAAAGCGCGTGTTGAAAAACGCGACGGTACTTCATCAAGCGTCGCGGGGTAGCCCCTTTTCAACGGCTCTAATTAACCTTTTTTGCTGTCGGTTTTCTTGAGATTTGCGTTGTTGGTTAAGCTGTTGCTCTATTGCCCAGTCAATATGCCTATCTACTTTATCACTCACTAGGCCGCGCTTCGCTTTCAGTAGCGAAATCGACTCTTCACTAAATGGCGCATTGCCCAGCGCAACAGCAATGTTACGCTGCCATTTTTCATAGCCAATACGACGAATGGGAGAGCCCTCGGTATTTGCTAGAAAGGTTCCTTCAGACCAGTTGAATAAATCGTTGAGTGACTGCCCGTGAAGCACCTGTCTTGGGTGAAAATCTGCCTCTGTGGTTATATCTGCATAACGATTCCATGGGCATATTAGCTGACAGTCGTCACAGCCGTATATACGGTTGCCCATTAGCGGGCGCAAATCTTCGGGAATATCGTCGTCTGATTCGATGGTGAGATATGAAATGCATCGCCTTGCGTCAACTTTGTACGGCGCAACAATGGCATTGGTAGGGCAAATGGTTAAGCATGCTGTGCAACTACCACAATTTTCTTCTACAGGCTCATCAACTGGAAGGGGTAAATTAATAAAGAGTTCACCTAAAAAGAACCAAGAGCCTGCTTCTTTATTAATGGTCAAACTGTGCTTGCCTGTCCAGCCTATCCCTGCTTTTTCTGCAATAGCATGTTCTAGCACGGGGGCTGAATCTACAAAGGGGCGATATTGTGTTGATGAAAGCGCAGTAGTTATTTTTTCACCTAACTGCTTAAGACGTTTACGCAGTACTTTGTGGTAATCACGGCCCAGCGCGTAACGACTAATATAACCAATGTCCGGACTGTTCAGATGCTTTGCGAATGAGGCATCTGGAGGCAGGTAATTCATACGTACGCTAATTACACGCAACGTGCCGGGGACCAACTCATCAGGCCTTGCGCGCTTCATACCGTGACTCTCCATAAATTTCATGTCGCCATGGTAGCCAGCGTCTAGCCAAGCCTGAAGATAGGCCTCGTGCTGATGTAGATCAATGTCGCTGATGCCAACTTGCTGAAAGCCTAGCGCTATACCCCAAGCCTTGATATTGTTGGTTAAATCAACGAGGTCGATAGAATTAATTGCGGACATTTGCTCATGCTAGATACTCAACTCACGTCAAGTTTATCATACAAACTATTTAGAGCCGATCAGGTTAGGGAAAACGAAGCGCAAGCGGCAATAGACTCAGGCTGCGATATGTTTACGTTAATGCAGCGAGCCGGCGATGTTGTGTTTAAACAATGTCAGGAGTTGATGCCAAACTCTGATGTGTATCTAGTATTGGTGGGACAAGGGAATAACGCAGGCGACGGCTATATCGCCGCGAGCAATGCGAAGTTAGCAGGTAAACAAGTACATCTGTGTGCTATTGAACCTCAGAGAAAATTAAGTGGAGATGCTGGCATCGCACAGCAACGTTGGGTTGATGCGGGCAACAAAATCAATGCGTTTGACGTCTCTTTTCTTGAAAAAGCGGATGTAGTTATTGATGCTTTGTTGGGTACAGGCATTAATAGCTATATTCGCAACGAGTTTGCCGATGTGATTGATGCGCTTAATGCATCGACCACGCCAGTAGTGAGTGTGGATGTACCATCGGGCCTAGATGCAAACACTGGGCAAAGCCTTGGTCGCTGTGTACAGGCAGACGTTACCGTTACATTTGTTGGAATCAAGCCCGGCCTTGTAACCGGCGCGGGTAAGCAGTCTTGCGGAAAATTAGTCTATGCCGATTTAGGAATAGGAAAAGCGTTTCAGTCGTTAGCACGGGCAAGCGCCACAATGCTTAATATCGATCATTTTAAAGGCATGGGTCCGCGAGATATAAACAGCCATAAAGGCACTTACGGCCGCTTACTGTGCATTGGTGGTAATCGCGGTACAGCAGGGGCAATTCGTCTTGCTGGTGAAGCTGCGTTGCGAAGTGGTGCGGGCATGGTGCGCGTGTTCACACATGAATCATCGGTGGTACAAGTTAGTGCAGGGCGCCCTGAGCTTATGGTGTCTAGTTCTCACCTTGAAGAGGCGCTAGAGTGGGCAACATGCGTTGTTATTGGGCCTGGTTTAGGGCAAGACGCGTGGGCTATCACTGCGTTTGATGTAACCATGAAGCATTGTCAAACACAAAACAAACCCGTAGTGATTGATGCCGATGCATTAAATATTTTGTGTAGACAGTCTACTGCCTACACACTGACAGATAGCATTCTTACACCGCATGCAGGAGAAGCGGCGCGACTCTTAGGTGTATCGATTGATGACGTTGAGGGTGACAGATTCAATTACGCCAGACAATGTTCACAGCGTTATCATGCCGTTTGTGTACTAAAGGGCGCAGGCACGCTTATAGATAACGAAGAGAAAACATGGGTTTGTCGTCACGGTAATCCTGGGATGGCAACAGCGGGAAGTGGAGATGTGCTAAGTGGCATTTTAGGGGCACTGTTAGCGCAGGGTGTGGAAACCGACATAGCGGCTAAGTACGGCGTGGTGCTTCACGCAAAAGCGGGTGATGATATTGCCCAACTTTACGGGCAACGTGGTATGATAGCCAGCGACTTATTTGATGCAGTACGTGCTTTAATTAATCACAAACATCTGTGATTTAGCCCCCAAAGGGAAGGCATTGGCTGTGTTTTTCGTTTTTTTGATATTGTGGAAAATTGTTGATGTCTTACCCGCAAACTTCTTTTTTTGCTAATGAAATTGACGATACCGAACAGCTTGCAAAAGATTTAGCGCAGGCTGTTTCAAGCCAGCTTCCCGCCGATGCTGTTATTTATCTAAATGGCGATTTAGGGGCCGGGAAAACCACGTTTAGCCGTTATTTCATTCAGTCACTTGGTCATTCAGGTAGCGTTAAAAGTCCAACCTATACATTGGTTGAACCTTATGAGCTTGAAAGCGTCAATATATATCATTTCGATCTTTATCGTTTGGCAGACCCTGAAGAGCTAGAATTCATGGGAATTCGAGACTACTTCGGCGGTGGTGCAATTGCGCTGGTAGAATGGTCTGAAAAAGGCGGTGAATACTTGGCATCGCCTGACTTAGTGATTAGTATAAATATTACGCCATCTGGTCGACAGTTTGCGATAGAAGCAAAAAGCGTTCATGGAGCAAAACTGCTTCAACAGTGCAAACGCATCTAGCAATCACGATTAGCCAGACAGAGAATAACAAAAGCATATAGGCAAATTATGGTGCGCAGTATAATTTCGGTCTTATTGTTGTGCATGTTTGTGCAGATAGCACATGGCGCGCAAAATAAAATCGACGGGGTAAGAATATCGCCGTCACCGGACAATACGCGCGTCGTTTTCGATATGGCGTCAACACCAGAATTTAGCTATTTCACGCTTAAGAATCCCCTTCGTCTGGTGGTGGACCTTAAAAATACGAATAACAAATTCAACCTTTCTAACGTTGAGAATAATGGCGATTTAATTAAAAAAGTACGTTATTCAACGCCAAAAAATAAGCGTGCTGCCCGTATCGTAGTAGAGTTGAACCGAAAGGCCGCGCCAAACTTGTTTGCGGTCGCACCGGCTAAATCATACGGTCACCGACTGGTCATTGACCTCACCGACAGTGAACCTAAACGCACAAATACGTCGCTGGCCTCAACGCGCAATTCTGTTGTGTTAGATGATAAATCAAGTCCACGAGATAGCGATATTATAGTTGCCGTTGATGCAGGGCATGGCGGCAGAGATCCAGGCTCAATAGGCCCAGCCGGAACGTATGAAAAACACATAACGTTGAGCGTGGCTAAAAAGCTACAGGCAATGATTGATGCAGAGCCTGGTATGAAAGCCATTATGACCCGGAGCGCCGACTACTACATATCGCCTAACCGTCGCCCTGAAATAGCCCGTGAAAAAAAAGCGGACTTGCTAATTTCGATTCACGCAGACGCCTTTAGTCAACCTCAGCCTCGCGGTGGTTCTGTTTGGGTGCTGTCGATGCGAAGGGCAGATACCGAGTTGGGTCGCTGGTTAGAGAAATCAGAGCGCCACGCAGAGTTACTTGGTGGCGCGGCAGAAGTGATAAATGACAAATCCAGTGAGAGGTACTTAACCGAAACTATTTTAGGTTTGTCGATGGATCACAGCATGGCGACCAGTCACGATCTTGGCAATAAGGTTGTGGAAGAACTTAAGAAAGTCACTAGCTTGCACAAACGTAAACCGCAGGCAGCAAGCTTGGCCGTACTA
>Ga0213840_1001615_pt1 | contig 16934 bp, 16 predicted proteins | sample SWPATP22_FD_160132 | JGI IMG/M metagenome (GOLD analysis project Ga0213840, IMG submission 160132) | Coastal seawater microbial communities from Marineland, Florida, United States - SWPA TP2 #2 | ecosystem: Environmental > Aquatic > Marine > Coastal | place: USA: Florida | collected 2016-08-14 | reverse complement strand
CGCCTAATGGAACGGCGCGCACACCCGCCGTTTTATAACCGTATGCGGCATAGCCTATAGCACCGGTACCGCTAGCTACAGACAACACAACCGAAGCTGAGCCGGGCTGCTCATTCACCGTATTTTTAAAGTCGCCATCGCACAAGGCCATTATCTTAAACAACCCATAAGTACCCGATACCGAATTTCGGCCATAGGTTCGAATAGGGCTGCGGTAGCCCACTTCATCCACCCCTAACTGAGACCATTTCTCTATTCTGGTGTCGCTGCCACAGTATTGGGTTTGAGAAAAAACCGCATCAACTTGCTTTAGTGTCATGCCCGATATCGGATTTTGTCTATCAACAAAAATAGCGATGGCGTCCATGGCTACTTTTAGTACGGTAGGGGGATAACCATGCACACGAGTAAAGTCTCTTATTTCACTGGGTTTTAATTCGCGGCTCATCGGGCCTATTGTTGCTGTGCCTTCAATAAGTGCAGGAGGTGCAGTAGACGACCCTGATGCCTGTATCTGAAAGCCAACTTGTGGGTAGAGTGTTTTGAATTCTTGAGACCAAAACGTCATTAAGTTCGCGAGGGTATCTGAACCAACAGAGGATATTTTGCCTGCAACGCCGGGAGTGCGAGTGTATGACGGAACGTTATATACGAGGGTTGATTTAGTTTCCACGCTTTCAGCGGTTTGCGCTTCCGCGTTGGACAGCTGTTGCGCTAATACTGCTTGCGAGAAAAAAGCAATTATCACCGTGCATAGTATGTGTGAAAAGCTAAGGGTAAACCGCTTCATTAACGTACCTCGTTCAAGTACAACATCAAAGCATGCTATTTAAAATATACTTATTAAGTACAATGTCGTTACAGCTGTTCGGCTATTAATTCGTTATCAAGTACAAAGGCAAAAGTACTTCCTTCACCCACTACACTCGATATTTCTAAGCGAGAATTATGGTGACTTAATACGTGTTTTACAATGGATAGCCCCAATCCTGAACCGCCGGTTTTACGAGAGCGCGCTTTATCAACGCGATAGAATCGTTCTGTTAAGCGATTCAAATGATTAGGCTCTATGCCGTCACCATTATCAACAACATCAAAGTGCACGCCAGTATCGCTGCGTCGCCAGTGCACGTTAATTTCACCGCCAGACGGCGTGTAATGCACAGCATTAAATACCAAATTCGAACAAGCACTTCGCAGTTCAGTTTCCACACCAAACACATAAAGCTCTGGGTCGATATGAAAACGAATAGTATGCTGTTTTTCTTTATTCAGTGCCTGTGCCTCGCGCTCTATCTGAGAAAGCACAGCGGGCATGTTAACGACATTTTCGTAAATACGCTCAGAACTCGCTTCAATTCTTGAGAGCACCAGCAAATCTTCAATTAAGTTCTGCATTCGATGGGTTTGTGACGACATTTCCTTCATGGCTTTTTGCATGAACGGGTCGCCCTCTTTATCAACAGGCAATATCTCTAAATACCCATTAATTACCGTTAGCGGCGTGCGAAGCTCGTGGGATACATTCGCCACAAAGTCTTTACGCATTTCTTCTAACTGCGAGACGCGGGTGACATCACGTGCAATAAGCAGCAGATGCTCTTCACCGTAGGGCATGATGCGGTATTCGAAGGTTTTGTTCGGGTTTGTGGGCGATGGTACTTCAATAGGGTATTTATAATTCCCATCATGAAAGTACTGGATAAATTCAGGGTGGCGTATTAAATTGTCTATTCTTCTGCCTGAATCCTGCGGCCATTTAAGCCCCAAATCCAAACGCGCCAGTCTATTACACCAAATAATACACGCTTTAGAATCAACAACGACTGCGGCATCAGGAAGTGCTTCTGACCCTTCTCTGAAACGCTTTACTAGTTCACCAAGTTCTTTACGCTTATTTCTGTTGCGACGCTGAAGGTAATAAATACCTTCATAAATGTGTTCCCATACGCCGCGAACTGTTGGTGGCGACATTTTTCTACTGTGCCATAGCCAGCGATTAAGCTTATAAAGATGCCAATAGTTGAAAATGAGCAGAACGGTAGCGCCTATTGCTACCGCGAAGACCATGTCGTCCAAATACCACCCAATTAGTGCAAACACCACAAGGAAAAGCACTAAACGTAAACAGCTTCTCAACCAAGAGAATGGGTAGTACATGAATAAACTCTTATTTGTTGCAAAAAAGACAGAGGAAGTGACTGTTGCTCATCACTCCCTATTTGTTAAAGCTTTGTCGAGAAACGGTATCCCGCGCCGCGCACAGTTTGAATCATAGCATCATGACCGTTACGAGATATAGCTTTGCGTAAACGTCGGATGTGTACGTCTACCGTTCTGTCTTCCACATAAACGTTTGTACCCCAAACGTTATCGAGTAAAAGCTCTCGGCTATATACGCGTTCTGGGTGCGTCATAAAGAAGTGAAGAAGCTTAAACTCTGTTGGCCCCATATCAAGCGGCTCATCGTTGGCCATAACGCGATGCGATACAGGCTCAAGTTTCAAGCCGTTAAACTCAATAGGCTCTTCATTTGAAGTAGGCGTTACACGGCGCATTACCGCTTTAATTCGAGCCACTAACTCTTTTGGCGAAAACGGCTTGGTTACATAATCGTCAGCGCCAGCGTCTAAACCGCGAATTTTATCTTCCTCTTCACCACGCGCTGTTAGCATAATTACTGGAATGTCTCTGGTAAATTCATGCTGCTTTAGGCTTTTCGCTAGCTGTACACCGCTGCCACCCGGCAACATCCAGTCTAGCAAAATCAAATCTGGGTAAGGCTCGCAAATTTTTTCCTGTGCGATATCGAAATCTTCAGCTTCAATAATATTAAAGCCAGACTGCTCAAGCACAAACTTTAGCATTTCACGAATAGGCGCTTCATCCTCAACCACCAATACTGTACGAGACATCGATATTTTCCTGATCATGTTAAAACGCCGTTATTATTCATGCGGTGTGTGACAGTTTTATTAAATGGATTACACAAATGTGTCAAGTTTTGGACAAAAATAAAACAGTGACTGGCGCAATGATAAACCCAACACAGTGTGACCAAAGTTTAATCGCATTGGCTTGTTTATTCATACGTTTACGCATATTCTTGGAGAGTAAATTAATAGTGTCGATGCTAAACAGGGGTATGTTTATCGATGGCTGCGGTAAAGACAGGGTTATCAAGGAAGCTATTAGCAAGAGTACTGTCGGTGTACTTTTCTCTAACGCTAATAGTCACCGTTGGTCAAATTTTCACTGAATACTTGAGTACAAAAAACCACGTAGAAGGTGAACTTCAAACACTAAAAAACACGTTTTCGTCAAGTCTTACGCGGGCGTTGTGGGAACTTAACAACGACCAAGTAAGAGCTATCGCCGAAGGCCTTATGTCGCTTCCCATCGTAGAAGGGCTGCAGGTACGAGGTGAAAACGGCAATTACATTGCCGAATACGGTATCCGCACGCAACGCTCCTCTGCCCCTATCGATAGAGAATTAATAGAAGACCACCCTGGCGGTGTATTCAGCTACAGTTTCCCCCTTGTTTTTAAGTTTTCAGGGCGAGAGTCCACCGTAGGTGACGTAACGCTTTATTCCAGCTTCGACACCATTTTTAGCCGTATTGAAGTAGGTGTATTCTTTCTTATTGGCAACGCATTGGTGAAAACCACCTTCCTTGTATTCTTGTTTATGACCGCATTCAAAACCATGCTGTCAGAGCCGCTGCAAAAGATGACGGAACAAATGGGTAACTTTGACCCACATCATCCTGAAGAGAGTAAGCTCACGATACAGCTAGATGAAGATAACGAGTTACTTCAATTAAAAGAATCGTATAACCATGTAATCGACGACTTAATAGTGTCGAACAACAAGTTAAAAGGTACGCAAGACGAGTTAACGCTGGCAAACAAGAAGCTTGACGACCAAAACCTAATTTTAGAGCAAGAAGTCGCCAAGAAAACTGCATCGCTTTCACAGATAATGTTGGACTTAGAACAGCAAAAAGACGAACTAATAGCCCACCAGCGTGAATTGCGACAAGAAAATGAAAACCGTCAGTACATCGAAGCTGAACTGCGCAAACGAAATGAAGAGCTTGCCAGCTCCATGGACACGCTAAATCAGGCGCAAGAACAACTGGTCGAAAGTGAACGAATGGCGTCGCTGGGTGGTTTAGTAGCGGGTATTGCACACGATGTTAATACCCCGCTTGGGGTAAGTGTGACGGCGGCTAGTTTTCTTCAAGAGCGGTTAAACAATTTGAAAACCGATTTTGAAGATAAAAGCCTAACCAGCAAGAACATGGCTAGCTTTATTGACGAGGCAGAACAAACTGCTTTATTGCTGCTTAGCAATTTAGAACGGGCTTCTGACCTAATTGCCAGCTTCAAACAGGTTGCCGTCGACCAAACTAGCGAAACTGAGCGAGAGTTTATCTTAGGCAACTATATTCAAGAAATTATTCAGTCGTTAAAGCCCAGCTTTAAACATACCGAGCACACTATAGAGGTTACGTGCCCAGAGAACTTAGTGGTAAGCTGCGCACCTGGTGCTATTGCTCAAATTGTAACGAACATGGTGGTTAATTCCCTAACTCACGGCTTCGAAAACAAAGAGGCGGGCGAAATAAAACTCGACGTCAGCAAAAGTAAGAACGATGTTGTTATTGAGTATGCTGACAACGGCAGAGGACTTTCTGAAAGCGAATTAGACAAGCTTTTCGACGCCTTTTACACCACCAAGCGTGGCGAAGGTGGCAGTGGTCTTGGAACGCATATTATGTACAACTTAGTCACTCAAACACTTAATGGCCAAATTGAGGCCAAGAGCGCGATTGGCGACGGCCTTAAGTACACTATTCGCTTCCCATCTCGAAGCGCTTAATAAAAAAACTCTCCCCTATTTTCAATTGCACGGCTAAGCGTACGTTGGTACGCTTGCGCCCCACTTTTACAAAGAGACAGCTTACCTATGTGGTTTAAAAACGTTAAAGCCTATCAACTAACCCAACCGTTATCACTCGACGAAGGCGATCTTGAACGCGTGTTAAGCGAACATGCTTTTCGTCCGTGTGGTAGTCAAGACTTAGCAACAATGGGCTTTGCTTCTCCGTTTTCACAAGCAGGTAAACAAGGCACTATGTTTCACGTAGTCCAGCAACGTTTCTGGATCACGCTTAAGAAACAAGAAAAGATTTTACCCGGTGCGGTGGTAAATGCTGAGTTAGAAGAGATGGTTGCGAAGATCGAAATGGAAACCGGCTCTCCTGTTGGTAAAAAAGCGAAAGCCGACTTAAAGCAGGAAATCCAAACGCGCTTACTTCCGCAGGCTTTTACTAAAAATAGCTATACCCACGGTTTCATTTCGTTACCAGACAACCTTGTAGTTGTTGATGCCTCTTCTGACGGAAAAGCAGAAGCTTTTCTTGCGATGGTACGCAAAGCCATTGGCTCTTTGCCCGTTGTGCCATTAGCCAGACGTAGTCTGCAAAGCGAACTGACGCATTGGGTTACAGAAGCAACACCCGAGGGGATTTCACTGCTTGAAGAAGCTGAGTTTAAGTCTAGCGACGACACCGGCAGCGTTATCCGCTGTAAAAATCAGCCGTTAGACAGCGAAGAAATTAGTATTCACTTAGATGCTGGAAAACTGGTTCAAAAGGTCGCTTTTGAGTATGCAGATACGTTGACCGCTATTATTTGTGAAGACGGGGCGGTTAAACGCATTAAGTTTACTGACCGCATTAAAGAAGAAACCGATGATGTACCTAAAGACCAGGTTGAAGCACGGTTAGACGCAGAGTTTGCATTAATGTCGGCAGAAATTGCTACCCTGCTTAACTTCTTAAGAGATGAGCTAAATTTAAATGACACTGCGCTTTAACTAAGCGCAAATTTCGGGCACTAGGCGTGATTCACGAGTTTACTCAACGCTTCGTGCCCATTATATTGCTGCAATCAGCACTTTAATCGACACTTTTTGAAGCGCTTGCCCCATTGGGATAATGGATAACCGCAATAAAATGGGTCTCTCCTACTTCATCTCTATATCCATGGGCTTGGTCTGCATGTAACAGGCACTGTTCGCCCTCTTCATATTTTTCCCATTGGCCATTTTGTAAAACGCTTAAACATCCTTTTGTCACATGAATTCGCTCAGTTACTCCTACTTGGTGAGCCGTTGAATGCTGTTCATGTTTATTTCTAAGCACTAGTGCAAATACTTCAAACTGTGTTAACTCATCAAAAGCAAACAGTGTTTTCACATCCATATTGGGGTCGTTTGAAAATTTGTTATCTACTGAATTTTGATCATCAGCAACTACACCTTCTGAAGGCGTAATAAAAGATGAAAAAGATGCAGATAACCCCGTAGCAATTTTCCATAAGGTCGCGATAGTGGGGCTAGATTCACCTCTTTCAATTTGCCCGAGCATAGCTTTTGACACACCGGTAAGCTGCGCTGTTTTATCAAGCGAGAGGCCTCGCGATTTTCGTAGTGCCTTAAGGTGGCTCGCAATGCGCGCAGAGATGTCGTTTTGATTCTGTGATGTCATTGTGCTTTTCGCTTACCAAATGTATTCGTGAAATCGTTTATGCTGCTTTTTCTTTCTTTGCTTATTATTTCTATTTTGAGTTGTGCGCTATAACGCACAAATGCTACAGTTACAGAAATAGATGTACGTTATAACGCACATAATACAAAGCAACTGTAGCAATACTAGCGTAAGTCTCAAGCGTTCTTTTAAGGAATTAGCATGAAATACTGGAAGTTAAGTCATATAAGTGCCGGTCTAACGGCGGTGACCGTAGGCTATAGCAGTGCAGTGGTTATTGTAATCGATCTTGCCCGAAGTGCGGGTGCAACTGAGCCCATGGTAGTGAGCTGGTTGCTGGCGCTTGGTATCGGAATGGGTGCAACCTGCATTGTATTTTCTTGGCTTACCAAGCTTCCTGTCGTTACCGCATGGTCTACGCCGGGCGCTGCTTTTTTGTTAACCAGTGTAGGTGATTATTCACTCCAAGAAAGTATAGGTGCCTTTGTCACCTGTGCTCTGCTTTCTCTTGTTGCCGCCCAGAGTCGCCGCCTTTTAACCCTAATAAGTCGCATTCCTGTGGCCATTTCATCAGCATTGCTTGCGGGTATTTTGCTGCCTATTTGCTTAGCAATTTTTAGTGATGTGAATGAAGCGCCATTACTCGTTGCTACATTTCTTGCTGTATATATGGTGGGAAGCCGTCTATTTCCGCACTATTTAATGCTTGTATTACTTTCACTTTCGCTGGTTATAAGCCTGTTTTTTCAATCAGAAACAAACGCTGCCTTACATTTCACCCTTCCCTCGCCTGTCTGGGTTACGCCCCACTTTTCCTTATCGGCTACAGTAGGTTTGGCTATTCCCCTGTTTATTATCACTACCTTGTCACAAAACTTACCTGGCATTGCTATACATCATGCACACGGTTACCGCCCCGATCATAAACCTATTCTATCAGGCATTGCGCTTGTTCAAGGCTTATTGGCGCCATTAGGAGGGTTTACATTTAATTTAGCGGCAATCACTGCTGCACTGTGCATGGGCGAACAAGCCGACCAAGATAAATCGCAGCGCTATAAAGCAGCCATCGCCGCTGGCATAGGGTATTTATTGATGGGGCTTCTTGCTTCAGTGGTGGTTGGCTTATTTGTGAGTATGCCCGTTATTATAATTCATCTGCTTGCCGGGCTAGCTTTATTAGGCACCTTACAGGGTGCACTAGCAAAGTGTGTAGAAATAGAGCAGCATCGCGCTCCGGCGTTAATCACGCTGCTCTGCACCGCATCAGCGTTTAGCTTATTTTCTATCACGTCAGCAGTGTGGGGACTAACGTTGGGCTTATTACTGTTATTGGTTCAAAAGAAGAAGCCTTGAAGGCATGCACAAAAAAGCCGGCAATTTATGTCTAAATGCCGGCTTTTAGAGGATAAAAGAACCTTTATTAAGCGAAGATTTGTTTTGCTGCGCTTGCCAACTCTTCAAACTCATCTGAGTGCAGTTCACCCATGTCTTCAACAACGCCGCGCTGCATAGCAAGGTTTAACACCGCGTCTTTTTGACTATCCATTGCACCAGATATAGCAGCACCAACGCGTACAAAGTCGATGTAGCTAAGATTGTCTGGCATATAGCTAAGATCTTTCCAATTTTTTGCTACGTTGGCAAAGGTATCACCAAAGCCCCACTCGCGCATAATGCTGGCGCCAATACGACCTGCAAGTTTGTCTATCGCATTTTCTAAAAACGTAGGCGTTGCAAAAACCTCAGGATGTCTTTCAGCTTCTGTCAAAATAGGCAACACACCAATGTTGTGAACCAATGCCGCAAGCGTCATGGTGTCCATACTCATTTCACGCTTCTTAGTTCGTGCAATGTAAACTTGTAACACGGCCATCGAGTTAGCAACGATATTGACCGTATTAGCCCACTCTTTCTGTAATTGTTTAGCCACAATGTCGTTTTTTGAAACAAACAACTGCTCCATTGCAAGTGCAGTAGAAATATTCTTAATTTGGCGAAGTCCAATACGCGTAACCGCTTGGCTTATAGAGGAGACCTTTACGCTGCGGCCCATATAAGCGCTATTGGCAATCTTAATCATTCTAGCGCTTAATGAAGGGTCTTGGCCTATTACGTCGCCCATGTCGCTAAGATTGATATCAGGGTCATCCGCTGCTTTTCGCACTTTAAGTGCAATTGCTGGCAACGTAGGCAGTACGAGTGTATCGTTATTAATTTTTTCAACGAGTATTGTTGAGAGCGCGTTCTGTGTAGACATATTTCTACCCTTAGAAAATTCCGTGTGGCCTGTTTAAGGCAACCAGTGACTAATTATCTTAACCTACCTACGGTAATTTGATTGGCGTTCCAATATACCAAATAGGTTAGTTGTGCTTGTTAGCTTCTAATCGTTTGTTGTCAATGCACAGGGTATAAACCAGCGCACAGAAGCTCATTGTTTTCTTTTAGTATTTCAACCAACATACTATAGTAGCTGAAACGATTCGACCAACTAAAAACGTGTCAGTTGTGACAAATATACAACACATCCGACCCCTTTGATGGTAATCACAAAAATTTCAATATCTGTAAATAGTTGCTTTTGAAAGTATAGACAACAAGTAAGAAAGCACTATTGATATTGCCAAAAATATTTTCATACTTTTGTATGAAATCAAAAGCATAGATATAAAAACAGTAGATAAAGTCAGCTTAACGACAACGGTGAACACATAATATGAAAACAATAAAACGCGCCTCTTTCTCACCTATTGCTGCGGCAGTAGCGGGGATCTTCCTTTTATCAGGTTGTACAAAAAACACAGAAAACACCGCCACAACATCGGTAGACGACGCAGCACCCACTGCGCAGTCGCTATTAGTGGATGAATCACGACTAGCAATTTATCACCCAGTAGACCTTACCGCAGATTTATCGCATTTATCTGACAATCAAAAAGCCATGCTGTCGTTACTTATCGATGCGTCGAAGATTATGGACGACTTGTTCTGGAAACAGGCTTTTTTTGAAGACAAAGATACCTTTCTTCAGTCTATTGAAAATAAAAACGTGCGTCACTTTGCAGCTATTAATTATGGCCCTTGGGATCGCTTAAATGGTGACACGCCATTTTTAGCTGGCTATGAGGACAAAGCGATGGGGGCTGAGTTTTACCCTCACGATATGGACAAAGCGGAATTCGCAACAGCAGACTTTAGCGACAAAGACGGCCTTTATTCAGTAGTAAAACGAGACGACGCTGGTCAGCTTTATTCACAGCCGTACTCAGAAGCATTTAAAAGCGAGCTTATGAAAGCCTCTGAGCTGCTGACAAAGGCTGCAGAACTTGCTGATGATGAGAGCTTTAAACAATATCTAACACTGCGTTCTAAAGCGTTACTTACCGACGATTATCTTGCATCAGATATGGCCTGGATGGATATGAAAACCAATCCAATCGAACTGGTTATCGGTCCTATTGAAAGCTATGAAGATCAGCTTTTTGGTTATCGCGCAGCGTTTGAAGCCTATGTATTGGTAAAAGACTTAGCGTGGAGCGAGAAACTTGCAAAATACGCAGCATTTTTACCAGAGCTGCAACAAGGTTTACCTGTAGCAGAAGCCTACAAAGCAGAAATGCCAGGTTCTGATGCCGACCTTAACGCCTATGATGTTATCTATTATGCCGGTCATTCAAATGCGGGTAGCAAAACTATTGCGATTAACCTGCCTAATGATGAACGTGTACAACTAGAAAAAGGCACACGCAGGCTTCAACTGAAAAATGCAATGCAGGCTAAATTCGACAATATTCTAGTGCCTATTGCCAACACGCTTATTGTTGAAGAGCAGCGCAGCCACATTACGTTTGACGCGTTTTTTGCAAATACGATGTTTCACGAAGTTGCTCATGGGCTTGGTATTAAAAACACGCTAGACGGTGAGGGCACCGTTCGCGGAGCACTTAAAGAGCACGCCTCGGCACTTGAGGAAGGTAAAGCAGATATTCTTGGGCTTTACATGGTGCAAAGCTTATTAGAAAAAGGTGAAATTACTGAAGGGTCGTTAGAAGACTACTATGTAACCTTTATGGCAGGCATATTCCGCTCGGTGCGCTTTGGCGCAAGCTCAGCACACGGTAAAGCGAATATGATCCGTTTTAACTTCTTTGCACAACAAGGTGCTTTTGAGAAAACTGACGACGGCTTATATCGCGTCAACATGCAGAAAATGGGCGCGGCGGTTGAAGCGTTATCTGAGCTTATATTAACGCTACAAGGCGACGGTAACTACGGTGGTGTTGCTGACTTAGTGGCAACAATGGGAATGATAAAGCCAGATTTAGCTTCTGATTTAGCCCGTTTAGAAGCGGCAAACATTCCTGTAGATATTCACTTTAACCAAGGCAAAAAGGTACTTGGGTTAACTGAATAGTGTTAACGCATAAGCTCACTTGTACTGGCGGTTAGGCACTGCATTAAGGCAAGTTCCTACTAGCAAGTACTAAAGCACAAATAAAAAACGCAGTGTGATTTACCCACTGCGTTTTTTTATTTGCTTGTTGTAGCTAAGCACGCTCAGCTAACCTCAACGGTCAGCCCATCAAGTTTTACTCTACGTGCTGTTTCATGTTTTCCGTGTAAGGAGGCCATCCCAAAGGCTTACCCGCTAGCACATGAAGGTGAATATGGTAAACCGTTTGCCCGCCATATTCATTGCAGTTCATTACCGTACGAAAACCCTGATCGGCAAAGCCAAGTTCAGCAGCTATTTTAGCGGCGACGAAAGACAAGTGACCTACCGCTTCCCTATCTTCCTGCGCAATATCATTAATTGTAGCAATTGGTTTCTTTGGGATGACTAAGAAGTGCACTGGCGCTTGTGGGTTTATGTCTTTAAACGCCAACGCCATGTCGTCTTCATAAAGTATTTCTGCCGGTATTTCTTTATTGATAATTTTAGTAAAAATTGTCTCGGCCATAACCTTTTCTTCCTTCTTTACAATTAATGTAAAACCAATTACCTATTGGTTTTTTATTATGCAAACACAAACCACAATAAAACACCGCCTAATGCCAAGCGATACAATACAAACGGCAACATTCCAATGCGCGATATCCAGCTTAAAAATAGGAATATACACAAGTAAGCGCTAACAAAAGAAAATGCCGCGCCATACACTAATGCAGCCCAATCTACGGTTTCATTCGCACTTAATAAATCTAACGTTGCCAGTAAGCCTGCACCCAAAATAACAGGGATCGACAAAAGAAATGAAAAACGTGCACAGGCTTCACGGGTTAAACCCAGCATTAAACCGGCGGTCATCGTAATACCAGAACGTGAAGTACCTGGAATAAGCGCTAGCACTTGTGCAAGACCTATAAAGATGGCCTGTTTCATGGTTAGCGTATCGAGCTCTTGCTTTCGCTTAGCGGTGGCGTCGGCATACCACAGCAGCAACCCGAACAAAATGGTGGTACCAGCAATAACCAAGGCTGTTCTAGCGTTCTCTTCAATCCAGCCTTTCATTAAAAAGCCAACAATAACCGCAGGAATAGTGGCGAGAATCACATACCACGCCAGTTTGCTGTCGGTTGATTGTTCTTTAGTAAAGCCTTCGGTTACCCATGCCACCGTCATTCTTGCGATTTCTTGGCGGAAGTAAATGATAACGGCCAGTAAGCTGCCAACATGCACCGCTACATCAAAGGCTAAACCTTGGCTTACCCAGCCTAAAAGCTCTGCCGGTAGTAATAGGTGCCCTGAGCTACTAATAGGTAAAAACTCGGTAACGCCTTGAATAATGGCAAGTATAATAATTTCGAAAAGTGTCATTCCCTTGATTAGCTCCAAGTAAAGTCAATAGGCCAAAGCTGCTGCTTCTGTTTGTCGAATGCCTGCCACATTTGTGCGTAGGACTGTTTTGTGACTGGGTGAATATCATTAGGCACCAGTTCAGCTAGCGGCCACAGCACGAAAGCATTAAACGTAATTTCGTCTCTAGGCAGCACCACAGGCTCGTTTATCACTCGGTCGTCAAACGTGAGTAAATCTAAATCTAGCGTTCGTGCGCAAAACTTCTTCGCGCTATGCACACGGCCATTCTCTTTTTCTATTGTTTTAAGAATATTGCACACGTCATCAACTGACATGTCGGTCTCAGCTCGCGCGACTAAGTTGTAAAAAGGGTTGCCATTAAAGCCGACGGCTTCACTTTCATACACCGACGACACCGTAACGTTGCTAAAATGCTGTTTAAGCGCCACAACAGACTGACGCGTGTAGCGCTCTCTTTCAATATTTGAACCAATACTGATAAGTATGACGTGTTGAGCCATTAAGCGCGCTCTCTTGTCATTTCTACTGCTACAGTCTGTGCATTTGGCAAAATGTTTGGCTTCACTATTTTTAGCTTAATAGCATGAACGTTAAACGTTGCAAGTACGGTATCCATTACCCGTGAACCAAAGGCTTCTAAAAGTTCAAAGGTACTCTCTTTGCCTACAGCAACAATACAGTCGGCCACTTTGGCATAGTCTACCGTGTCGTGCACGTTATCGCTTTGCATTGCGGCGTCTAGGTCAACATCTAATGTGATATCCAGTAAAAGCTCGGTCATTTGAACTCTTTCCCAGTCATACACGCCAATCAGGGTGTCTACAGCTAGCCCTGTTATATAAATTTTGCCCATGAAATTAATCTACTCGTGTCATTACTGGTCTTACGACTGCGGTTTTACCTTCATTATTGCGGCGTAAAGGTGGTATATCGCGTTTGGATGGAGTAGCGTTACGCTAAACCACCGCAGAAAATGTGGCACAACTATACCGCTGTACTATTACTAGGGGCAACCAAGGTTTTCAAATTTAACGTCTAAACGTATGTTTACGCCATAAAACGTTAAATGCTTACAAGTACGACTACGCCAGATAGCACTTAATACGGCCCTTAAATATGGCACCTAAAAATAGCACCTAAAAATAGCACCGTAGTATAGAAGTGAAATAAAACAGCAAGGCAGCTATAAACGTGTACGTGAATTACCAATGACATCGCTAACTTTATTAATGATTACCGTGGCCTACTTATTTGGCTCGCTATCCAGTGCTGTGGTAATTAGCCACGCTTTTCGATTACCCGACCCAAGGACAGCTGGCTCAAAAAATCCTGGAGCTACAAATGTCTATCGCTTAGGCGGCAGAATACCCGCCCTATTGGTACTTGTAATGGATATCTTAAAAGGCACCATTCCCGTTTACGGAAGTTACTTTTTAGGTATTGAGCCCATTTTACTTGGCGTTATCGCAATAGCGGCGTGCCTAGGCCATATTTTCCCACTGTATTTTGGTTTTAAAGGCGGTAAAGCAGTGGCTACTGCCTTCGGTGCTATGTTACCCATAGGGTTGGACTTGGCTGGGCTACTTATTTTGTGTTGGGTTATTGCGGTGTTTTTTACTGGCTATTCATCGCTGGGCGCTCTTATTGCGGTGTCGCTTGCCCCCATTTTTACCTACCTTATTAAACCTCTGTACACCATTCCTGTAGCTATGCTGTCTTTGCTCATTATTGTGCGCCATAAAGACAATATCAGTCGCCTATTTACTGGCAACGAAAGCAAAGTATGGGATAAGGGCAAAATTAAAGAGTAAAGGCGTCTTCCAATACGTCAATTTTACCGTCTATGGGTGAAAGCGGCGTTATACCCAGTATTTTTGCCAATGCGGGGTAAATTTCAAGGTTTGAAAATGCCGGAAGCGTTGCTCCCTTTTTAAAAGCGGGCCCGGCAGCAATGAAAAGCGCGCCCATATCGGGCAGCGTATTTAAATATCCATGACTGCCTTTATTAGAATAGGTTTGTCCGCCGCTAATAAAGCGCGCGGGTGGCGCAATTTCCAGTAAAATATCGCCGGTACGGTCGCCTTTCTGCATTGCTCTATCTGCACGCTGCGAATCGTTAAGCACTAAGAACTTGCCTTGCGATATAGAGTTTAGACGCTCTTTTTCTCTGCTTATTTCGTCGTCAGATACGCCCGGCAGTGCATAGAGATGAATTTGTGCCCCTTCGTTTTCAGCAATAAAATTATCTGAAATATTGAGCGTGGCAACATCAATTAACGCGTTGTTATCAATGTTTGTCATTCCGTGGTCTGACACCACAACTAAATTAACGTTGATTTCAAGTGCGTTTAATCGGTCGTATAGCTGCCCAATTAAACCATCAACAAATTGCACAGCATCGCGGGTTGCTTGTGAATTTGGTCCTTCATTATGGCCAATTGTATCGGTTAGTGAAAAATAACCTGCGACAAAACGGGGGCGAGACACCTCCGGCAAACTCATCCACTGCACAATTTGATCGATGCGCTGCTGATAGCTCGCAAACTTTGAGTAGTGGTAGTGATAAGTAGGTAGCGCACCTGATATGCGAGCATCGGATTCAGGCCAGAAAAAGGCACCGGCTTTTAAACCGTGATACTCAGCCAATGTCCATAGCGGAATACCCGTTATCCACGTACTGTCTTTAAGTCCGCCGCCCAGCTTGTATTGTGCATAGCCCGGCATATCATTTTGCATATACGGGCGTGACTTGTCGTAAAACCTATTATTAACAATGCCGTGGTTTTTAGGTAATAACCCGGTTACTAACGAAATATGATTGGGAAATGTATTGGCAGGGTAAACCGGTGTTAACGACGCGCTGCGGATACCGTCTTTAGCTATGCGATTGAGGTGCTTGGCATTGTGTAACTCAACGTAATCGTGCCTGAAACCATCAAGCGACATTAACACCACGTGCTGTGGTGCATTTGCCTTTACTTGTATATTTTCGTTGGCAGCATGTGTTGGTGTGCACGATAAAAAGAAACATATTAAAAACCAAGTAATGCCGTGCATATTCAAACTATTCGCTGCCCTACTCACACTACTACCTCAACTTTCTTTTATTTTTTTGCCGTGCTTTATGCTTTGCAAACTTTTATTCTAAAGCGCCTACCTTAACGTCATATAGCTTTTAAGGTGTCTAGCGGCCAACGCGGTTTGGCTTGAGAAGAAAGCCCAAGTATTTCACCCGCTTTTAGTCGCTGCATACCCGCGTACGCAATCATTGCACCGTTGTCTGTGCAGTAAGCAAGGCTAGGATAAAATACTTCACCTTTAAGCTCCGTCATTAACTTTTGCATTTGCTCGCGCAGCATAGTGTTGGCACTTACACCGCCCGCTATTACTAGTCGCTTCATGCCTGTTTGCTTAAGTGCTCTCTTGCATTTGATAATAAGCGTATCTACAACCGCTTCTTGAAACGCATACGCAATGTTGGCTTTTATCTGCTCAGCATCGTTTCCGGTTAAGTCTGCATCGCGAATAGTATTAGCGGCAAACGTTTTTAAACCGCTAAAGCTAAAATCTAAACCTGGTCTGTCAGTCATAGGGCGTGGAAACTTATAGTGCCCCGGTTCACCTTTTTCAGCCAACTTTGCCAGTAGCGGGCCACCTGGGTAGTCCAAACCAAGCAGTTTTGCAGTTTTATCGAATGCTTCACCGGCTGCATCGTCGATAGATTCACCAAGTACTTCATAAGCACCAATGGATTCTACTTTAACCAACATAGAGTGACCGCCAGACACAAGCAGTGCTACAAAAGGAAATTCAGGGGCGTGTGCTTCAAGCATAGGGGCTAGAAGATGTCCTTCCATGTGATGAACGCCAACCGCGGGTACGTTCCATGCGTAAGCTAACGAGCGACCTACAGAAGAGCCTACCAACAGTGCGCCAACCAAACCTGGACCTTGTGTAAATGCAACGCCGTCAATATCTGAAGGTTTGCTGTTGGCATCCTGCATAGCTTTTTCAATAAGAGGAATAATTTTACGAACGTGATCGCGCGAGGCCAGTTCTGGAACAACACCACCGTAGTCGGCATGCAGCTTAACTTGGCTGTATAATTCGTGCGATAACAACCCTTTTTCGTCGTCGTACACGGCAATGCCTGTTTCGTCACACGATGTTTCTATTCCTAAAATCCGCATTAAGGCGACCCCTATTCACTACTTATAGATTTTCAAAGATCTTAAAATTATTACTGGCGATCTTGTGCGATCATCTTTATGATCTGCCCGCGATCGAATCCGACTCCACATCAAAACATATTCTTTGCGGTGGGTCGCTCACATCATATGGGCGCAGAGTTTACCTTTAAACCAGCATTCATGGAATGCCAACAAAGGGGTAATTGCAGTTTATTGACTATTTTTTGGCAATTCATCCTTTACTTTCTCTGTAGATATGATTAGAATTTCGCACCATTTTTAACCCGGGTGGCCTTTTTAGCGCACAATTTTACCCGGATTTACACAGTAAAAGTTTTGAGGTGAGTGTTTAATGCCTATCG
>Ga0213840_1001614_pt1 | contig 16940 bp, 12 predicted proteins | sample SWPATP22_FD_160132 | JGI IMG/M metagenome (GOLD analysis project Ga0213840, IMG submission 160132) | Coastal seawater microbial communities from Marineland, Florida, United States - SWPA TP2 #2 | ecosystem: Environmental > Aquatic > Marine > Coastal | place: USA: Florida | collected 2016-08-14 | reverse complement strand
GCCCACGAGGGCGCTGGCGACATGAACCTCGTGCTCTTCCCCCACCCCTTCGTGCTGGATGGCCGCCACGCCAACAAGCCCTGGGCCCAGGAAGTCCCCGAGCCGCTCAGCTCCTACACCTGGGGCACCTGGGTGGAGCTGAACCCCGAGACCGCCGCGAAGATGAACCTCGCCAAGAAGGACGAGGTCACGGTGAAGACCGACAAGGGCAGCATCACCTGCGCCTGGTTCGGCTCGCCCAGCATCCGCAAGGACACCGTCGCCATCGTGATGGGCAACGGCCACAAGGACGGCGGCCGCTACGCCGGCTTCGGGTCCAACCCGATGTCGCTCGTGGGCAACGCCACCGATGGCTCCGGTGCCCTCAAGCTCACTGCGAAGGCCAGCGTCAGCAAGGCCGGCTCGCAGACCACGATGCACCAGTACATCGGCAACATCGACACCGACGGCCGCGGCGTGAACTACGTCGTGTCGAAGGAAGACCTCGGCAAGGGCCACGGTCCCGCCAGCATCGTGTCGATGCACCACCCGCCGGTCGACCAGCGGGCCATCGACGCCGGCATCCTCGACATGTACCCGGAGCCGGAGCACCCGACCTATCGCTTCGCGATGGCGGTCGACCTCAACCGCTGCACCGGCTGTGGTGCCTGCGAGACGGCCTGCTTTGCGGAGAACAACACTCCCATCGTCGGTCCCGAGCAGATTGCCCTGTCCCGGCACATGGGCTGGATTCGCCTCTCCCGCTATTGGGAAGGCGAGGGCGAGCACCCCGATGTGCGCTTCCAGCCGGTCATGTGCCAGCAGTGCAGCCACGCGCCGTGTGAGGGTGTGTGCCCGGTCCTCGCGACCTACCACAACCTCGATGGCCTCAACGCCATGATCTACAACCGGTGTGTGGGCACCCGCTACTGCGCGAACAACTGCCCCTACACCGCGCGTCGCTTCAACTGGCACACCTACAAGTGGCCCGAGTCCTACAACCTCATGCTCAGCCCCGACGTGCTCACGCGGGAGATGGGCGTGATGGAGAAGTGCACCTTCTGCATCCAGCGTCTGCGGGCTGCGAAGGACCACTACCGCGACGACGGCCGCGCCGTGCCCGACGAGGCACTCCGCAAGCTCACCGCCTGCGCCCAGACCTGCCCCACCAACGCCATCACCTTCGGCAACGCAAACGATGCCAACGGTGCTGTCGCCAAGCAGTTCCAGGACGAGCGGGCCTACACCATGCTCGGCGAGCTGAACACCAAGCCCGGTGTCCGCTACCTCGCCCGCATCAACTTCATTCCGGCCCAGCCGCTCCACCACGGTGGACACGGCGGTGGCGGCGACCACGGCGACGGACATGGCGACGACCATGGCGATGCGCACGGTGGCGGCCACGGGCATGACAAGAAAGACGGCCACGGCGACAAGCACGGCCACGACGACAAGCACTAAGGGAGTCGACCGTGAAGGGCCTGACTTATGGCGCGGTAACGCGCGACATCCTGCAGCCGCTGTTCAAGCCATCGGCTGCCTACATGGCGCTCCTCGGCCTGTGCGTCGCCCTACTGGGGTGGGGCGGGTACTGCTGGTTCCTCCAGCTCACCGAGGGTCTCGGGGTGGGTGGCTACGCGCCTCCCGTCTTCTGGGGCGTCTACATCACCACCTTCGTGTTCTGGGTTGGCATCGGCCACGCAGGCACGCTCATCTCCGCCATCCTCTTCCTGTTCCGGTCGAAGTGGCGTACGGGCGTCTACCGGGCGTCTGAAGCCATGACCATCTTCGCGGTCATGAGCGCGGCGCTGTTCCCGGCGATTCACGTCGGGCGCGCCTGGAACGCCTACTGGCTGTTCCCCTACCCCAACCAGCGGCAGCTCTGGCAGAACTTCAAGAGCCCGCTGATGTGGGACGTCTTCGCGGTGTCGACCTACTTCACCGTGTCGACCATCTTCTTCTACATCGGCCTCATCCCCGACATCGCCGCCGTCCGCGACCGCACCACCGGCACCATCAAGCGCATCTACACCGCGCTTGCAGTGGGCTGGCGCGGCACCGACCGGCAGTGGCGTCACTACATGGCGGCCTACGGCTTCTTCGCAGCCTTCGCGACCCCGCTGGTCCTCTCGGTCCACAGCGTCGTGTCCTGGGACTTCGCGATGGCGCAGACGGCGGGCTGGCACTCCACGCTCTTCCCGCCCTACTTCGTCGCTGGCGCCATCTTCTCCGGCTGCGCGATGGTCATCACGCTGCTCCTCCCCATGAGCCTGGTGTTCAAGTGGGAGAAGTACATCAACGTGTGGCACTTCGAGCAGCTCGCCAAGATGTGCCTGCTGACGGGCACCATCCTCACCTACGCCTACGGCGTCGAGCACTACATCGCGTGGTACTCCGACAACCCGTACGAGTGGGGCATCTTCGTCTTCCGCGCCACCGGCGCCGAGTACGGCTGGGTGTTCTACATGATGGTGGCGTGCAACTGCATCATCCCGCTCATCTGGTGGATTCCCAGCATGCGCCGGAACCTCGCCGTGCTGTTCGTGGTGTCCATCGTCATCAACATCGGCATGTGGTTCGAGCGCTACAACATCATCGCCAGCGCCCTCGCACACCAGTTCGACCCCGCCTCGTGGACCTACTACGTCCCGTCCTACGTCGAGCTCGGAATCATGGTGGGCAGCTTCGGATGGTTCGGCATGTGGTTCGTCATGTTCGTCAAGATCATGCCGAGTGTCGCGGTCGCCGAGATCAAGGAACTGCTTCGTCCCCCCCTCAAGTCTGACCAGGTGGCGGCCAAATGAGCACCCAAGTCATCGAGTACCTGCCCCCCACGCCGGGGGCGATGAAGAGCGTGTTTCCGCACCTCGACTTCTCGTCGATGCCATCGATGCGCTGAAGCAGGCCGGCTACACCAACATGGTGGTCACCGCTCCCCTGCCCCGGCACGAGATCGAAGAGCAGATCTACGGCGGCAAGCCGAGCCCGGTGCGCTGGTTCACCCTGTGTGGCGCCCTCTTCGGCGGCACCATGGGCTTCAGCGTCTGCTCGCTCACCCACGTCAACTGGCCGATGATCATTCCCGCGGGCAAGCCGCTGGTGTCGATTCCGGCCTTCATCGTCCTCACCTTCGAGGCCACCATTCTCTTCGGCTCGCTGTTCACGCTGGTCGGCCTGCTGCTCATGTGCGGCCTGCCCTCCTACGATCTGCAGTCCGAAGTGAAGGACCCCCGCTTCAGCGACGACGTGTTCGGCCTGGTCGTCAACGGCCTGTCCGCCGCCGACGCTGACAAGGTCCGCCGCATCCTCAACGACAACGGTGCTGCCGAAGTCACCGGAATGGAGGCCAGCGATGGCTGAGCTCCGCACCTTCGCCGCGGTCGGCCTCGCGCTGGCCGGCCTCGCGGCTGCCACCCCCGCTCACGCGCTGCCGTGGGACATCGACATGGTCGATGCCTACTTCGAGCGTGGCTACGAGTGGAACATGATGACCGTGCCCGACGGCGCGGTCTCGCAGAACCGGTGGGCCCCCAACGGCAACCGCATGACCCCCGAAGGTCAGGCGATGTCCAACCCCTACCCGGTTAACGACGCCTTCCTCGAGAAGGGCGAGCAGATGTTCGGCATCTACTGCCAGACCTGCCACGGCGTCGAAGGCAAGGGTGGCGCGCCCGTCGCCGACACCAAGGCTGGCAAGCGCTACCCCGTTCCCCCCTCCGTCCTCAGTGGTGCCGGTGCAGTGAGCTCGCTTCGCTCCGACGGCTACCTCTACCTGACCATCCGGAACGGCGGCGCCATCATGCCGGCCTACGGACAGGCCATGGACGACGACGAGATGTGGGCCATCGTGTCCTACATCCGCACTCTCGACGGCGCCGCCTACAGCGGCGGGCGCTGAAACAAGAGGTTCCAAGATGGGTCACGCAGTCGACTACGGCGCCTTCGTTGAGAAAGCGCCACGCTCCATGCCATCGAACATCAAGATGGGGAGCCTCGCGCTGATGGTCATCGGCATCCTTGCCGCTGGCTACGGCTTCATGACCGCACCCACCCGCACGGGCGGCGCGTTCATCGTGAACTTCATGTACTGGGCGGGCATCGCTCAGGGCGGCATGATGCTCGCGGTCGCGCTCGTCATCGTGAAGGGTCGGTGGGGCCGTCCGCTCAAGCGGATGTGCGAGGCATTCGGGCTCATGATGATCCCGATGTACCTGCTCCTGATGGTCTTCTACCTGGCCGGTGGCATCGGCATCTACGAGTGGGCCCACTGGGACCACCACGAGTTCGGCCACCTCCACAAGTGGGTCTACTTCTTCGGCTCTGAGGACAGCCACTCGCCGATGTTCTTCATCGCGCGTCAGGCCGTGCTCCTCGGCACCCTCATCGTGCTGAACATCCTGTTCATCCGCGCCAGCGTGCGGTCGGACATGGGTGTGGCCAAGGAGAAGTACGGCTGGGAGCCCCAGGGCATCGCCGCCTTCTTCGGCAACATCGGCGGCTGGAAGGGCGCTGAGGCCGAGATTGCCCAGTCCACCAAGACCCAGGCCCGCCTCGCGCCAGTCATCGGCATCGCCTACTCCATCATCTTCACGGTGATGGCGGTCGACGTGTCCATGTCGCTGATGCCGCACTGGTTCGCGAACATGTTCCCGGCCTGGTACTTCATGAGCTGCATCTGGAGCGGCTTCGTCTTCCTCGCCATCTACTCGATGCTCTTCCGGAGCACCCTGAAGATCGAAGGCGCGCTGAAGCCGAGCCTCTACCACGACCTCGGCAAGCTCACGCTCGGCTTCACGATGTTCTGGGCCTACACCCTCTTCGCGCAGTACCTGCCCATCTGGTACGGCAACATGACCGAAGAGACCGTGCAGTTCCTCATCCGCACCGAGCTGGCCCCGTGGTCCACGCTGAGCCGGGTCGTCGTGATGCTGTGCTTCCTGGCCCCCTTCGCGATGCTCACCTCCCGCGGCCTGAAGAAGGTGCCCGCCGCCTACCTCATGGTCACCGGCGTGCTCGCGGTCGGCATCTGGCTGGAGCGTTTCCTGGTCAACATGCCCAGCGTCTGGAAGGAAGAGACCCTGCCCCTGGGCATCGTCGAGATCGGCATGACCCTCGGCTTCCTCGGCCTGTTCACCTTCGTCGTGATGAAGTTCCTCACCAGCGTCCCCCCGCTGGCCTTCACCGACCCCTTCATGCAAGCCGACCCCGACCACGTCCATGTCGTGCCCAGCCGCCTCAAGGGTCACCACCACTGAGGCAGGCGCGCTACAGAGCCAGACAGGCGGTCCACGGGCCGCCTGTCGTCGTTCTCGGGCCAGTGAATTCGGCCCGCTGTGCGGTTGAGGGGGGACAGGGCTCCCGTCCCCTTCGTTCAGTTGCCCTGGACCGCCCGAGCCCGTTGCAGAGACGCCCGGTAGGCCGCATTGCGGGGCTGCAGCTCGAGCGCCTTGGCAAAGCAGGACGTGGCCATTCGGCGGTCGTGGCGCATGATGGCCATCTCGCCCTTCTTCGACAGCAGCTCGGCTGACTGCACAATCATGAAGTCCTCCACCAGCGTCTTGCGGTACTCGCGTCGCTGGAGGTCGTCCTTGAGGACGGCATAGCCCTCATCGAGCCGGGCCTGGATGCGCTCCAGCGTCTCCAACATCTCTGCTGGCAGCTCGTCGAAGGACTGCGGTGAGAACTGCTGCTTGAGGCGCTTGTAGGCCGAGTCGATCTCATCGGGGAGCGAGATCCAGTGGACCTCCAGCACGTCGAAGTGGGTGGACTGGATGAGCTGGCGCTTCTTTCTGGAGATGTCTGCGCTCACCCGCTGCAGGTACCTGGCGCGGGTCTCCCGTTCGCCGAACTTGAGCATGCCGAGCTCGACCAAAGCAAAGAACATGCCCGCGGTGTTCTGGCGGGACAGCGGCGACATGCTGAACAGCTCTCTCATCCGCAGCGTGCGCTCGGCGATGATGCCGATGAGGCGCCGCTCCTGCGAGCCCAGCCCCATGTCCTTGAACAGGCCCTTCCGCTCGTCTTCGAGCTGGATGTAGCTGTTGATGAACGGCCTGAGCCGCTCCGCCAGCTCGCCCCCGCGGAGGTTCTTCGCCTCGGCCAGGAGGCTGCGGAACAGGTGCGCGGCCACCCGCACAGGCGGCGGGAGGAAGGCCTCGGGCAGCTTCGGCAGCTTGTGGAAGGTCCAGGTGCCCTTGGCGTGCTTGAGCACCCGCTGGAAGATGAACTCGGACTGCTTGCCGAGCACCATGATGAGCTGGGAGAAGCTCATGATGCCCAGCTCGATGAAGGCTTCGCCCTGTCGGATGCCCTTTTGCTGCATCACATCGAGGCTCTGCTTGAGCTGCTCCTTCGTGATCTGGCCCGCCTGGAGCAGCAGCATGCCCAGCACCTCGCGCTCCTGCACGGGGTCGGAGCGCCAGGCGACGGGTCCCCCCGCGCTGAAGTAGCCGTAGCGGACCACGCCCGACTCCTCCTGCACGGTGAGAATGCCGGTCATGTGGCCGCCAGCGATGCTCATCACACCGGCGCGCAGTCCGCCCGCGTCGGTGAGGCCTTCGAGGTCGGGCTGCACAGCGGACAGGTCGGGCACCGGAATGCCCCGGACCACCGGCGCTTCCTCGTCTTCTCCTGCTCCGACGGTCTCGACGGGCTCGGCCACCGGGGCAGGCTCGCTGTCCTCCACGTCTTCGGCGACCTCGGGTGCCGGCGCAGCTTCCGCTGCCTCGCGCAAGGCGGCCAGCTCGGACTCCAGCTCGGCGACCCGGGCCTGCAGCGCCTCCACCGCTTCACTGGACGCGGTGTCCTCCTCGGCCACGGGCTCCTGGAGCTGCCCGGAAGCGAGGAGGTAGTCGCGCACCCGGCCGACCGTGCGGTCGAGCTTCTTCAGTGCCTTGCCCGCCTCGTCCTCGAAGTCGGGAAGCTGCAGACCCACGCTCCCATCGGGGGCTCGCTGGACCACCTGGGCCGTGAGGGGACCGATGCGGCCGGCCACGGGGACCATGAGGTCGAGCTTGATCTCGGGCGCCAGCTCGCCTCGAAAGGACTCGGCAGGAAGCAGGCAGAAGCCGCCCTGCAGGTGCTCCTCGAGGTCTGCGAAAAAGCTGACGAGGTCGGAGTACTTGCGCGTCGCGCGTCGCGTCGCCATTCATGGCCTCCTGTTCCGCGCATCCTATCGGATCGTGATACCCCGCGGGCCCGCACCGACCGGCAGGCCACGGGACCGGGCATCGCTGCGCAACCGAAGCGCGGCCACCGATCCCCACCTGGCCCCTTCCCCGACGGCGCGCCCGCACCGCCACATCGGTCGGTGGTCGCTTTGCCATCCCCCACCGCAGCGCCCCCGCTCATGGAGACCTCGACATGGCCCACAAGTACGACACCTCGGACTTCCGGAACGGCCTCAAGATCGTGATCGACGGAAACCCGTACATCATGACCTACTTCCAGTTCGTCAAGCCGGGCAAGGGCACCGCCTTCACCCGCACCAAGCTGAAGAACATGATCACCGGCTCGGTGCTCGAGCGCACCTACCGCACCGGTGAGAAGGTCGAAGCCGCCGACATCGAAGACCACACGATGCAGTTCCTCTACGAGGACGGCGAGTTCCACCACTTCATGAACACCGAGACCTTCGAGCAGGTGGCCATCCCGTCCGACGGCATCAAGGACGAAGCGGCCTACCTCACCGAGAGCCTCGAGGTCGACGTGCTGTTCTTCAACGGCCGTCCCATCTCGGTGCAGCTTCCCAACTTCATCGTCGACGTGATCGAGTACTGCGAGCCCGGCGTGCGCGGCAATACCGCCACCGGCGCCACCAAGCCCGCCACCCTCGCCTGCGGCGCCACCGTCCAGGTCCCCCTCTTCGTGGAGCAGGGCGAGACCATCAAGGTCGACACCCGCACCAACGCCTACGCCTCCCGGGTGAAGTAGGCGAAGTGCCTCCCCTCCCCTCCGGGTCGCCCGTGGCCGACGCAGCGCTCGACGCCGCGAGGCTTCGAAGTCGGGCACGCATCCTTCGCGCCATCCGCCGTTGGTTCGACGACCACGGCTACCTGGAGGTCCACACCCCGGCGCTGGTACCGGCCGGCGCCCTGGAGCCCCACCTCGAAGCGGTGCAGGTCGGCCCTCTCCAGCTCCACACGAGCCCCGAATTCGCCATGAAACGGGTGCTCGCCGCCGGTCTCGGCCGCATCTACCAGATCGGTCCGTGCTTCCGAGAAGAAGAAGCCGGTGTGCACCACTCCCGCGAGTTCACAATGCTCGAGTGGTATCGCGCGGGGGCCGGCACCCCAGAGCTGATGGATGAGGTGGAAGCCCTCATCGGCGCAGCCGCCAAGGCGGTCGGTCGCGCCACCCCGCGCTTCGTCCGACGGTCCGTAGCGTCGCTGCTGCCCCACTCGCTCGACCCCGACGAGTGGTTCTTCCGCTGGGTCGACGCCGTCGAGCCCACGCTCACCGCCCCCACCATCGTCTTCGACTACCCAGACTGGCAGGCCGCTCTCGCACGAAGGCGTGGCCACAACGCCGACCGCTTCGAGGTGTACCTGGGCGGTGTGGAGCTCGCGAACGCATTTGCGGAGGAGCTGTCCTCCGTAGAGCTGCGTCGCCGAATCCAACACAACAACGCCACCCGCCGACAGGCCGGTCGCCCCCCCCACCCCGTCGACGACCGCTTCCTCGCCGCCGTCGACCGCATGCCCCGTGCCGCCGGAATCGCCCTTGGCATCGACCGTCTCGTGATGGTCCTCACCGGCGCCACAGAACTGTCCCAAGTGCAGGTGCGTTGAGACGCCTGCTGGAGCTGCCCCATGGATGTGAAGGACAAGGTCGTCGTCGTCACCGGCGGAAGCCGCGGCATCGGAAAGGCCATCGTCGAAGAGCTCGCCGCGGGTGGCGCCCGTGTGCTGTTCACCTACCGCTCGTCGGAGGAGGCGGCCCTGGCCATCGCGGAGGCCACCGGCGCCGAAGCCATCTGCGCAGACGTGCGGCTGGCTGAAGGCACCGCTGCCGTCATCGCGGCCGCCGAAGCGCACGGCTCGCTCGACGCCGTGGTCAACAACGCCGGCATCACCCGCGACGGTCTCATGCTCCGCATGCCCGACGAGGACTGGGACGACGTGCTGCGCACCAACCTCGACGGGACCTTCCGCATGTGCCGCGCCGCCGCTGCCGTCATGCTGAGCCAGCGCCGGGGCAGCATCGTGAACCTCACGAGCATCTCGGGCATTCGCGGCAACTCCGGCCAGGCCAACTACGCCGCCAGCAAGGCGGCCGTGAGTGCGATGAGCCGCTCCCTCGCCAAAGAGCTCGCCCGGCGCAGCATCCGCGTGAACTGCGTGGCGCCTGGCTTCATCGACACCGATATGGTGCGCGCGATGGACCCCCGCATCGTCGCGGGCGTGAAGAAGGCCGTGCCGATGCGCCGCCTGGGCAAGCCTGAGGAGGTGGCCAAGGTGGTGCGCTTCCTCGTGAGCGACGCCGCATCCTTCGTGACCGGTCAGGAAATCGTGGTCGACGGCGGGCTCAGCGTCTGAGCCGACCTCGCTTCATGCACCGAGGCGCGCGAGGTCGCTCTCCAAGGCCCGGCGCTCCGGACCGTCGATGCGGTACTCGACGTCCATGCCCGGGGGCTGGCCCATCAAGCTTGCCCCGCTGGCCGTCGACCAGGTGACCACGCCCGGCAAGGCCAACGGCTCCGACATTCCAGGTGCGTGGTACTCCAGCAGGCACTCGGCGCCCGCGGCGAGCGGGTTGTCGGTGGCCACAAAGCTGCTGCCCCGGCGAAGGCTCTCCTCGAGGTCCTTCACAAGCCGTTCTGCCGTTCGGTATTCCAGCCGCAACACCCGGCGCGCGCCACCCAGCACTGGAATGGGCGGGTCGGTAGGATGGTCGGACCAGTCCGCTGTCGCGTCCACCAGAGTCTCCTCCGCCGGGAGGGACACCTCGGCCTCCGTGTCTTCCCAGCCGATGGCCCGCGGCGTGGCGGTGGCGCCATCTGCGATGAACTCGACCGTCCCGTCGTCGGGGAGGTCCTCGTCGGTCCAGAGGTTCTCCTCGTAGTAGTCGGGGTTGGGCTCGGGAAGGCGGGAAGGCTCGGCGGAAAGCAGGCCGTGGACGAGCGAGCGGGTGCTGTCGTCCACCTCGAATTCGCTCACCTGCTCCGTCAGCTCGGTCTCCGGGGTGCCGCTGGCCACGCGCTCGGTCTCGGCATCCGGGTCGGGCGCGCTGGCATCGGGGGCGCTGGATTCGGGCGCATGGGCGGAGGGCGGCTCGTCCGCCATCATCATCGGCGGGGCGACGAGCGGTGCCAGCAATGGGGTGGAGGGGGTGGGCTCCGGCGGCGAGAATCCCCAGGAGTGGTGGACCTCGTCGTCGTCGTCGTCGGGCAGGAAGACGGCCTCGCCCACGTCGTCCTCGTCGTATTCGTCGTCGTACTCCTCGTCGTCGTCGAAGGAGGTGGCATCGGGGACCGGCTCGCTGAGCTGCACGGGCTCCGAAGGCTCGTCGAGGTCCTCGAAGGCTCCCTCATAGGCCTCCATCTGGTCGTCCTCATCGACAGGCACGAAGCCATCGCCCCCGAACAGCGCCTCGCCGTCGTCGAGGTCCTCATCGTCGTAGTAGTCGTCGTCATCGGGCATCACGAAGAGGCCCTCGTCGGCATCCGCGCCGAATCCGCCCTGGCCGTCGGTTGCCGAGGGGACGGGGGGCGCGGCTGGGAGCACTGGACTGGGCACCGGCGACAGGGGGGCCGTCTTGCCCAGGTCGGACAGGCTCAGCGGCGCGAACTCGTCGAGACCCAGCGAGTCGAGACCCGCACCCACCGCATCGAGGCCCGCGGGTCCTCCCTCCTCGTCGGCCACATCCAGTTCGTGGACGTTGCCGAGGTCGAGGTCCTGCAGGAAGGCCGGCATCTCGGGCACCGCATCGGACGCGGGCGGCGACTCGGCGGCAGGTGCACTCGCCTCGGCAGCAGGAGCAGGGGCGTCGTCCTTGCGGCCGAAGATGCGCCGCAGAAAGCCCGGCTTGGGCGCCTCTCCACCGGCAGTCGGCTGGCGGCTCGTCGAGGGCTGAAGCGAAGGGCGGTCGGGGGACTCCACCTCGCCGCCCAGGTCGCCTTCGAGCTCGGGCACCACCGCACCGTCCTGCTGGACGTACTCGGCGTAGTTGCGCACCGTGATGCGCTTCTTGTCACCGGAGCCCTGCTCCATCGCCGAGGCGTGCAGCATGCCGTTGCTGTCGATCTTGAAGGTGACGTCGACCTTCGTCTCCATCCGCGGCGCTGCGGTCAGCCCCGTCATCACGAATTCCCCGAGGAATTCGTTGTCCTTGGCGGTGGGACTGGCCCCCTGCCGCACCGTGACCCGCACGCTCCGCTGGTTGTCGCGGGTGGTGGCGAAGGTCTCGGTGAAGCTTGCGGGCACCTGGCTGTTGGCGGTGATGATCTTCTTGAAGAGGCCGCCGGCGACGTCGATGCCGAGGTCGAAGGGCGTGACGTCGAGCAGCAAGGGCTTGTGGGCGTCGACGCTCGTGAGCGAGGTGGCGTGCACCGCTGCACCGATGGCCACCACCTCCTCGGGATGCACACTGCGGCTGGGTTCCTTCTGGAACAGCGACCGGATGGCCTCTCGCACCCGGGGCATGCGGGTCTGACCGCCGACCAGGATGACGTCGTCGATGTCGGCGAGACGAAGGCCTGCGGCTCCGATGGCGTCGCGCGTGATCTCGAGGGTGCGGTCGATGAGATCTTCGACCAGCTCCTCGAGCATCAGCCGGGACAGCGCCGTCTCGAGGCTGTCCGCCATCGTGATCATCGGAATCAGGATGGTGGTGCGGTCGGTGAAGGACAACTCGCACTTTGCCCGCTCAGCGGCGTCCTTGAGGCGCTGCAGGGCGGTGGCGTCGGTGCGGGGGTCGACCCCCGTCTTCGAGAGGAAGTCCTCTGAGAGGTGGTCGACGATGCGCTGGTCGAAGTCCTCGCCGCCGAGGTGCGTCTCGCCGCTGGTGGCCAGCACCTCGTAGATGCCTCGGGCAAGCTGCAGCACGGAGATGTCGAAGGTACCGCCACCGAGGTCGTAGACGACGAGCCTCTTCTCGACGTCCTTGCGGTAGCCGTAGGCCAGTGCGGCAGCAGTGGGCTCGTTGAGCAGCCGCTCGCACCGAAGTCCCGCGAGGCGCGCCGCTTCGAAGGTGGCCGAGCGCTGGGCGTGATTGAAGTAGGCCGGCACGGTGATGACGGCCTCGTCCACCGGCTCACCCAGCGACCTCTCCGCCATGCCCTTCGCCACCTGGAGGATGGCTGCGCTGACCTCCACGGGCGAAAACCAGTCGTCGCCGAGGCGGATCTTGCAGAATCCGTCGTCGGCCGCCGCCACCTCGTAGCTGACGAGCTTGCACACCTCGCGCACTTCGGGCGCATCGAACCGCCGTCCCATCAGGCGCTTGATGGCGTAGGCGGAATTCTCGGGCTGCGTGATGATGAGGTTGCGCGCGGCCTGGCCGACGACGCGCTCGCCCGTGTGCTTGAAGGCCACGCAAGACGGCAGGACCTTGTAGCCCTTGTCGTCTTCGAGAACTCTTGGGCGACCGTCGACCAGAACCGCCACAGCAGTATTGGTCGTGCCCAGATCGATGCCGATGGCCTTGCCCATCCGGCCTCCTCACGCGGCGCCGGAGCATAGCAGACCCGACCGACCTGAATGAAGCACTGTCGAGCGGCCCATGGGCCGGTGCCGCACGACCGCCGTCAGCCGGGCGTGTCGGAAGGAGGGTCCTGTGCATCCCCGGGCGGAGGCTCGAAGAACTTCAGAGCGGACTCGGGCATCCGCGCAGTCCCCGCCGTCTTCGCGGGCTTCGGAAAGAAGGGGGACACGCGCCGGGCGTAGAGCGCATAGCCAGGGCGACGCAGACCGATGCCGTCCTCCTGCCGACGCCCCGCCAACCGCACGAACCACAGCGTGCAGAGCAGAGCGCCCCCGAGCCCCCACAGGCCGTCGCCTGCCGAAGCCGCCAGCAGGTAGAACCCCCAGCTCGCCACCACCGCCCCGAAGTGGTTGGGATGGCGCGAGAACTCCCAGAGGCCCTTGTCGAGCACCCCGCTCCTGCCGTCGACGGTCTGGCGAAACAGGAGCAGCTGTCGGTCGGCCGCCGCCTCGAAGAGCACCCCACCCAAGACGACAACGACGCCCAGCACGTCAAGAACGGAGATTGCCAGGGGCGCGCCAGCGATGATTCCGTGCTGAATGGTGGCGGTGGCGGCCCACAACACGACCACCTGAGGCAACACGAGCTTGCGCAGCGCCTTCGAGTGCCAGTCGGGCCCGGCCGCGTCCACCCAGGCCTTCAGCCACCGCTCCCCTCCCAGCCGCTGCTCCCGAAAGTGGTGGTGCAGAGCGAGGCGGACACCCCATCCGAGCGCGAGCACGCTGATGACGACGGCGCGGACACCCCCGAGCTGCGAGGCCGGCAGCGACAGGATGGCGACCGATGCGACCGATGCGCCCCGAAGCAGCAAGAAGCCGTCGAGCGACCGCGAGGAGCGCGCGATGATCCACACGATGAGGTGCAGCACGAGCAGGAAGACGAGGTTCACCAGCATGGGGTCACCCGCTTCCACAAGGCACCCTCATCGGCGAAGTCCGCCGTGGCCCGAGCAATCGCGGCGGTGGCCACCAGCGCCTTCTGGAGGGGGACCCACCACCTCGGGTGCCGGGCGCGTTCCCAGGCTGCCTGGGCCAATGGCACGGCGGGGTCGTCGTCGGGACCCTGCAGAGGGTCGTCGGGGAGGGCGTCGTAGTAGTCGCGCCATTTGGTGGTGGGGGCGAGGATGCCACGAAGGCCATGGGGTGCGGACAGGCGGCCTTGCAGGCGCTGGGCGGCGTGCTCGTGGGACAGGTCGCGGGCGTCGGTGTTTTCGAGACCCCAGTCCGGCAGCGCCCAGGCGTCGGGTCCTTCGACCAGGGCGTGACAGAGTTCATGGAGCACCAGCTGGGCGACGCAGTCGTCGGGATCGAAGCCGGCTGGGGTGGACAGCGTGAGTCCCCCCGCGCCATCCCAGCTCGCGAAGACCGTGTCACTGCGGCGGATGGTGATGCCGAGGGACCGCGCCGTGGCCACCCAGATGAGGTCGACCGGGTCGGAGTAGGTGGACAGGATGGGGCGGTCACCGGATCCCTCATCGAGGTAGACGCCTCCGCCCGCCAGCGTGGACCGTGCCTGGGGATGCGCCCCGGAGGCCCCCGCCGCGTCGCTGTGCGCCACCTGCACCAGAGCGGCGGAATTGCGCGTGCTTTCGGCCGAACCAGCCACCTCGACGCCTCCTTCCCGTGGGGTGCGTCGCCTAATCGGTCACCGGGGGACTGGACTGCTTTCAATCGTGCAACATCACGGGCCTCAGACACCTGCAAACAACCTGCGAGTGCTGCCGGGCGGCGCTATCGTGCAGCGAGAACCGGCCTGGGAAGCGGCGCCCGGCCCGATTCGTCCCCGCGACCGACAGCGCGTCCTGTCCTTGCATGCTGTGTGCAAAGCTCACCCGGCGCGCGAGATACACCGCGCGACCACCGGACCCCGCATCCACCCGCGGTCCCCGGTCCCATCGCCTGCCCGCTCGCTGCCTGCTCCCGTCTTGCCGGCCAGCCCCTGGAGCCTCCGATGCACCGCCGCCTCCTCACCCCCCTGTTCCTCGGCGTCGTTCTCACCGCCTGTCGCAAGGAGGACCCCACCCCCTCCAAGATTGCGTTGTCCGTCGACGCAGACGGCGACGGCTATGCGGCCACCATCGACTGCGACGACAGCGACCCCAGCGTGCATCCCACCGCCGAGGAGACCTGCGACGGTATCGACAACGACTGTGATGCGGCCGTGGATGAGGACGTGGGGACCATCTTCTGGGCGGACGGCGACGGCGACGGCTTCGGTGATGCCGCCGCGGAAGTGGTTGCCTGCGCGCTGACGGTGGGACTTGCGGACAACCCAGACGACTGCGACGACCTGCGGGCAGACGTCTCCCCGGCCTCGCCCGAGGTGTGCGACGAGGCGGACAACGACTGCGACGGCGATGTCGACGATGGCGTGCAGCTCACCTTCCACCGGGACATGGACAGCGACACCTACGGCGACCCCGCCGACGCCGTAGAGGCTTGCGAGGCCCCCGCCGGCTACGTCGTCGACGCCACGGACTGCGACGACCTCGACGCTGAGCGCTTTCCCGGCAACGTGGAGGTCTGCGACGACAAGGACAACGACTGCAACGACCACATCGACGACGACGCCATCGACGTCATCGAGTTCTGGCCCGACACAGACGGTGACTCCTACGGCGACGAGGTGGGCGACTCCGCCTTTGCCTGCGAGGCCCCCGACGGCTGGGTGCTCGACCACACCGACTGCGACGACTCCGCTGCTGCGGTCAACCCCGCTGCGGTCGAGATCTGTGATGCCATCGACAACAACTGCGACGGCGCCCTCGACGACGTGGACGCCGACGGCGACGGCTTCACCGACCTCGCGTGTGTCGCCGGCTCCGACTGCGACGATGCAGACCCCACCATCTTCCCCGGTGCCACCGACGCCTGGTACGACGGCGTCGACCAGGACTGTGGAGGGAACGACGACTACGATGCCGATGTAGACGGCTATGTCAGCGACAGCCACGGTGGGCTGCCCACGGGCGGTGTCGCGGGCTCCGGTGCTCTGCCCACCGGCGACTGCGATGACACGAGCAGCGGCGTGAACCCCGGTGCCTCCGACGCCTGGTACGACGGCGTCGACACCGACTGCGCCGGGAACGACGACTACGACGCCGATGCCGACAGCTTCGTGCCAGACGCCTGGCTCGGGCTCACCACCACCTATGTCGCCGGCTCGGGCAGCCTGCCCGGCGGCGACTGCGACGACAGCGTGGCCAGCGTGAACCCGGGCGCCACCGACACCTGGTACGACGGCCTCGACCAGGACTGCGCTGGCGAGGACGACTACGACGCCGACGCCGACGGCTATGTGCCCGACGCCTACGATGGCCTGTCCACCACCCATGTGGCGGGCTCCGGCAGCCTGCCAGCGGGCGACTGCGACGACACCGACAGCGGCATCCATCCTGCCGCCACCGACAGCTGGTACGACGGCATCGACCAGGACTGCGATGGGGCCGACGACTACGACGCAGATGGCGACGGCTACAGCTCCGCTGACTTCTCCGGCACCGACTGCGACGACGCCGACACCGCCATCAACCCGGGCGAGGCCGAGGTTTGCGACGACGGCATCGACCAGGACTGCGACGGCACGTCGAATGCCTGCTCCTACATTGGCGACGTGCCCGTCACCAACGCCGATGCCTGGTTCTACGGCGAGGCGGCCGTCGACCGGGTGGGACAGGGCGACCCCGGCGTGGCCAATGGCGGCGACCTCAACGGAGATGGCATCGACGACCTCGTGGTGGCGGCCATCTTCGACGACACGGCCGGCACCAACGCGGGGGCGGTGCATGTGTTCTTCGGACCGGTCTCTGGTCTGGGCGCCGGCGTGAGCAGCGCAGACGCACGCATCGAAGGGGATGCCGAGGGCGACCTGTTCGGGCGCTCGATCGTGGCCGCAGGCGACGTCGACAATGACGGCTACGAAGACGTCTTCATCAGTGCGCAGGGCGACGCCACCCACGGCGCCAACACGGGGGCGGCCTACCTGCTCACCGGTCCCCTCACCTCGGGTACTTTCGGGGTGGTCGACGACGGACTCGCCGAGACCCGATTCCTGGGCTCGGCCGCTGGCGACCTCATCGCCGACCTCGCGCCCGCCGGCGATGTCAACGGCGACGGCCACGACGACCTGCTCATCTCGGCCCAGTTCCTCGATGCGGGCGGCACCACCGACGGCGGCGGGGCCTACCTCATCTACGGCCCCAGCACGTCCGGCACCTACGACCTCGGCAGCCCGCTCAGCACAGACGCCCGCTTCATCGG